>ERZ1048686.838-NODE-838-length-27051-cov-6.970218_pt1 | contig 27051 bp, 28 predicted proteins | sample MGYA00383099_ERZ1048686 | MGnify/ENA primary metagenome ERZ1048686 (study PRJEB29581, sample SAMEA5548369) | metagenome | biome: marine; feature: coastal; material: water | depth 25 m | study: Short-term variability in the microbial, nano- and picoplankton... | reverse complement strand
ACAAAGAATGTCTTCTTTACAATTTGTCCTTGGCGAATTAAAACTTCTCCTTTAGTAAGTGTTTTTTCTTTTGAAATGGAATAAAGAAATTCTTCCGCTTCTGGTCTTAAGTGCAGTCTTGTTTTTATTTTATCGATTAACTCTTCCAATTCTTAATTATGGTGTTTTTAATTACTTACAACTAGTTATATCGTTACAAAAGATATTGTTTATCGGCTTATATTTCCGGATAAGAGTACTTTTTATTTTTTTCAAATAATTAACCCACCCCCAGTTTATAGGATTCCAGTCCGCCCGATGATTAACGGCGACTCCTGAAATAGCATACACCACGGTCAGTCCTACCGCGAGATAACCGATATCTCGATGCAGGATATTATTCCACCGTCGCCATTTAAATTTTCGCTTCGGAGGAGCCATATCAGTCAGCTATTACAGCACCCAATCCACGAATACGATACACGGTTTCTGGACCAAATGTAGCCGTGGAGTCAAAAGCCATGCCTTGCTCTTCGGCATAATGTTTAGCTCGCTCAAACGCTTGCTCGGCTGTAAGCTGCAACTCCTCTACGTTACCCTGAACTAAGGCCTTGTGTCCACGTGCCGTCATAGGAAAGACGATGACGCCATCATCAACTTTAACCTGAATTTTTTCGTAGTCGCGATCACTCGCAATATCGAGCCAGCACCCTTTGTTTTCGCACACCCCAACGACCATTCCCTCTACTAAGACGGTCTCTCCAACGAAGTCATTTGGATTATCTAAGATGAGAGACACGGGTGTCACGTCAGTTAAGGTCAGCGCTTCACCATACGTAGTGCCAACAAGTGTACCAGATGCTGAATCGGCTACATCTGAGCTACTTTCTGAAGCCCTATCCGTCTGACAGGCCGAAAATGTTAGGGCAACGAGCGCCGCCAATAGAAGCTTTTTCATGAGATTCGTCTTTGTATAAACAATCAAAGTTCATGGTACGCACCAGCGAGCTCCCAGCCGATCAATTTTCGATAAATCCGGACATCGAAGTCCGTTTTATACGAGCACTGGACGTTTTCTAGAAAGGGTCCAGAACGCACCTAAACTAAATAGGGCAAAAAGGACGACGGCGGCCTGAATCCCTATTGAAAGCTCCAATAACAGTGGTGCAACTAGCAACGCCGTCAATCGGATTACCTCCAGACGGATTACCCATGAGCTGTTCGACTCAAACAAAAGTCCAAACAAGAGCGTCGATACTAAGACCCAGACGGCGAGATATGCTTGTTCGATGGACCCAAGGCTGGAAAACTCAAACAAAAAATAGGCTACCGCTACAAGTGCAAAAAGAAACTGGAATAGAATATATCCATGCGCCCCATGTCGAACGTCTTGGTCATACTTGGAATAATCCGATGCAAACTCATGTGGCGCTTGGTAACCACCTAAATATTTTGGCATCCATCCGGGAGGCCCAAACAGCATATGTAGTCCATCCTTAATCGACTGAGCTCGAGGCAGGGCTCGGAAAAGATCAACATAGTGCGAAACATTGGCGTACAACGGGTTCCAGCTATTAAGAGGCTTGGTTATACCATAATCTGGTCGTTCCTTTTCATCCTCAAATGTGCCAAAAAGGCGATCCCAAATGATAAAGACGCCCGCATAGTTTTTGTCGATATACGCTGGATTACGACCATGATGCACTCGATGATGAGAGGGCGTATTCATCACCCATTCCAAAGGACCGAGGCGATTGATATGTTCGGTATGAATCCAGAACTGATAGAGCAAATTTAATCCTCCCACAAACACGAGTTGAATCGGACTGAATCCGACAAGTGCCAAGGGTAGATAAAAGGGGAACGACCAAATGAAGGAGGTCGAACTCTGTCGAAGTGCCACCGAAAGATTGTATTCCTCGCTTTGATGATGCACGATATGTCCGCCCCAAAACAGACTGATCGTGTGTGCCATGCGATGACTCCAGTAATAGCACAGATCATACAAGAAGAATAGAGCGATAAAACTTCCCAGAGATTCTTCAATAGTCCAAAGCGCAAAAAGCTCATAAACGACAGTATAGATGCCAATTTTGACCACTTTAGCGAAGGCACCGCTCAACTGATCCAACACACCGAGATTGATGTTGGTGATGGCGTCATTCAAGCGGTAGGTTCGCTTACGGGTAAACCCTTCGTAAATCAATTCTGCAGCCATCAGGATGAAAAAAACCGGGATGGCAAGAATAACTGGACTCAGGTTCATGGTAGGGAATCACATTTCTTTCTGATTTCTGCGTAAAAGGGTTCGCAGAGATCCTGTAGTTTACGGCGCGAACAGTTCTCCGTACACCGCTTACCAGCTCTCAGTTGCTACTTATGATTGATCAATTGAATATGCTAGAAAAGGAAGCTCGTCTGTTAGACACAGATCCGGCCCTCCGGGCAGACCTAAATCGGGAGGTGTTGGATTATGTTGAGGACTTCCTTCAAGGAGTGGAGGATGCTCCTGCGTTTCGACCCGAGCCGGGTACTTTATCCATTCTCGACGAACACATCCCTGAATCTGGTCGTGGATTATCGGTCGCATTAGAGACCTTGTACGAGCAAGTGGACCATGTTGGCATTGCTACAACTTCCCCCCGATTCATGGGCTATATCCCAGGAGGCGGCCTGTATCATTCTGCCTTAGGCGATATGCTGGCGGCGGTAGCTAACCGATACGCTGGAGTCTATTTCGCTAGTCCAGGAGCCGTACGAATTGAAAATCAGTGTCTGAAATGGATGGCAGACCTCGTTGGGTATCCGTCCACTTTTGGAGGCTATTTATCTGCTGGAGGAAGCCTCGCCAACTTTACAGCGGTAGTTACAGCTAGAGATGCGTGTGGGATTAAGGCCGATGCCATTCCCCGCTCGGTCATCTACCTCACTGATCATGCCCACCACTGTATAGACAAGGCCATTCATTTAGCCGGCCTTTCGGAATGCGTAATTAGACGCATTCCAGTGGATGATGGATACCGGATGGATGCTGAGGCGCTTCAGGCTCAGGTTCTTGACGACGAAAAAGAGGGCTTGACTCCGTTTTTTGTGATGGCTTCCGCGGGTACAACCAATACCGGATCGGTCGACCCCATCGAACAGATCGGTCAAATTGCTCAAACTCACTCTATCTGGTACCATATTGATGGTGCATATGGTGCCTTCTTTGCCCTCTGCGATGCTGGAGCAGACCTTTTAAAGGGTATGGAGCTTTCTGACTCCATCGTCATGGATCCCCACAAAACGCTTTTCCTACCCTACGGAACGGGTGCCTTGTTGGTCAAAAATCAAGATCGACTGTTGAAATCCCATCAGGCAGGCGCGGACTATATGCAAGACGTGCTGAATGTCGAGGCCACGTCACCGGCCACGCTTTCGCCTGAGTTGACCAAGCATTTTCGCGGACTTCGTCTATGGTTGCCGCTGCAAATTCTTGGGGTGGGTCCGTTTCGAGCTGCTCTGCAGGAAAAAATGCTGTTGGCCCGATACTTCCATGAACAATTGTCGGGCTTCAATGGATTTGAGGTAGGTCCCGAGCCAGACCTAAGTGTGGTGACATATCGGTTTATTCCTGATTCAGGAGATGCAGATACGTTTAATGAGCGTTTAGTCCAAGCTATACATAATGATGGCCGGATATTCGTTTCATCTACACGCCTGAACGGCGTATATATGCTCCGCATGGCAGCGCTTTGCTTCCGCACCCACAAAAAGGACATCGATACCGCTCTTACAGTCCTTAAAGAATTGTCTTCAGCATTGAACCAGACCCATTAAACGTGACAGAAGATCCACACACACCGAGTCCGATGATGCAGTTTGCCCTGCAACTCGCGGGCGTGGCCGCACAGGAAATCATGCCCCGTTTCCAACATTCGGAGGTAGAGCATAAAGCTGACGGCACACCCGTTACGGAAGCAGACACCGAATCAGAACGAGTGATGAGACAGCTGATCCGAGAAACGTTTCCCGATCACGGAATCATGGGAGAAGAACAAGCCGATGTCAAGGCCTCAAGCGAATACACTTGGGTACTGGATCCAATTGATGGAACAGCCTCGTTTGCACTCGGCCTGCCCACCTTTGGAACGCTCGTTGCGCTCCTTAGACACGGTCACCCCGTTCTGGGCGTTATAAATATGCCTGCCCTAAAAGAGACCGTGTATGCCGAGCTCGGAAAGGGCTGCTGGGCGTTAAACAAGGCCGGCTCGCTCGAGCGTCAGACGGTATCTAGTCGAGTCCGCAAACTGGATACGGCATACGTCTCTTCAACGGGTCTGTACAACTCAGATGTAGACCCACGAATCGGATCAGACACTTTTACCATGACAGATCTGATTCAGAAAGCTGGGAAATTCAGATTTATTGGAGATTGTATTCAACACGCAATGGTTATCCGAGGCGAAATTGACGCGGCGTTCGATACCATGATGAATCCGTGGGACAATGCCGCGATCATTCCTTGCGTGCTTGAGGCCGGAGGTCTGATCTCCGACGGACATGGCAATACCAACGACCTGGTTCACGCTGAGAGTTTATTATGTTCTGCCTCGCGGGATCTACATGATGAGATCCTCGCAACTATAAAAAGGAAGTAGCCATGGAATGGTTTGATGTAGTCGGTACCGTTGGCGTTGCCCTAATTGTGTATGCCTACGCGGGCACACAAATGCGCCGCATGAACCCCGAGGGCCTCCAATACTCCATCTTGAATCTGGTTGGCGCCGTTCTCATTACTGTTTCTCTGAATTATGCCTTCAATATGGCGTCATTCATCATTGAAATTTTCTGGATCATCTTTAGTCTTTGGGGGATTTGGAGATGGATACAAAACAGAAAACGACGGCAAGGTGATGTTGCCGAAAAGTGACGTGTATATTGCGGTGTAAAACGTATTCTGACAGCCCCACCCATGCCTCATCATTCTTGGACGTTTGACGTACCTGCACAGGTCATAGATCTTCACGGTCATGTAAACAACGTGGCCTATGTACAATGGATGCAGGACGCAGCCGTGCGGCATACTAAAGCCGTATCTGGGGACATAGCGGCGGATTCAGCCGGTGTGATCTGGGTGGCTCGCTCGCATGAAATTGAGTACTTAAGACCGTTGTTCGAAGGAGACACCCTTCGCATAGAAACGTGGATTGGCGACGTACAGCGGGCTACATCGGAACGGAGATATACCTTCTTTTGTGGAGACCGCGAGGTTGCGCGCGGCCGCACGAAATGGGTATGCCTAGATAAAGCGTCTGGGCGGCCGCGCGCGATCCCCGACGATGTTATTGCAGCCTATCAAGAGGATTCGAAATGAGTGCGTTGAAGAGAGAAGTTCGGTTCATTCATGCTGTTCTACCGATTCTTTTCCTCGGAGTAGTCATTCTCTACGCGCTTATTGTCCGCCCCTTATTTCTGGATCAGGATGCCCTGCAGCTTGAAGTCATTTTCATTCTGGCCTCCTTCTTTTCGGTCAGCATGCTGCTCTATTTGGGTCTTTCATGGCAGACGATACAAGATTCTATTGTTCGCAAGATCCAATCTGCCTTGCCGGCGTTTTTTATTCTTTTTGCGATCGGTGTAATCATCTCGAGTTGGATGATCTCTGGGACCATACCCATGCTGGTCTACTTTGGCCTCGAACTGATTCACCCCTCCTATCTATATCTGATATCGTTTTTGATTCCGATTGTGTTCTCATCACTCACCGGGACGAGTTGGGGTTCAGTGGGAACGGTTGGCGTGGTTTTGATCGGAATTGCGGCGGCTTTAGGTGCGGATTTAGGCGTAACAGCCGGAGCCATTATCGGAGGTGCGGCATTTGGAGACAAAATGTCTCCACTATCTGATACCACAAATCTAGCCGCGCTCGCAGCCGAAGTGGATCTGTTTGACCATATCCGGTCCATGACCGTTACGACCATCCCTTCGGCCATTGTGGCTGCAATCGGTTTTACCATCCTCGGATTTACGAACGGGCCTACGATTCAGGCTGCCAATTTCGACACACTGGCACCGTTTATGGACTCACTGAAAGTCCTGTTCTCATTCAATATTCTATTGCTCATTCCTCCAATCATTGTCTTGATCGGGTCTATCCGGAAACAGCCTACTATTCCGACGTTGCTCACTTCAGTCATGACCGCCTGTATCCTAGCTCTCATTTTCCAGCGATACACACTAGGCGATATTTCAGTCTCCCTTACCACTGGTTTTGATGCCTCCATGGCATACTGGGCCATTGACTTGCCCGCCAATACCATGGAACTGGTAAACCGAGGAGGCCTCTATTCCATGAAAGAGGCGATTTTCATTGCCTTTTTAGTGTTCGTCTTCATTGGTTCAATCGGAACGATTAACGCGATGCCCACGGTCGTAAATCGGGTTTTTGCTTTCGCAAAAACCCGACCTGCCACCATCTTGTCTGCACTCGGCGCCAGTGCCGTAACCAATGCCATGACGTCCAATCAATATGCCACCAGCTTCATAGTTGGCGACGCGTTCAAAACCAGATTCGACGCACTGAAGATTCCACGTAAAGTGTTGTCCCGATCGTTAGAAGATTACGGCACGATGATCGAGAGCATCGTGCCCTGGCACCCTACGGCCATTTTCATGATCGCAACGCTCGGTGTACCCTGGGTTGATTACTGGTCCTGGCAATTCCTGACGCTAACCAATCTGATTATTGCACCATCGATTGCATTAATCGGTATAGGCTGTTTTTATCATGAGGTAGACGAAGAATGAAAAAGCGATTCTCTTCCCCCGAGACCCTGATGGCTCACTTTGGCGAAGATCGAGGCGAGGACCGAGGCGCACATCACGGGGCCGTAATCCCTCCACTATATCAAAACTCCCTCTTCACCTTCCGGGATTGGGACGACATAGACGCCGCGTTCGAAAATCGAACAGAACGACCCATTTATTCCCGTCTTTCCAACCCAACGACTACGGTCGCAGAAAAGAAGGTTGCTGCACTGGCAGGTGAAGGAGCAGCCTGTCGTCTGTTTTCCTCTGGAATGGCCGCCATATCAGCAGCCATCTTCCATGCCGTTTCCGCTGGAGATCATGTGGTTGCGGTAAAAAACGTTTACGGACCAACCAACAACTTTCTAAACACGTATTTGAGCGACAAACTCGGTCTGACCACCACTTTTGTTGCTGGAAATCATCTTTCAGACTTTGAGCAGGCCGTTACCAATAAAACCAGACTCATCATTCTCGAGAGTCCGTCTTCGGCCATTTTTTCGCTTCAAGATATTCCCGCCATCGTCGCTTTTGCCAAGTCTAAAGGCATTTTGACGATGATCGACAACACCTGGGCTACCCCCCTTTTTCAGCAAGCTTGGGCCATGGGGGTAGATTTAGAAGTACACTCCGTGTCCAAGTACCTAGGGGGCCATTCGGACATTGTTGCCGGAGCCATTATCTCCACCCCAGAGCGCATCAAGGACATCACCGTCAAAGAAGGTGAATGGTTTGGTGGCGCTATCGCACCGTTCACCTCGTGGTTACTCACGCGATCTCTACGAACCCTACCGATGCGCCTCGAACGCCATCAGCAAAATGCATTGAAAGTTGCCAGCTTTCTCGAGGCCCATCCCTCTGTTCGGCAGGTCCGCTACCCCGGACTGAAAAGTCATCCTCAATACGATTTAGGACAGAAACTCATGACCGGCTATACCGGCCTAATGAGTTTTGTACTCAACACAGATGATCTCACCTTAATCAAACGGTTCTTCAATTCCCTAGATGTCTTTCAAATTGGCGTAAGCTGGGGTGGGCATGAGAGTTTGATTTATGCACCGGCCATCAGTTATCTCAAAGAGTTACCGCCAGAACAGTTCAAAGATCTTGGAATCTCGTTGGGTGACATGCGAATTTCGGTGGGTCTGGAGTCTTCCCAAGATCAAATAGACGACTTAGCAGCGGCTTTAGATCAGGTCGTGTAGATCAAAAATGCATTTGTTGATTATTTATGGTACGTTTTCCACTCTGAACCAGGTATTCAAAGGGAGCTACTAAGACACATTTACCGAAGGTACCGCTATGTTTATTTCCCTTCTTGGCGCCACATTTGTCCTAGCTGTTGTGGTCTCTTTCATTATCGCGAAGGTCTTCCAGAAGCCGGTTCAACAGATTTTAGATCGCATTCTCGCCGATGAAATCTCCTACGCTTGGACCAAATACCTTTCTTTCGCCATTTACGTCGTCGGAGTTTCCGGGGGAGTTCGAGTCTGGGACTTAGAAAAATATCTCCGACCCCAAGGAGATAGCGAGGTCGTGGCTGAACTGACGACTGAGGCATGGGTTTTAGAAATTTATGGCGCCATTATGGGTACCATGTCTGCGGTAGCCTGGATGCTATTGGTCTTTTTTGTCTTCACCCTGATCGCATTTGTGATCGTACGTGGGCGTGAAATGAAGCAAGGCAGCTAGGCCTATTTCCAAGGGAATCCATTACATCAATGATATGGGCGGCACCTTACGCCACCCGATGACCTTCCCATTCACTTTCTCAAAGCCTCGTTTCAGATCTTTTGGATTGGTAAGTCCAAATCTGAAAGAGGCTAGATCATGGCTATTGATCTACACCAGGACACCAGGACGTGATTCGAGGGCCCGGCAGAACGCACGAGTGACCTCCCCACGGCCATTCGTGATATCATGTTTGAACCCGAATACTCAGACTACCTTGAAGAAGTCAAAAAACTGGTCATGCTATGACGCTAGTTCAATACGATAAGTGATCGGTGAGACTGAGTCGTACGGGTGGCTAAGCGCATCATATAGACTCCAGACGACAGCTCCTGACTCGTGATCATGTTCGTACCAGCCCGAAGGTCTGTGCTTTTAACCACACGCCCTTGGAGGTCTACGATCGTAAGTGTTCCCTGCTCTGGGGTATCTACTCGGAAGTGTTGTCCGGAACGAATCGGATTGGGGAAAGAGGTAAAGAGCTCTAAATTTACAGGTACCTCTGCCTCATCGATATCGGTGGCCTGACCGGAAAAAAACCGCTCAGCAAAAGCGAACGCTTCGATTCCGATTTTCTCTCCCATAAGGCGGCCAGGAATGTCATCTGCCGGAGGGTGAATGCCTCCCCATATCCGAGACAAACTGCATTGATCGGAGGCATCCCGATAGGTAGCCCACTGCAGAATGACGTCCTCACTTGGGCCGTCTTCGAATACTAAAAATTCATTCTTCGGCGCCACAAACTGGCCCATTCCTCCCGGAAAAAATTCGTCACCCGTAAAAAGCGTCATCATCTCAGCAGCGGCTCTCGAAAACGTAGAATGACCCGATACATAGCCAGCGAATGGTGGAGTCACAAAACTGGGACGCTGATAAGGCCACCAATTATCCGCTAGCACCCAGCCAACGCCTCCTTCATCCTCTTCTGGATTGAAAACAAATTCAGGACCTCTCCATCCTAGAATCTTGATCTTGTGCAATTCCTCACCCAAAGCACCTATGAGGGGATCTCCTGGCAGGACCATCTCGATATACCCTGGAATCAGAGGAATACCTGCAGGATGGAATCGGGGGAGCGCCGAATCGGAGCTTTGACCGAATTCCGCCATGCCCCTGAGCGCGGAAATGGGCCGAATGTAATCATACCATCCTTTGATGCCCCATGCCGTAATAGCGGCATCATGCATGGTACCTCCTAGGGCCAAATACGCCTTTACGTCCCACTCTAAATCATCAAGAATTGGACCAGCCCCCTTGAAACGCTTCTCCAGTAACGGGTCATCATTCACATGATTAAGAATCGTGTACCAGTGGCCTGGAGGCGTTTCAGAATCAGGTCCATCAGCCCAGAATTCAGCGAGAACACGAGCATAATCGCCACGGGGAACCATCTGAGCCCAATAGGGCGCATTGGTCGCGGGGTTTATTCTATGTCCAAGACCAGGATCTCCACCTTCAATTAGGTCATAAAAATCTCTTAATGATTCAATGTCTCGGGGAAACGTATTAATATCGATATTTCCGATTCGTGCTGGAGACACATCCCAAAGAACACCGTCCGTCGGATCCAAATGGGCCGACCAAACGGCGACCAGTGCAAAATTCCATTTGTACTCATCCGAAAGGCCACCACCATTCTGCACGTCTAAATAAGGCGGAGCACCCGGATCGTGATATACCCAATATTCGTCCCCATCCCGCTCGAAAATCTTTAGATCGTTCGTGCTCAAAGAAAACGGAACGACTGATCCCCATTCCGGACCTAGGAAATCAGGTGTTCCAAGGGGAATTTCATTTCCTGATTGATCAACAAAGACATCAAATGAAAGAGGCTGCCAGCGATTCATATCCTGAATATTAGGATTGCCGGGAAGCGGCGGTGCCATCGGCGGATTCACTGACTGATAAAATCGATTTAAATAAAGAATGTCTTCATTAGCACCATCCTGCATACCAAATTCGATTAGACATGAGGCTATATAATTCCCAAGGCTGGCCGGATCCCCACTTTGATAGTCCGTAGATGTGACAGCTGTATCATACCCTAACCTATTCATCATCTCCTGATATCGATTCATCGCTGATGCCGCACCCGGAGAAAAGGTAAACCGATGTTTCAGTAGCCTGTACGAAGCATAACTGATCGCCATATTTCTGGCACTGACCGTCGAAGCCGGGGCCGGAATACCATCAAAGGCACATTCAAAGCCTTGGACAGCGTTTCCAAGTAAAAAGGGCTCAGCCTGAGCATCATATGCCGCCCATGCATCCCACATGGCTACTGACGAATGAAATAGATTTCGAGCATGCACAGTTGGGCGTGCGTAATCTTCTCGGATAGACTGCAGTAATACTTCATTCCATTGGCGTGCAACAGAATGCTGAGCATGAGAAACTTGAGCGCTAAAGCCTACAATAAAGAGTAGGAGAAGGAGCTTTCGCATATAAAAGAGACCACTTAAGTGAAGACGAACCAAAGTATCCTAACTGCGCCCTACACAAAATGTAGGGAAAGCTTGCAAATACCCGAGTTACCCGGAGGAAAAAATACTGCCCTTTCACCTGGAATGAGAGGCCAATTCCAGCCCCTTCCTCAATAATTCCAACGGCAGGCTAGCCAATACGTCTAGCTGATGCGTCTAGCCGACACATTGCACGAAAAAGCAGCTTCTTATCAGATCATTTGCTGCGAATTATGTCGTTCGAATGGCTGGTTTTCGTTTCTCTAGGTAGGGCATAGAAAATCATCTTAGTTCTATCGTTATGATCAACGCGCACGTGCATCTTTTTACGATACAGTCCATCCCTGAACGCTTTTTCGGACTGCGCTTCATTATGAAGTTGATGTGGTCCAGATTAGGCGTTCGCGTGACCAGGATACTCTTATCGTGGGTCGGTAATGTTCTAAATCATCCTCAGATTGATCGGTTATCTGCATTTGCTGGTATTGGTGCCCACGCATCCCCACGGGAGGTATTCGAACTGCTTCAAGGCTACTACCCACCTGATGCCTCGTTTATTGTACTCCCTATGGACTTCGAGTATATGGCTGCCGGTAGACCCAAAAAGTCGTATATGGATCAGCTTGATGACCTAATACAACTGAAGAGAGACCCACATATTGGCCCCCGAATATATCCGTTCGTAGCCGTTGATCCCCGTCGCCCCGATCTTCTTCAACTAGTGCGTCATCTAGTCGAAAGCGAACATTTTTCAGGGATCAAAATCTATCCGGCCTTAGGTTTTTTTCCGTTCGATACCAGACTGGATCCGCTTTGGCAGTGGGCGGAAGCCCTTCAAATACCCATAATGACCCATTGCTCTCGTGGAGGTGCGTATTTCCGTGGTCCTCTATCCACGTTCCCTTGGCCAAAGGAAGCAGGTCCAAAACCAAAACCAGGAACACCCAACGCAAAGTGGACCGACCTCCTCTCTGATCCCTCAGGATTCAAACACGTATTCCAAAAGTACCCAAACCTAAAAGTCTGTTTTGCCCATATGGGCGGGACTGAAGAATGCCGAAAGTGGCTTTCCGAACCGTGGCCCAAACATTTAGGCCAAACAAACTGGCTTTCGATCATCTTGGAACTCATGAAAGCGTTTCCTCAAGTCTACGCTGACATTTCGTATTCAGCCTATGATGCTCAAATTCATCCCCTGATTGATGTTTTGGTGCGTGATGAACTGATCGGAAGGCGCATTCTTTTCGGATCAGATTTTTATATGGTCCAACAAAATATGACAGAAAGAGCCTTCAGTATTCAGATCAAAAGTCTGCTTTCCAATGAGGCATTTCATCGCATTTCCGAGATCAATACAAAACAGTTCTTGTGTAGGGAAAAACCCTCTCGCAATGATCCGTTCTACACATTACATTCTTGATCCTATTTAACCAGTTAGTAGAGATATGGCGGGCACTGCTGAAGCAACCAAAGATGGTAAAGAGACTCACGAATTGGGCGAAACGGGTTCCAGCAAGCTGATCCCAAGTGGTGGAAAAACAGACTCCATCCAAGATGATTTGGGGTACACGAAGGAACAGATCGACTTACTTTTCCAAGAGGGTATTTATCCTTACGAGCAGAAAGTGAGTCGAGACATCTACGAGTTCGAAAAACGATTATTGCAAATTGAGCTTCTGAAGGTTCAGCGGTGGGTCAAAGAGTCTGGAAAACGTATCATCGTCATTTGCGAAGGCCGAGATGCTGCAGGCAAGGGAGGTACTATCAAGCGATTTATGGAGCACTTGAATCCTCGTGGTGCTCGCGTTATTGCACTTGAAAAGCCGAGCGTAGAAGAACAAGGACAGTGGTACTTTCAACGCTATATCAATCGATTCCCAACAAATGGTGAGATCGTCTTTTTTGATCGGTCTTGGTATAATCGAGGCGGTGTAGAGCGCGTAATGAAATTCTGCACGGGTAAACAGTACAAAGAATTTCTTCGACAGGCACCCGAACTGGAGCGCATGCTGGTTCGTTCTGGAACGATTTTATACAAATACTGGTTTTCTGTGACGCAGTCGGCTCAATATGAGCGGATGGACTCACGAGCAGTGGATCCACTGAAGCAATGGAAACTTAGTCCGATCGACAAAGCTTCGCGTGATAAATGGGATGACTACACCGAGGCTAAACTCAAGATGTTTTTCCATACCGATACGCTGGAAGCACCTTGGACCATCGTCAAGTCTGATGATAAAAAAAGGGCTCGCCTCAACTGCATGAAGCACTTTCTCCACAAGTTGAACTATCCCGAAAAAGACCGCACTGTCGTAAATCTGCCCGATCCTTTGATTGTTGGCAAGCCCAGCCAGGTCATGGACAAACACGAGTACGGCTGGTAATCAGGACGCGTTTTTACGTTTGACGTGATGACGTACCAGAAAACTGAGTTTTTCTGTTACAACCCTTCTCCTTGATACCTCTACTTCCTGAAATCGGTGTGCGAGGTGCACATCGAAAGTCAATTGTGAAGTTGAACGATGTGGAGGATTATCATGAAAACAACTACGACTTGTCGCGCGGTGCACTATCGCTGGACCGGATTTCGACACTGCTTAATGACGCTAACTCTGGCCGCTGGCATACTTTTGTCCGGTTGTGACACCACCGGTGCCAATGAAGAGGAAAACGTTATGGACGCCTTGACGTCCATTGAGCTGATTGAATCAATGGAAATGTCACCGTTACCAGCCGGTGAAAATGAGGATGTTCAGGAATACGTGTTGCGCGTAAAGCTCAAAAACGTGGAGGGCATCAAATATCCTGAGGCTATCAATCTGTTGGGAACTACGACGCATACGCCCAGCTCGCTAGTCTTTGACGATGGGTCTGCTTTTGACGTTGTCGCAGGAGATTTGATTTTTACCGGAGTCGTCACGGAATCGTGCTCTGAAATCATGATTCCGGAAGGGTTGGGCGCCAAGGACATCATCAAAATTACACTGAGCTGCGAAGGCGATTTCATTTCTCCTGGGGATGAATGCGAAGGCCATGGTATCTGTCCTGAAACGAGCCAAAGATCCTTTTTGTGGGGCCTCATCGAATACGAAACAAATGTGTCCGTGTGCTGGTGCGGATTTTCCTGTGACTACGACATCTCTATCGAACTCGGATTATAACCGTGTAGGTCCGGGGCCGCAGGCCCCGGACCTACAACAATCAACTACTCTCATGGAACACGTTGACCGCCCTTTCAGAATGGCTGCCGCTGTTGTGTGCGTCGCACTGGGACTGTTTGCTTGGACTGACTTTATCCAAGAGCTTACCTCTGGTGTCCTAGACTTCACCAATTTCGAACCTATTCTTTTACCCATTGGCATCGCGCTAATTCAGCCAGGCCGCGGTTGGCTCTGGCTGGCGCGTATCCAACTATTTATACTCTGTTGCTACAGTGCGATTTTGGTCATTGGATCTGCTGTAATGACTGATCAAACACAATTCTTGGTCTTTGAATTCGATCGAAATACAGCGTCGGCTTCGGGAGTCGGCTTAATAATTCTCATGCATGCGCTCTATCTAGCCGGCATCTTATGGGTGTATTTTTCTATTTTTGGTCATCCTCGGGCAAAAGACCCCGTCTATGAGTTGAATACCAATTGATCTCACGTATGTGGGGATGCCGGTGCCATGAATCACATATCGAATCCTCAGGAATCCATTGAGAAAGCTATTCAATTTCTTGAAACCAATGGCATCCCATTTGAACGTCATGACCATGCGGCTGTATTTACCGTTGATGAAGTTTCGGAGTTAGTCTCCATTGAGAAAGGCATTCGAACGAAGAACTTATTTGTTCGAGATAAGAAAGGACGCCAACACGTTCTCATTGTTGTGCCTCATGACAAGTCAGTCGATTTAATGGAATTAGGTGTTCAGACCGGATACGGTCGCGTTTCATTCGGCTCACCTGAACGACTGATGAAACACCTAGGTGTGGAGCCGGGATCAGTGTCGCTCATGGGCGTCATTAATGATCCTTCTTGCCATGTCCATGTGGTGATCGATATCGAAATATGGAATGCCTCGTTCGTTCGGTGCCATCCGCTTGTCAATACGGCTACCGTCGTACTTGATAACCCCGGTATGAAACGGCTATTTGAAATTACAGGACATGAACCCCTAGTCATTGAGGTGCCCTCGAGATGATGCTTTCGCTAGAAATCCTAGCCGCTATTTCCGGCCTCATTAGTGTGTTTTTGTTGACCAAGCAGAACATCTGGGCTTGGCCCACTGGTTTGCTCTCTGTTGGAGCCGCAACGATCGTTTTTTATGATTCGTTTCTGTACTCCGATATGCTACTGCATATTTACTACATGGGGATGAACATTTATGGTTGGATCCACTGGTCCAGAAAATCAAGAACCGAACTTCCCCTTCCAGTAACCACCATTTCGGCATGGCATAACGTGAAGTGGGTCCTGATTTCACTTGTTGGGACGGTTTTGTGGGGATGGACCATGAGTGTAAATACGGATGCATCATTCCCTTACGGAGATGCATTTACCACCGTTGCCAGTCTGGTGGCCATGTGGTTAATGGCCCAGAAGCGGCTGGAAAATTGGGCTTATTGGTTCGTAATCGACATTGTGGCGATATCCATCTATGCACTTAAAGGGCTGTATCTCTTTTCAGGCCAATATCTTGTTTTCCTAATTCTCTGCGTCTTGGGATACCGAGATTGGAAACGAAGTATGAGCTCAAATCTTAATGTTGCAGGGGTTTCCCCTACAAATAGTCCGGGATAACCCCACCTTAAATCGATTGGTTTGCTGTCGCCAGCGGTCCACTAATGGGCTGAAATTAGGATGGGTTAGGTAGGCTCATAAGAGCCTACAAACCATACCAAATTGAATTAGAAATTATAGCCGGGTTAACCCCATGTCACTGGCACACCACTCCCCTCACCATTCTAGCGGGCTCGCAAAGCTAAAAATGCTTGGCATGGCCTTACTTCTCATTCTGATCGCAATGCTCGTAAGTGCTTCGGACTACGCAATTCCTGATGCAGACGGCGAAAAGCTTTTTAAACAAGTTTGTACGACTTGTCACTCCGTGGATCCTCCCACGGACATGGAGACCAAACCTATTGCCCCTCCGATGAAAATGATCATGCGCCATTACATAGCAGCCCATGACACCAAAGAAGAAGTCCACGCATCGTTGGTTTCTTGGCTAGAAGAACCAGCTCCCGAGCGATCTGCTCTACCAGCTCATGCCATCGAAAAACATGGCCTCATGCCCGTTCCAAACTTGAATGCTGAAGAACGTGTAGCCGTTACGGACTACATCATGACGCTGATTGATGGTGATGTGTCAGGTAAAATGAAAGGGATGATGCAAAAGAAAGCCGAAGGCGATGAAGGCTGCAAAATGAAGCAAAAGAAAGCCGAAGGCGACGAAGGCTGCAAAATGAAGCAAAAGAAAGCCGAAGGCGACGAAGGCTGCAAAATGAAGCAAGGCGATAAAGAAGGGAAAAAAGAACAGTGAAAACTAATCCTCTTCATTATTTGAGATAATCCTTCATTAAGCATTCTTTTTTTCAGAAATTGGGGGACCTTTCACCTTGGTCCCCCTTTTCTATGAAACGTATTGTTGCTTCGCTCCTCTTCGTACTGCTTTCTCTTCCTGCTCTAGCCCAGCACGAGCATTCTCATGCCATGGGCCGCGCTATTGAGTTTCCCGATGTTGAGGGATATTTCAGTTTGACCTGCGATTTCCACATGCATTCCGTGTTTTCAGATGGATCCGTATGGCCAGACATTCGAGTTCAAGAGGCTTTACGTGACAATTTGGATTGTATTGCAATAACCGAGCACTTAGAGTATCAGCCTCACATCGAGGATATTCCCCATCCAGATCGTAATCGGGCATTTAACCTGGCAGCGAGGATGGCAGCAAGCAGTGATTTAATCGTCATCTCAGGCACCGAAATAACCCGCTCGCTTCCATTTGGACACGCCAATTCAATCTTCATCGAAGATGCCAACCCGATGCTGACCGAAGATGCAGAAGACGCATATGCAGAAGCACAGCGTCAAGGGGGATTCACTTTCATGAACCATCCGAACTGGACTTCTCAGCGCCTTGACGGAGTCGCACGAATGGAAGAAATGAATATCTCCTTGGTTGAAAAAGGACAAATTCAGGGCATCGAGGTAGTGAACGACCTAACCTATTCCGACGAAGCACTAGAGATCGCACTAGAACATAATCTTGCCATTATCGGAACGTCTGACATTCACGGCTTGGTAGATTGGCAGTACGATATTCCAGGCGGCGGACACCGTCCGGTCACCATCGTCCTGGCAAAAGAACGCTCCGAGGCAGGCATCAAAGAAGCTCTTCTTGAGAGAAGGACCATTGCATGGTATCTCGACACCTTTATTGGTCGGGAGGAGCACGTGATGCCCCTAATCCATGCTACCTTGAATGTGGAGTCAGCAGCCTACACCGGTAATTCTTCGATCTTACGTGTAATGCTCACCAATTCCTCAGAGTCAGAATACACGCTTCGAAATACATCTGGATTCCGGTTTCACAACCACGCGGACCTACTGATTGTACCACCACACCATTCATTGGAGGTATTGGTAAAAACCGGTGAGAGAATGGAATCAATAGATCTATCATTCGATGTCTTAAACGTACTTACGGCACCGGACACCCATCCAAATGTAACTTTAAACGTTACATCAAAATGATGGCTTGAGTCCTTTTCAGCGCATTCAACGCTCTGAAAGGTGCTTATTCGAACAGAGTCAGTTCGCGAATTCCTGTTTCCAGCGCAAGGAGCTTCTTCTTTCGGGGTATTCCGCCGCCGTATCCCGTCATGGAGCCATCAGATCCTATTATTCGGTGACACGGGATAATAATAGCTATTCGGTTATCTCCGTTGGCACGTGCTACAGCTCGTACGGCATTGGGGTCTCCCAATGTCTGCGCGAGATCTAGGTAAGATGCGGTCTTGCCGTAAGGGACGTCCAAAAGGGCCGTCCAGACTCGCTTTTGAAAGTCAGTTCCAGGAAAGTCCAATGGAACGGAAAAGCGTTCGCTTGTCTTGGCGAAATACTCGCTCAATTCTATCCGCAACTGCTCTGTCATAGCATTCGCGATATTCTCAAATCGGCAATGGAAACGCTTTTGAACCCGAGCCATCTGCGTTGGAAGCAAAGGACGATCCGTAAACTCCAAGAGACAAATAGCATGCTCTGTCGCGCCACAAAGCATCGGTCCAAGAGGCGTCTCGACCCACTGTAAATAAACGGTTGTATCTGGCTTTTGAATTCCAGCTAAATCGTCTGGGATTTCAACATATTCCACTACTGGCTCCAGGAGGCTGAGATTCGTTGCATGAGCAAAGCGGCTCGAATCGTCTGCATTGGAAGCGTGCTCAAATCAGCAAACTCATCCGTAGTATGTGTTCCGCCACCTGTCATTCCTAAACCGTCCATCGCCATCTGAACATGGGCCGCGGTAAATGACACATCAGCCGCTCCTGCATCTGCCGGATCTCCCGCAGTCACAGGTCCATATCCCGCATCTACACTGGCTTGGCTGAGTATAGAGAGTACTTCCACATTCCCTTCGGTCATACCCATCGGTGGGTAGCTATCTCTGAAGGATAATGTAGCATCTGTTTCTGGCAGATGCTTTCGCACCACGGCCTCCATGCGCTCCTTGGCAGCGCTTCTTTGTTCTGGAGATATCGTTCTCAAATCCCCTGCCACAATCGTCTTTTCAGAAACCACATTTGTTTTACCAAAGGCGCTTCCGCGATCGTTTTCTTCATCGTACTCCACGGCTGTTCCACCCAGAATAATTCCGGGATTAAAGGTCAGGAGCTCCTCCCCCACCAAGGTCTCCTGAAAGCCTGTTAAGATTCTCGCCGCTTCGTAAATGGAACCGTATCCCACTTTTTCAGAAAACACAGCAGACGAATGGGCGCGCATTCCTTGGACTTCTAGTTCCCAGCCGGTAAATCCGCGTCGAGCTAGGACGGCAGTTTCAGGGTTACCATCGCCTGGCTCAAAGGCTAAGGCAATGTCAGCTTGAATCGCCGCGTCGACTAAAGCCGCCCGTCCTAATTCCAACGGGCTGCCAGAAGACTCTTCGTCACCAATTAGCGCTACGGTGATCGTCATATGATCAAGGACACCCGCAACGTTGAGCGCCCGAATGGCTTCCAACATGACAACATCTCCGCCTTTCATATCAATGATTCCTGGCCCGACAGCCTTATTCTCATCGATGCGCTCAAAGCTTTGAAACGGACTATCCAATTCAAATACGGTATCTAAGTGTCCCACCAAAAGGAAATGAGGCCCTTTTGTACCCCGCGTTGCGAAAAGATGCCCTGCACGTCCAAAAGACTCGCCATCTATCCATTCTGTAGAAAAGCCCATATTGGCTAATTCGGCATCGAACGCGTCACCGACACGACGAACGCCATCGAAGTTCATGGATCCGCTATTCATATTTACGATGCGTTCCAAAAAATCAATGGCTGCATTTTTATGTGCTTCCACAGCAGCAACGATTTGCTGTTCGGTTCCGCTCAATCGGTCCTGAGCTGATGTGTCTCTGGTATAGGCCATGAAAAGAAGTGCGATGAAAGCTGGAAAGAGATATGTAGTTTTAATGCGCATGGCAAGTCATGTAGTCTGTATTTTCGGCCATGAAGCGGCGATCCAAGATAGCTATTCAAAAAAAGAAAAGATTAATAAACAGTACAGGACGAACAAGGAATGGTTGAAGTCGAAATCTGTATAGATTGCACGGAAGAAGAGGCTGCGCTCGCGAATGCGAGCGCAGCTCTTGAAGGCGGAGCCCATAGAATTGAGTGCTGTTCCCATATGGACGTTGGAGGCCTCACGGTCGCGCCCTCCATACTCGCGCAGATCAAATCGCTGGTTGGAAGCAAAGTGGAAGTCTTGGCCATGGTTCGTCCCCATGAGGGCGGGTTTCATTATGCGCTTCCAGAAAAACATCTAATCATTGAGCAGGCGGAAGCGGCAGTAGATGCCGGAGCCGATGGCATCGTCTTTGGAGCATTGAGTGGCGCTAGCATTGACCATCTACTCGTCTCTCACCTCATGCATCTTGCCGAAACAGAAGGCATCCAGACTACCTTCCACCGTGCATTCGATGTGCTAACGGATCCGGACCAGGCAGCTCAAGAACTTTCGGAGCTTGGCGTGGATCGAATCTTGACCGCCGGCGCTAGTTGGGAAAGTGGAGATTCCGCCGCAAACAGCCTCCACCGTTTATCTCATTACATCGGCACTGCTCACGATATCGAGTGGGTCATCGGAGGAGGTGTATCCCCTTCGAATGTGAACCAAATCCTGGCTAGTTTACCCGAAGGAAACGTATCCATGCATGCGTATTCATCCCTACTGGTTGAAGGGCGGACCAACTCAAAATTAGTAGCGCAATTCGTTCGCGAAGTAGCGAGCTACTGAATGCCAAAGACGCGGTGAACGGTAAACCCAAAACTGACCTCCCCATCGCTAAAACTATCTCGAGTTCGCGACATGGCGTATTGAGGAGTGATCCACTGAGAAGTACTAAGAAAGACCTGAAAAACGTGTCCGCCCGTCTCCAAATTAGCTCCGACCGACACCACATCATGGGACCCATCGGATCGCCCCCCTAACATCGGGATCCACTCAGCCATAAGAGAAACCTGGTCGGACAAGGCGTACCGTCCTGACATGCCGAGGCCAAACAGGTCGTTTTTTTCAGATTCGATACCCCCGCCGAATACTTGTAGATCTCGCGCTAGGTTGAAGTGAGCCCATGAAGGCGATAGCTGAATCGAAAGGGATTCAGATACTTTTCTGGCCAACAACAAACCCACGAAGTACGATTGGCGATCTGACGTTGAGTAGCCGTTCTCCCTGGTGTCGAAAGCAATATTTCCGATCGCAGAAGCATAGAGGGGAAATGCTTCACTCTGTTGGAGCACGTTCCATTTAAACCCGGCGTCCACCACTTTGTCGAAACGAGATCGACCTAATCCGACGGATAACTGATCTGAAATGCCATAATCCAATCCGAAACGAATATTTGCAGAAGCATCCAACCCAAACAATTCTGAGATACCGGACGAAACGTTTCCAAACACGTGCTGAATGGAGAAGTTTATATTGTCTTTAGGTATCTGGGTCACTGAAGGCAGAATGATCACGGACGGAGCCCAAAACAGCTCTTCGACTACTTGCCGATCATTGCTTCGCTCACGTGGTAATTGTGCAACTACCTCGAGGACTGTCAAACATAAAACGGCAAAAATGACAAGATGCTTTTTCATAGCGAACAGGTGGTTATTCAGGCAATAGAGTAGCGCGAATCGATATTTTTTGTTCTTGATCTACTTTCATAATCAACAGTCTTGGGGGTTCGATATCGTAATCTTCGAGCCGAATAGTCCAAGCAGCTTCGAGTTCAAGCCCAGCTTCCACGTACACCAATGACCCCTCGACCTCTATCGGACGGTCATTCCCATGCATACTAAACGTGCCAGAAACACGAACAGGCTTGGAGTCTCCTGGCAGAAGTTCAAATCCAGTTTCTAGCGTACCAACAAATTCTGCAAACGGAAATTCTTTGGTTTCTAGGACTTTCCGCATGTCCTTATCTCTCTTGCCTATACCCGTTTTCAAGGTTTCAAGATCGATATAGAAATCAACCGTCCCTTCTTCCAAACTAACACGTCCGTTCAAGGAAGACGACTCGCCCGAAAAGGAATGCAAAGGTACTTTTGAAAAGAATTCGACCGATCCGTCCTTTGTTAAAAACGATTGTGCAGAACAGGTCACAGATATAAAAAGGCAGCAAAGAGCAATCAGAATTGGTTTCATATTCAGGTCAATTGTTTAGTGCCCCTTCATTAATCCATTTACGGATCAAATCTATTTTGGCTTGGGAAAGTGCAGCTCGGCCATCGGGCATTCGATCGCCAATCGCTGGATTTGCTTCAATTTTATCCACTAATGGGCTGAGACTGGCATTTCCTGCAATGACTATTTTAGATCCATAGTTGGTCCCAACACTGGCCATTGTTGTCGAATAAGTAGTCAACTCAACACCATTCCTGCTGTTGTTGACATGGCATCCAGACCCTGCACACGATCCTTGAAAGATCGGTGCGACTTGCTGAGAATAGCTTATCGGAGTTGACGGGTCAGTAATGTTCTCTTCTGCTCCTCCAGGCCCAGTAATATCAGTTGATCCTCCGGAATCACTTCCGCACGCAGACAAAACCAGCGCAACTCCAAAAAGGAGTGCGCTTAATGACTTCCATTTCATTTTTTTCTCTTTGATTCTGGGTAAAATCGTTGGCCGCCCACCTCTTTGCATCCATTCTCAATCAACGAAATACTTCGCAAGATCCCTAGTAGGTCAGCACTAAGTACCCCATAAGGTATAAAAGCGAAGTCGCAATTATCGAGGAGCACATCGCATACAAACGCGACTTTCTGGTCGAATTTTAAGCCTTCCGGTCTGAATTTTTTCTCCACAAAGAGCGCAAAGCCCATAGCTCCCGTCCTCTACAGCCTTCAAGGCTCGCTCCACTAACGCCAGACGTTTCTTCTGCCTACCCTTACCAGCCTCTGATATACTTTGCGCCTGAATCGCCTCCATGCGAGTCAGACGTCCAATCGCATTGTCGGGCGAAATACTAGAATCTGCTGCGGATACCACCTTGAGAGAGGCTTCTATTTCCCCTTTCAGTTGCGCCAGCTGGGCTCTAAAAATATCCAACTCAGACGCTGTCATTACTTGTCCTTAGATTGTAGCTCGACCGATCCCAAATCTGAATCATGTATGCGTAAACTAATCATTCCCGTGCTGCTTTGTGTTTTGTCAGCATGCTCGGAACCCCCGGTAGCTGTTTCACCAGATGCCATTTCAATTGAATCATCGATCGATCAGCTATCGGATCGTTTTGAATGGGCAAAAGAACAAGCCCTCGCTTATGCCCATGAAGAGGGCGACTCGGTTGGTTTATGGTACGAGGCTGCGCTTCCAAATCGAGAAGCATTCTGCATGCGAGATGTCTCGCATCAGGCTCTGGGAGCTCACTTCCTTGGCCTAGACGAGCACACGAGAAACATGCTTTTCCGGTTTGCGCGTAATATTTCCGAGGGCAAAGACTGGTGCTCTTTTTGGGAAATAAATCGAATGGATGAACCCGCCCCAGTCGATTACCGGGATGACAAAGCGTTTTGGTACAATTTGCCAGCGAACTTCGACGTTTTGGATGCCAGCTACCGCATGTATTTATGGACAGGAGATCCAGCCTATGTGGAGCACCCCGTTTTTCTTGAATTCTACGAACGTACCGTCTCTGACTATGTAGCGGCCTGGGATCTTGATGCCGAAGTGATTGTCGATAGGCAGCGGTACATGAACCGCGAAACGTTCAACCTAGAAGATCCCTACGAGTATGCCCGAGGAATACCCAGCTATCACGAGGGCAACCAGGGCAGTACACAACTGGGTATCGACCTGCTTGCCTTCCAAGTCGCTGCATATCGATCCTATGCTGCTATTCTGGAGCACAAGGGCCAACCGGCACGGGCTAAAGACTACCTTTCTCGCGCCGTACGCGTGTCTAACTTGATCAATGAAGTCTTCTGGAATGAAGAGACCGAACAATATGCGGACCTCCTGCAAACGGATGGTGAGCTAGCTATGGGCGGAGGCATGCTCACCTATGCCTTGTATAACGACGCCATTTTTATGCCTGATCGTGCGAACAAAACCGCGCTCACTTTGATGCAGAGGGAGCCAAGCAATATTGAAATCCGCTCTCATTACCCAGAAGTGCTGTTCAAATACGGAATGTTCGGAGAGGCTCTGGATATCCTCATGCAATTATCTGCAGATGGGACACCGCGCAGGGAATATCCCGAGGTATCTTTTGCCGTTATTGGAGCCATCACAACAGGCTTAATGGGCTTAACCCCGATAGATAAAGGGATCGGTACCCTTTCTCGTATCCCGAATGAAGCAGATCACGTCTCGTTGCGCCAATTTCAACACCGGGGCATCGTAGCAAACTTGACTCATGAGGGTCAGTCCAGCTCCACACTTTCGGTTGAATCGGGTGGAAAGTTGTATTGGCGAGCAATGTTCAACGGAGATCATCCGGAACTAGCCATTGATGGAAAGCGCCTTAGCGCTGTGCGCACCACCGATCAATTGGGAAATCCGATATCCTATATCGAGATTGATCTATTCCCGAATGACATCGTCACTATTTCTGTCCCGGAATAGGCTTCAAATCCCAGCTTGAGGGGACTTCCCTTATGGCGTAATACGAATCTTACACTATGGGCTTTAAAAACGTAGTCTCTTTCTTTGGGGATCTATCAGCACCATCCACCACCATTCGTGAAGGGGGGTGTGTATAGTCTCCTTCACTTCTTTCCATTGGATTCCATGAAACCCCCACTTCTTCTCCTGTTGGTGATTTTGATTGTCTGGTCTGCACCAGCTTCAGCACAAGATCACGATATACACCATGCTCCCAAACCCAATTTCGATCTTGCAGCAAAATTTGCTCCTTATAAAGTGAGGGACATGCTCCATTCGACAACGGTTAATCCGCGCTGGATAGAGGGCACCCAAAACTTCTGGTACGAATGGAAGAATTCTGACGGCACATTTTATTACTGGGTTGATTCAAACCGAGGTACTCAGCGCCAGATATTCGACAACGATCAGATTGCTGCCGAGCTAACACGTATTACCCGCGACCCATGGGACGGACAACATCTACCCATTCGAAACATAAAGTTTGTCTCCGCCACCAAACTTCAATTTGAGGTTCAAGGGTCACAGGACGAGGAAATAGAAGAAGAAGTTGAAGAAACGGATGGTGATACGCAGGAGGAGAAAAAGACATCTAAACCGAAGACCCGCAAACACGTCTTTTATTTTGAGTACGACGTCAATTCCAGATCACTGCGTGAACTAAGCGACTTCGAAAAACCGGACAATCATCCCTCCTGGGCTTCCATTTCTCCCGATGGAGAAACCATTCTCTTTGGGCGCGACAACAACCTATTCAAAATGAGTCGTGAGGATTATGACAAGATCCTTGCTGTACGTCTGGACAAAACGGGAGATGATGCGGAAAAGGCAGCTAGCAAGATTGAAGTAGAGGAAATCCAACTCACTACCGATGGCGTTGAACACTATTCCTTCACCGGATCCGGCCGAAGTTCAACTACAGAAGAAGTTGAAAAAAACAAAGATAAACGGAAGCGAGTTTCTGTGTCCTGGTCTAAAGATTCGAAGCGTTTTTCAACCAATCGTTCAGACCAACGAGAAGTCGGCGAATTGTGGATCATTCATTCAATCGGCAATAAGCGCCCTGAGCTAGAAACGTATAAGTACGCCATGCCCGGGGATGAATTTGTGGGAACGGAGATCATGCAGATATACGATCTTGAAGCAGATTCTATGGTCACGGTAGACGGACATCGCTTTAAAGACGAGACGTTCAGCACGATGTCAGCACGAACGTTCAGATATCCGGCAGACGACAGTCCACGCCGTTCGCTTTGGCTCTCCGATAACTCGGATGATTTCTACTTTTACAGCATAAGCCGCGATCTGAAAAGAGTAGATGTGATGCGCGCCGATGCCGCAACAGGAGAAGTCACGGTGCTCATCGAAGAACGCCTCAACACATACGTTGAGACCCACAGAATGGACATATTATCTAACGGTGATCTCTTGTGGTGGTCTGAGCAGGACGGATGGGGTCACATGTACAGGTATGCCCCCGACGGTACACTAAAAAACCAAGTAACATCTGGGGCCTTTTCTGTTCGCGGTATAACTGCGATAGATGAAGACGCAGGAAGGCTTTACTTTACGGCTAATGCCCGCGAAGCAGGCGAAGACCCGTATTACAATCACGCCTATCGCGTCAATTTGGACGGATCCGGTTTGCGCCTCTTGAATCCGGGGAATTACGACCACCGCTCAACGTTTAACGAGTCTGGTAAATTTTTTGTGGACAACTACGCCCGAGTAAATACCGTGCCAGCTGCTGCATTGATAAACGCGTCCGGGCAGAAGGTTCTAGACCTTCAGAAAGCAGACTTTAGCCAATTATTCGAAGCCGGATATCAATTTCCTGAACCGTTTAAAGTCAAAGCAGGAGATGGAGTTACGGACTTGTATGGTGTGATGTACAAACCGTTTGATTTCGACTCTACGAAGTCTTACCCCATCGTAGAGTATGTCTATCCTGGGCCACAAACCGAGTCCGTTTCCAAGTTCTTTTCTACCAACAGTACGGAAACGGCTCTCGCCCAATTTGGCATGATCGTCGTCACCGTGGGAAACCGAGGTGGTCATCCTAATCGCTCAAAATGGTATCACAATTATGGTTACGGAGATTTGAGAGACTATGGCCTTGAAGACAAGAAAGTTACGGTCGAACAGTTGGCCAACCGACACCCTTTTATTGATCAGGACCGGGTCGGAATCTATGGTCACTCAGGTGGTGGATTCATGTCTACCGCGGCCATGTTAGTATATCCTGACTTCTTCAAAGTGGCTGTTTCAAGTTCCGGTAACCATACAAACGATGTGTACAATCGCTGGTGGTCAGAAAAACACCACGGAGTAAAAGAAGTCGTTAGCGATTCAGGCAAAGTGACGTTCGAGTACGCGATCGATACAAACCCTGATTTAGCTAAGAACCTGAAAGGGCGTCTACTCCTTACAACCGGTGATGAGGATAACAACGTGCACCCGGCGAACACCTACCGAATGGTAGACGCTTTGATTAAGGCCAACAAGCGTTTTGACTTCTTCCTTTTCACCGGACAGCGTCATGGATATGGTTCGATGTCCGATTACTGGTTCTGGCTAAGAGCCGAGTATTTTGTCGAACACCTCTTAGGGTCCACCGAGTGGAATGCAGATATGTGGCGATTGAATGTTGAGAAGCCTAAGACCAGATAAGACTTGATGGTATTCTTAAAAAAAGGGGGCGTCCGGTACGGACGCCCCCTTTTTT
>ERZ1048686.822-NODE-822-length-27389-cov-5.352052_pt1 | contig 27389 bp, 24 predicted proteins | sample MGYA00383099_ERZ1048686 | MGnify/ENA primary metagenome ERZ1048686 (study PRJEB29581, sample SAMEA5548369) | metagenome | biome: marine; feature: coastal; material: water | depth 25 m | study: Short-term variability in the microbial, nano- and picoplankton... | reverse complement strand
ATCTGGCATGCAGTTGCATTTCCGCTAATATGGTTTGCATTGGCACTTTACACATGGGCCAGCTTTCAAACCGCCAGACGCTCAATATAATCGACCGTTTCTTCAACGCTTTTAGTTACGGTAAACAGGCTTCGCAGCGAGTTGTCCGCAAATCCGGCGTCGATCATGTGATCAATGAGAGCTATTAAGGGATCCCAGTATTGGGCTATATTGAGAATAATAATCGGTTTTTTATGTAATTGAAGCTGCGCCCAAGTGAGCACTTCAAAAAATTCATCAAGCGAGCCGGCGCCGCCGGGCATCACCACCAGCGCATTGCTGTTCATAAACATGACCTTTTTGCGTTCATGCATATTTTCAGTCACAACAAAGCGGGTCAAATCGGTTTTGCCCACTTCAGCTTTAACCAAATGCGTTGGAATCACGCCAAAAGTTTCTCCACCCGCGTGCTGAGTGGCCCGGGCGACAGCGCCCATCAAGCCAATATCGCCAGCGCCATAGACAAGCCGCCAGCCAGCACCTGCAATCGCATGGCCCAAAGCCTCTGCTTGCGTGACGTAGTCGGGCAAAACGCCTGTTCTTGAGCCACAATAGACACAGACAGATAGTTTTTTCATTTTTAAGTCCTTATGCGGCATATCACCTTTTGACGATGTTAGCCTGTGTCGCTATGGTCGCTCAACGCTTTATTGGGGTTCAAGCTGCCTTCAGGGAATAAAAATGGAAAACAAATCGTCGCAGTCTTCGCTGTTGATTGGCATTGTGGTCGTGCTCCTAATCGCCGCTGTAGCCGGGGATATGCTTTACCGCTCTGTTTTTGGGGAAACAGAGCGCGCGCCAACCGCTCCTGAGGTCTCTGTTGAGGCAGGGCAATCACCAGAGCCGGCGCCACAAGCCGTGCCCGAACCCGATGCGGATACGCCGCAAAGTGATGCACAAGAGGCAACAGAGCCCGATGCGGCACCATCGGACGAAGCGGACAGTGATCAAGAGAGCAGTGCCACATCCTCAGATCAGCCTGAAGAGGGCCTAAATACGGAAACTTCAATTACTTTACAAACGGTTAGAGTGGACAGCGATGGCGCTGTGGTGATCGCCGGCAGGGGCGTGCCCGCTCAATTGGTTGAAATTTTAATCAATGGTGAGGTGTTTGAGACCGTGCTTGCAGATGGGCAGGGGAATTTTGTCAGCCTGTTTGATTTGCCTTATAGCGAAACTGTGAGGGTGTTGTCACTGCGCAGCATTGTTGATGGTCAAGAGCTTTTATCTGATCAGGATGCCATTATCGCACCGGCCCAAATTGCCGCCGCCGCGCCCAGTGACGCTCAAACTGAGCCGGAAAATACACCAGAGCCTGCTGTGGCAGAAACCGAAATTGCCCAGGCTGATGTGCCATCACAAACAGAATCGCAGCCAGATGACAGCGGCGCTGTTGCAAGCGATGCGCCTGACGAGCAAGAATCAAATCTATCAGAGGTCGAGACCGAAACAGATACCGCCTCTACAAATGCGCAAAGCGATCCGCAGCCTGCAGTCGATAGCGGCGAGGACACGATAGATACGCAACAGGCCGCCGCAGAAGAGTCTACAAAAAGCGAACAGGACACCACAGAGGCGCCAGTCATCGCAGCTGCAGATGCGACTGATACTACTGATAGCACTCCAGCAGCCCAAGACAGTGAAACGACTGCAGTTGCCACGGATGAAAACGCCGTTGTTAGCTCATCCGAGCAATCAGCTGAACCCAAAGCCGAAAGCGAAGCAGAGATTGTGGCGGCCACCGACGTTGGAGCGGATCAGGATCAAACTGTGCAGGATTTGCCTGCGGGTGAGGCCTCAAGCGAAGAGCTTGCAGCAGTTTCAACCAAAGACAGCACCCAAGAGCCGGCTTCGCAAAATACCGAAACGAATAGCCCTTCCGTGGCAGAAGCAGAGGGCAGCGAAACAGCCGAACAAATATCAACAGCGGCCAGCACCGTAGATGCAGAGCAACCCGCCGATAGCGATACTAGCGTTTCTGCCGATGCAAATACGGATAAAGCTGAACCAGCAGCCACTGACAGCGCAGAACCCACCCAAACGGCGGACACAGATGCAGCAAGCAAAGACGCGGCCGATGGTGTCGATGCCACGCCAGAGGCGCAAACCGATCAAACCCCAACCGTTATGATCGCTGATCAAGACGGTGTTAGGGTGGTGCAAAGCAGTGAGGACCAATCTTCCTCAGATGTAGCGTTGGATGCCATCAGCTATGATGAAAAGGGCGAGGTGGCCTTGTCAGGTCGCGGCACGCCGGCGGCGCAAGTTCTGGTATATCTGGATAATGCGCCCATTTCATCAACGGTGCTGGACAGCGCAGGTCAATGGAAAACTGATCTGACCGATGTGGATCCAGGGGTCTATACACTGCGCATTGATCAATTGGATACCGGCGGAAAAGTGGTCTCTCGGTTGGAAACACCTTTTCAGCGGGAAAACCGTGAACGTCTGATCGAGCAGGTCGCCGCCTCGGCCGAACCGGCACGTGTCAATGTCATCACAGTGCAACCTGGCTATACCCTTTGGGCTATTGCACGCAGCCGCTATGGCCGGGGCATATTATATGTTCAGGTTTTTGAGGCCAACCGTGATAAAATCGGCAATCCCGATCTTATTTATCCCGGTCAGGTTTTTCAGTTGCCCGATTAAGTCCGAGGTTAGATGCATCCAGTATGTAAGCGACGTTAGGCTCATCTGATGTTGATGTTGTTTCGTTAATTTTGTTGTTAGGGCCACGGTTATGACCGAAGCTGCAAATCACAAAGAGATTTCCGCAAAAGAAGAGCAACGCTCGGCTTGGAAAATTATAAAGAATGTAACGCCATATCTTTGGCCAGACGGTCAAAAAGTGATTAAAGCACGTGTTGTTTTTGCCTTTGTGCTGCTTGGACTTGCCAAAGTGGTGGCAACCGTTTTGCCACTGTTACAAGGCGCTGCTGTCGATAGTTTAAGTGGTCAGGCCTCTAACTTTATTCTGGGGGCAATTGGGATCACACTTGCCTATGGAATAGCCCGCATTACGGAAAGTGGTTTTCAGGAATTGCGCGACGCTGTTTTTGCCCCTGTCGGCCAAAGAGCATTGCGTCTATTGGCGCTGGAAACGTTTCGCCATATCCATAGCCTGTCTATGCGCTACCATATTACGCGAAAAACCGGAGGCCTGAGTAGAATAGTTGAGCGCGGTGTCAAAGGCGTGGACTTTTTATTGCGATTTTTGCTCTTTTCTATCGTACCTTTGATTTTACAATTGGTGATGATTTCCAGCGTTTTGTTTTACCGACTTGATTTCAAGTACGTTCTGGTCGTTCTGATCACGATAGGGCTTTATGTGTGGTTTACATTCACGGTGTCTGAATGGCGGGTCAAATTACGCCGGCGGATGAATGAGCAGGATACAGAAGCAAATCAGAAGGCCATTGATAGCTTGCTCAACTTTGAAACCGTTAAATATTTTAACGCGGAAGAACGTGAAGCTCAACGTTATGACCGCGCGATGGCCGGTTATGCTGACGCAGCATTAAAAACCAGCTATTCGTTGGCTGCGCTAAACTTTGGCCAAGTGGTTTTGATCACGCTGGGTTTGACCACAATGATGGTTATGGCAGCTATGGGTGTGCAAAATGGCACACTCAGCGTTGGGGATTTTGTTGTTGTAACTGCTTATATGATCCAAATCACAATGCCCCTTAATTTTTTGGGATTTGTTTATCGCGAAATTCGGCAAGCACTTGTAGATATGTCTGAAATGTTTGATCTTCTAAAGTATCCAACCGAAGTTACGGATAAACCGGATGCGGCTGTTTTAAAAGTCAATGGCGGGCATTTGACGTTCAATAAAATTCAATTCGGCTATGAAGCTGACCGGCAAATTTTGCAGGATGTCAGCATTGATGTGCCGGCGGGACAGACCATTGCCATTGTCGGGCCCTCGGGTTCTGGAAAATCGACCATTGGCCGGCTGCTGTTTCGGTTTTATGATGTGAATGCTGGCGCGCTGTGCATTGATGGACAAGATGTACGTGATGTCACCCAACTCAGCCTTCATCAGGCCATCGGCGTGGTGCCGCAAGATACGGTGCTGTTTAATGATACCATTCTTTACAATATTGCCTATGGGCGTGAAGGCGCCAGCCACGCGCAAATTGAACAGGCAGCAAAAGATGCCCAAATCCATGACTTTATTCAGTCTTTGCCTCAAGGATATGACACATTGGTGGGTGAAAGAGGGCTTAAATTATCGGGCGGTGAAAAACAGCGGGTAGGGATTGCGCGGACTTTACTGAAAAACCCACCGATTTTATTGCTCGATGAGGCAACCAGTGCTTTGGACAGCGAAACCGAACATGAAATTCAAGACGCGCTTGATCGGGCAGGGCGCGGGCGCACAGTGCTGATGATTGCCCACCGCTTATCAACCGTTGCTAAGGCGGACAGCATTGTGGTGCTGGAAGAAGGACAGGTGGTCGAGCGCGGGGATCACGAAACTCTTCTGGCCCGCAAAGGACGCTATCATGATCTGTGGACTTTGCAGCAGTCGGAAAAAGAAACTGCTGCATGATTTAGACCTATTCAGCGGCTCGTAGCGGCGTTGCGCTAACGCCTAACGGGGCGTCTTTGCCATCAGTTTCAAGCCAATCGGACCAGATGATTTCGGGCTGTTTTATACGCTTTGCTTTGCGCCGCAAGGCCCAATCCTGTGCAATGTTTGCCTGCCGGCTGGCCCCCAGCACCCGAAGTGCATTGGCAAGCCATTTGGCATAGGTAATGACCCATACGCGGGAAGACAGCAGCGCCGGGGTAAAGACCAATGTTAGCACCGTTGCGATGCCCAGGCCAAAGACAACTGCTGTTGCCAGCTGTTTCCACCAAAGCGCTGTTGGGCTATCAACTGAATATCCACCACCGATGAAATCCAGGCTGAGACCAAACATCATTGGGGCAAGGCCGGCCATAGTGGTGATTGTGGTCAAAAGCACCGGCCGAATGCGCTGCTCAGCGGTTCGGATAATCGCTTCCACCCGCGGCATATATTTTGACAGGTCTTGATAGGTGTCGATCAAAACAATATTATTGTTCACCACAATTCCTGCCAGCGCGACAATCCCCGTTCCGGTCATAATGGTGGAAAAGGCTTGGTCCATCACCAGCATTCCAATCAATACTCCTACGGTCGAAAGGACTACGGCCAAAAGAACAATTGTTGCATTATAAAAGCTGTTAAACTGGGCTAGCAAAATAATGAACATCAACGCTAGAGCCGCGCTAAAGGCACTAGACAGGAAAGCCTGACTTTCAGCTTGGTCTTGTTGATCGCCCGTCCATTCCCAAGAAATACCGGCAGGCAGCGGATTGGCCTCGAGATATTCGGTTAAATAGGCAATCCGCTCATTTGCGTTGATCATCACTTCACGGCTTTCACCATTTTCGTCCGTCACAGTCCGCTTAAGATCGGGCAACACCGCAGCTTTGACATCAAAATAGCGTTTTTGGTCAATCCGGTTGATCTCGGCCAGCTTTTTAACCGGTTTTCGGGTGATGAAATTGGATAGGGGAACAAGCCCGTCTTGGGTGCGTACTTTTAAGGTATCAAGCGTGCTTAGAAATCTGTCTTCGCGCGGCAGCCGCACTCTGATTTCCACCTCTTCATCGCTGCTGTCCACACGCATCGTATCCAATAAAAGGCCGCGGGTGACCAATTGCACCATGCCGCCAACGGTGGCGACATCCGCGCCATAGCGACCGGCTTTTTCAACATCCACATCAATCTGCCAGTCAATCCCCGGCAGGGGCAGCGAATCTTCGATTAGGTTAAGCCCCTGGGTTTCGTCAAAGACTGCGCGCATCTTTTCCGTACTGGCCAGAAGATCATCCCAATTATCACCTGTAAGTCTTAAATGCACTGGCTTGCTACTGGCAGGGCCACGGCCAAGGGCGAGAACTTCAATTTGGATGCCGGGAATTTGCTTAAGCTGCGTGGTCAGCTCATCAACCACCAGATTGCCATCAAGTTCCGGGCGCCCACGCCGATCTTCCCACGGGATGGTTTCAAGCTGTATCTGGCCGATGGTATCTTTTGGTGTCGAGGCGCCCGCTGTGTTTTGGTTCAATCCGCCAGAGCCTGCAAAAGCAAACACGCTGGCAATTCCAGGATGGTCAATGACGATTTCCTCAGCTTGACGCAAAAGATCATCTTTTTCACCGAGCGAAAGGTTACCGCGGGCTTTGACATACACAATGGCCTGCTCAGGCTCGGATTCAACAAAAAACTCAACGCCTTTGTTATTGGCGCCGTAATATGTGAAAACTGAGACAGCGAATAAAGCCACAGCAGCGATGGTCACCAGTGGCATTATCGGATTGCCCGCCACCAGTTTGATGAAATATCCAAATGCGGTTCTACGATACCCCACTTGCACACGTTTGGCCGCCCGCTCGATTTTTACCGAGCCAAGAACTGTTGAGCCAGCAAAGGCGGATAATATAAACATGGCCGCCCCAGGTAAAATCGCCATAACGCCCATGGCGTCACGATCCAGTCCCAAAAGATAGGCTGGGTTTACAACCTGCATGGCACTTAGGAAAACAGCATAAAAGACCACCGGAACTAGGGCGGCACGCACCGCCCATGGCAGAGAAGAGCGCAAAAACTCCGATCCGTTTTCAAAAATGCGGCTGAGCCGGCCGGAAACACCGCCGATAATTGGCAGGAATACCAACGCCACAATCAACGACGCAGAAAGAACGAAAATCAATGTAACCGGAAGCATCCCCATAAACTGGCCCGCAACACCGGGCCAGAACAGCATCGGCAAAAAGGCGCATAATGTAGTTGCAGTTGAGCTGACAACCGGCCAGAACATGCGTTTTGCGGCCTCTACATAGGCTTTCATCGGGCCAACGCCTTCGCCAATCCTTTTATCGGCATATTCAACAACGACGATAGCGCCATCCACCAACATTCCCACTGCGAGGATAAGCCCGAACATCACGATGTTCGAAATGGTAATGCCCATGACGCCCATCAACACAAAGCTCAAAAGGAATGAAGTGGGTATCGCAAACCCAACCAGCAATGCCGCACGGGTGCCAAGCGAAGAAAGAACAACCATCATCACAAGGGCAATCGCTGTCAGAACCGAGCCTTCGAGCTGGCTGACCATGCTGTCAACCACCCGGGATTGATCGTTTGAAGTGCCAACATTTATCGCCGCCCGCAAATCTTGCGGCCATGCGGCTTTTTCGGCTTGCACCAACTCGTCAATTAGCTTGGCGGTTTTAATCAGGTTAAAGCCTTTGCGTTTAACCACTTGCAAAGCAACTGTTGTTTCTCCGTTAAAGCGTGCAGTGCCGGCGCGGTCTTCAAAGGTCAGTTTAATGGTGGCCAAATCGCCCAAGGTGACCACCCGGTCCCCGTTGGTTTTCACTGGCAACGAATAGATATCGCGCGGCTCGTCAAAGCTTGAAGGGATTTTGACAGCAAATGTTCCTTGGGCAGAGTCCACCTCGCCTGCAGCAATTAACTGGTTGTTGTTGCGTACAACACTGATCAATTCATTCGCGGTGACATTATAGGATTCAAGGCGCAGCGGATCGATCGAAACCTCGACCATTTCCTGACGATTGCCTGAAATTGCAGCTTCCAGCACCGCATCAATACTTTCGATCTTTTCTTGCAGGTCCTCGGCCACACGCGTCATCGTGCGCTCCGGCACATTGCCGGTCAGATTAACGATGATGATCGGAAATTCGGAAAAATTTATTTCATTGATGGAATATTTATCAGCGCCTTCGGGAAATTTTGCCTCAACAGAATTCATCGCGTCGCGTACATCCGCCAGTGTTTTGGCTTTGTCCCAGCCAAATTCGAACTCAAGGGCCACACCTGCATAATTTTCTGCGGCCGAGGCGGAGATTTTCTTTAGCCCGGCCAGATCTGCCAACTCGGTTTCCATTGGCTTGACCAAGAGTGTTTCGCTGTCAGCTGCAGAAATTCCCGGAAACGGAACGGAAATAAAGAGAACAGGCACTTGGATGTCCGGCTCGCCCTCTTTGGGCAGGCCGGTGTAGGCAAAAACACCCGCAGTCAGGGCTGCAATGATCAGGGCAATAATCATACGGGCGCGTTCGGCGGCCCAATCTACCAAACCAGTCATTGCGTCATCTCCCGGTATGTCGGCGCAACCTTAACACCATCATTGACATATTCCTGACCCACCACAATTACGGCAACCTCATCAGGCAATCCTGCAAGCCAGACACCCTCTATGGTATCCCGCAATAAGTCAACTTCCTGGAATGTTGCTATATCACCGGCCCCTACCAATCTAAGGCCCAAGTTGCCTTCATCGTTCAGTGTCAAAGCAGATTGAGGCAATAGATGCGCCTTTTTGCCCTCGGAAGCAATGAGGATTTCGGCGGTTTGTCCATCGCGAATGCTGCGATCCGGGTTTGCAACGTCGATTTCCACACGAAACGTACGGGTCAACGGATCAGCGGCGCGCGAAATAAAGGTGACATTGCCAAACACTGCCTGACCTGACACCAACTGCGTGGCAGCTCGTGCCCCAAGCTGGACCCGTTGGACTTCGTTTTCTGGAACAAACCCCACAACCTTGATGGGGTCGATTTGGATAATTGTTGCACACAGAGATCCGGGTTGAAGCAGGCTGCCAATTTCCGCAGTGTCGGTTTCCAATATACCTTTAAACGGGGCCTTCAGCGTGAGGCGTTCAATTTCTTTTTCTGCCGATGCAACAGCGGCTTCGGCCGATTGGATGCGCGAGCGGGTGGTTTCAAAACCGGCTTTGGCCGTGGCAACACTTGCTTCTGCCGAGCGGGTAGCCGCCTGTGCGGATGTGACCCGAGTTTCAGTGGCATAACCGCCCTCGGCCAGTTTTTCAGCCGCATTTAGGTTAAACTGCGCCTCTTCAAGCCGCGATTGCGCTTCTTCAAGGCGGGCTTGGGTTTCCGGCACGCGGGCTTTGGCTTCGGCCAGACGCGCCACAGTATCGGCCAGACTTGTTGAGCGCGTTCCCGGATCCAGCTGACATAATACCTGGTTCGGGTTGATCATACTGCCCTTACGCAACGGTTCGGAAATGACTTGACCAGAGGTTTCAGCGCGCACTTGGACTTGCCGCGCTGCCTCGGTTTGACCACGTAGAATAACGGCGCTGTCGATTTCTTGTGATTTTGACTTTACTGCAACAACTTTTATCAAGACCTCACCGATTGGGTCATCTTCGGTGGCAGGGCTGTCTTGTTGGGCACTCTCTTGGCTTGGCTCGGCGGGCTCTTGTTCGTTTACAGGGGCCGGATCATTGCCCATTACAGCGCTGAGCAAGGTGCTCAGCGGCGCCCCCCGGGATACAGCACTGAGCGCGTCTCTTTCAAATACCAGAAGATAGAGAAACGCGGTGACCAAAATCGCCGTCAAGAAAGATATTATTCGCATTCGTTATTTTTCCGCACTCGATGGGTTATGCTGATTTTTTCAGCCAGTTCATTTTTGATATAGACTTGTTTTGTATACGTTTAAACCAGGTCATTAGATTAAACCTTTCTAATGCCCGTTGCAAGGTGAGGTATCCCTTTATCTCGCCGCGGTTTCGTTTCTGACTTGGCAGTTGTGGTTAGACAAGGTAAGAGATTTTCAAACAAACCAATGAGGCAAGACCGTGAGTGAAACAGACAGCTTTATCGAAGAGGTAACAGAAGAGGTCCGCCGGGACCGTTTGTTCGGGCTGATGCGCCGGTATGGCTGGATCGCAGTTCTTGCTGTTTTACTGATTGTTGGCGGCGCTGCCTACCGTGAGTATAGCCGCGCGGCCGAGCAGGCCGCCGCCCGGGCTTTGGGCGATGCGCTTTTGGCCGCGCTGGATAATGAAGATGTGGACGCGCGCGCCGCTGCACTTGGGCAAATTCAAGCCGGCTCTGGCGAAGCGGCCGCAATTGTGGCTATTTTACAGGCGGGCATATTGGTTCAAGAGGGAAAAGGCGCAGATGTGCTGCCGCTTTTGCAGCCCATTGTAAACAATCAAGATATCAAACAAGATTACCGTGATTTGGCGCATTTTAAACAGCTTTTACATGCCGATGGGGCGCTCGATGCAGCGCAGCGCAGAGAAGGTTTTCAAATACTTGCTGAGCCCGGCAAACCCCTCCGTGTTCTGGCCGAAGAACAATTGGCTTTGCTAGAGTTGCAGGCTGGCGAACAGGACGCGGCGATTGGCCGGCTTAAGGCACTTTTGGAAGACGCAGATTCAACCCAGAACCTGCAACAGCGTACGCGCCAATTGCTGATTGCTTTGGGACAGGATATGACCAACAGTAATTGATTATTTTAAGGCCGTATTAAAAGGGGAGCATTGAAGGTGACACGCGTTTTACTACCCGCCTTCTTATTGATGACGTTTGTGGCCACAGGCTGTACAGACCCCGATATCGCTTTGTCTGGTAAACGTGAGCCTGTGACGGCCATTTTAACCGATGGCGGCGCAACGCTTGAGGCCACTCAGAAAAATCAAGCCAAAGCTTTTGATGCTCCGGCGCAGAAAAATAACCGCAGTTGGCCACAGGGTCATGGAACCCCTAAAACCAGAACCACGCATCCCGCACTTGCTGCGTCGATTTCGAAAAGCTGGTCTGCGCCAATTGGACAGGGCGACCGCCAGCGTGCGCGCATATCTGCAGATCCTATTGTGGTTGATGGGATGATCGTGACCCTCGATAGCCGTTCTGTTCTGGTTGCAACCTCTGCAGCCGGTGCGCGGCTTTGGTCACTGGATTTAACCCCTGCGGGTGAACAGCCGGGGGAAGCTGATGGCGGCGGTCTTGCCTCGGGGGGCGGCAGAATTTATGTCACCACCGGATATGGTGAAATGGTCGCTGTCGATCCCAAAACCGGCAAAAAGATATGGAGCCAATTGCTGATGGCTTTGGCCGCGGGCCGGCCGGCTTATTCCGATGGGCTGGTTTACGTGGTCAGCGGCGGCGCAACCAGTTGGGCGGTCGAGGCTGATAACGGGCGGGTCCGTTGGCAAATCGACGGCCTTAGTGATCTAAACATGCGCCGCGGGTCCACCGGGCCGGCAGTTTCTGACAAGCTGGTGCTCTTTGGCTATGGCTCGGGGGATGTACAAGCGGCCTTTCGCAAAGGCGGCTTGGTGCTGTGGACGGCCACTTTGGCCGGCGCGCGCAGCGGCCAAGCCATTGCGACCATCGGCGGCATCGGCGCAAGCCCTGTTATTTCCCGAAAAAGGGTCTATGCGGCCAACGCATCAGGGCGTTTGGTGGCTATGAACCTTGACAGCGGGGCACGTCTTTGGACAGCGCCGCACGGCGCGCTGACCCCGCTTTGGGTGGCTGGCGGATCCGTGTTTTTGATCAATGATATCGGACAACTGGTTCGGGTTGATGCGCGCAACGGAAACACCATTTGGGCGGTTGATTTACCCACAGATAAAACTTCTCTGTCCTATCGCAGCACTGAGGTGATCGCCCATCATGGACCGATTTTGGCCGGTGGCCGGCTGATTGTTGCTTCGGGCGATGGGCTTTTGCGCCAGTTTGATCCTGTCTCTGGTGAGGAACTTGAAACGGTGAAAATCCCCGGTGGCGCCACCACCAGCCCAATTGTCGCCGATGGTGTTCTTTATGTTGTCTCCAAAAACGGCAAATTACACGCTTTCCGCTAGATTAAAACTGGTGTATGCGGCAATTCTTTAATGAGCGGAGCGCCTAGATGAGCTTTTCTTTGGCCATTGTTGGCCGGCCCAATGTCGGCAAATCAACCCTGTTCAACAGGTTGGTTGGAAAACGTCTTGCCCTGGTGGATGACCAACCGGGTGTGACCCGCGATTTGCGCGAAGGCGCGGCGCGGCTTGGGGATCTGCGCTTTACGGTGATTGATACGGCCGGTCTGGAAGAGGCCACAGATGAAAGCCTGCAGGGCCGGATGCGGCGGTTGACTGAACGGGCGGTTGATATGGCCGACATCTGTCTGTTTATGATTGATGCCCGCGCCGGGGTAACCCCCACCGACGAAATTTTTGCTGAAATTCTACGCAAACGGGCCGCACATGTGATTTTGGCGGCGAATAAAGGCGAAGGCTCGGCCGCGGATGCCGGTGTGATCGAAGCTTGGTCACTGGGGCTGGGCGAGCCTTTGCGCTTGTCCGCCGAGCATGGCGAGGGGATGGCAGATTTGCTGTCTATGTTGATGCCTTTGGCCGACGGGTTTGAAGAACGCGCGAAAGAAGAGGCCGCTGAAACCGATGTGGATGTGGATGAAGACGCCACGGATAGCTACCGCTTGCCCACCAAGCAAAAGCCGCTGCAGGTGGCAGTGGTCGGGCGGCCCAATGCCGGTAAATCAACTCTGATCAATAAAATCCTTGGTGAGGACCGGCTTCTAACGGGCCCAGAGGCGGGCATCACCCGCGATGCCATATCGCTGCAGATCGACTGGCAGGGCACGCCGATGCGGGTGTTTGACACTGCCGGGATGCGCAAAAAGGCAAAGGTTCAGGATAAAGTTGAAAAGCTGTCGGTCAGCGACGGGCTGCGGGCGGTAAAATTTGCCGAAGTGGTGGTGGTTCTGCTGGATGCGGCTATTCCGTTTGAGCAACAAGACCTGCGCATCGCCGATCTGGCCGAGCGCGAAGGCCGCGCTGTGGTTGTTGCGGTCAATAAATGGGATGTCGAAGATGAAAAGCAGCAAAAGCTTGCGCATCTCAAAGAAGCCTTTGAGCGGCTATTGCCGCAATTGCGCGGCGCACCGCTGATAACTGTATCGGCCAAAACCGGCCGTGGGCTTGACCGGCTGCACGAAGCTGTGATGCGCGCGCATGAGGTCTGGAACAGGCGCGTCACCACCGCGCAGCTGAACCGCTGGCTTGCAGGCATGGTCGAAGCCCATCCTCCACCCGCACCGGGCGGGCGGCGGATCAAGCTGCGCTATATGACCCAAACAAAAACCCGGCCCCCGGGCTTTGTGGTGATGTGCTCGCATCCTGATAAACTGCCCGAAAGCTATTCGCGCTATCTGGTCAATGCTTTGCGGCTTGATTTTGATATGCCGGGCACGCCGATCCGCCTGCATATGCGGTCACAAGCGGATAAAAACCCCTATAAGAACCGTAAAAAATCCACCCCGTCGCGGCTAAAGAAACATCTTTAACGCAGCGGCGCGGGGGCTTTAGACCAGCTGGCCGTCTGCGGCCAATTTGGTTTTGCCGCCCAGATAGGGGTGCAGCGCAGCTGGCAGTTCAACCGATCCGTCATCCTGCTGGCCGTTTTCCAAAACCGCGATCAAACAGCGCCCTACGGCCACGCCCGATCCGTTCAGCGTGTGCACAAAATCAGGCTTGCCGCCGCTTTCGGGCTTATAGCGGGCATTCATCCGTCGGGCCTGAAAATCACCGCAGACCGAGACCGAGCTTATTTCGCGATAGGTGTTCTGCCCCGGCAGCCAAACCTCAAGATCATGGGTTTTGCGCGCACCAAAGCCCATATCACCGGTGCACAGCACCATCACCCGATAGGGCAGGTCCAGCTTTTCCAATATAGCCTCGGCACATTTGGTCATGCGCTTATGTTCCTCTAGCGCGCTATCGGGCGTGCAGATGGTGACCATTTCAACCTTTTCAAACTGATGCTGGCGAAGCATGCCCGAGGTGTCTTTACCCGCTGATCCGGCCTCGGATCGAAAGCATAGCGTATGCGCGGTCATCCGCATCGGCAGTGCGGCTGCGTCAACCGTTTCGCCGGCCACAGTGTTGGTCAGCGTGACCTCGGATGTCGGGATCAGCCACCAGCCATTGGTGGTTTGATAGCTGTCTTCGGCAAATTTTGGCAGTTGCCCTGTGCCCACCATGGCCGCATCGCGCACCAGTACCGGGGTGTTTACCTCGCTCAGCGCGTGCTCTTCCACATGCACATCCAGCATGAATTGCGCCAGCGCCCGATGCAGCCGCGCCACAGCGCCGCGCAAAAGCACAAAGCGTGATCCAGACAGTTTGGCCGCAGTTTCAAAATCCATCCCAGCAGCCACGCCGGGCAGCTCGAAATGCTCACGCGCGCTATTGATCTGGCGCGGGGTGCCCCAGCGGCGCAGTTCGACATTACCCGCCTCATCTTCGCCTTTGGGCACATCATCAAGCGCCAGATTTTCAACGCCCATAAGCTGCGCTTCCAGCTCGCCATCGATTTCTTTGGCTTTGGCGTTCATTTCGGCCACTTCGGCCTTTTTCGCCGCCACCAAGGCCCGCAGCCGTTCAAATTCGGCTTCATCACCGCTGGCTTTGGCGGCGCCCACGGATTTACTGGCTTTGTTTTGCTCGGCCTGAGCTGTTTCGGCGGCCAGTATCGCTGCGCGGCGGCGGCTGTCAATTTCCAAAAGGGACGCGGACACAACCGATACCCCGCGCCGCGCCAAAGCGGCGTCAAAAGCGGTCGGATTATCGCGAATGGCCCGGATGTCATGCATTTGAAAATCTCCTAATAATTGCCGAGTCTTTTTACTGGCGCCCTTATGCACCACTTCGAAGCCTATGGGTAGGGGGATTGATACCTGTCTTTTGGATCAGACAAGCGTTGAGCGGACCGTTGGTTAAAACCGTTTTTACAAGCCAAATGCGGCTCCGCTTTAGCAAAATTGGCACCACCGCGATACTGCCGCGATACCGACGCAAAACAGATGCCCCATTTTGCGCCGTTTCGCCCCTTGCAAACGGCCGCCGCTGCGCATAGGTTCGCGCAAAATGTGAAGTTTTACAGACAGGACAGACAATGGACGCTTTTGGCCAATTTATCCCGCTTATTTTAATCTTTGCGATCATGTATTTTTTACTGATCCGGCCGCAACAAAAAAAGGTCAAACAGCATCAGGCAATGGTCACCGCCCTGCGTCGTGGCGATCAGGTTGTCACCCAAGGCGGGCTGATCGGCAAGGTTGTAAAAGTGAAAGAAGACAACGAGTTAGAAGTTGAACTTTCAGAAGGCGTTAAAGTGCGCGTGGTGCAGTCAACCATCGCCCAGGTGCTGAGCAAAACCGAACCCGCCAACAAAGCGTAAACCGGCAGAGCGAGTAATAAGGGGGCGGGATATGCTGCAAATCGGTCTATGGAAACGGATCGTAATCTGGTCGTTATGCGCCCTTGGTTTGCTTTTGGCGTTGCCGAACGGGTTTTACAGCCGTGTTGAGGGCTATAATGATGCGCAAAAAGCATTTGAAACCAGTGGATTAGAGGTTAAGGGCGCGCCAAGCTGGCCGTCGTTTTTGCCCTCTGGACTGGTCAATTTGGGTCTGGATTTGCGCGGCGGTGCGCATTTGCTGGCCGAGGTTGAGGTCGAAGATGTTTACACGGCGCGGATGAAGGCCCTCTGGCCCACCCTGCGCGACACCCTGCGCCCCGAACGCGCCACCATCGGCACCATCCGATTGCAAAACGGTCCCAAAGATCAATTGATGGTGCGTATATCGAAACCCGAGGCCATGGCTCAAGCCATCGCGCTAGCTCAAGGATTAAGCCAGCCGGTGTCTACATTAACCGGCGCCGGAGCCCGCGATCTGGATATTTACGGCGAAGATGACGTTCTGGTTTTAACATTATCAGAAGCAGAGCGGGCGGCCACGAATGATCGAACTGTTAAGCAAGCTCTTGAAATCATTCGCAGAAGAATTGATGAAGTTGGAACCCGTGAGCCAACTATTCAGCGTCAGGGCAGTTTGCGAATATTGATACAGGTTCCCGGCATCGGGTCAGCCGCTGAGTTGAAAGAACTGATCGGAACAACCGCCCAGTTGACATTCCAACCGGTGATTGGCCCTGCCAGTGATGCCGATACTGACCCTGGATTTGGCAATGAATTGCTGCCGTCTTTGGATGAACCAGGACGGTTTTACATTCTGGATGCAGCTCCAGTGGTGACCGGTGAAGATTTAGTTGATGCCCAGCCCAGCTTTGATCAAAACGGGCGTCCGGCGGTAAACTTTCGCTTTAACCCCTCAGGCGCGCGACGCTTTGGCGACTTTACGGCTGAAAACATTGGCGAACCTTTTGCCATTGTGCTTGACGGCGAAGTGATTAGCGCGCCGGTGATTCAAAGTCATATTCCCGGCGGGTCAGGCATTATAACCGGTAGTTTTTCTGTGGAAGAAAGCTCAAATCTGGCTATTTTGCTTCGTGCAGGGGCTTTGCCTGCGGGGCTAGATTTTCTTGAAGAAAGAACGATTGGACCAGAGCTTGGAGCAGACAGTATTCAAGCCGGCAAAATGGCCTGTATTGTCGCCTTTGTTGGTGTGCTTGTCTTTATGGCGCTTAGCTATGGTCTGTTTGGTATTTTTGCCAATATTGCATTGATCGTAAACATTGGACTGATATTTGGCTTGCTTAGCTCGATTGGTGCGACACTGACATTGCCAGGAATTGCGGGCATTGTTCTGACTATTGGGATGGCGGTGGATGCCAATGTGTTGATTTTTGAGCGCATTCGCGAAGAATTAAAGACAGCCAAGGGCCCTTCAAGAGCGATTGAATTGGGGTATCAAAAAGCACTGAGCGCAATACTAGATGCCAATATTACAACCTTTATTACTGCGGTCATTCTATTCGCCATGGGCTCGGGACCGGTGCGAGGGTTTTCGATTACACTGGGACTTGGGATCTTAACCTCGGTATTCACGGCAATATTTGTAACACGATTGCTGGTGGTGATGTGGTTTGAACGCCGCCGCCCTAAAACTTTGGAGGTGTAGAGATGCGCCTGAGATTAGTACCCAAGGATACGAATTGGGATTTCTTTAGCCAATCAAAGGTCTGGCTTGGTATTTCAGCACTTTTGCTGGTTGGTTCGTTGGTTTCGTTTCTGATGCAGGGTTTGAACTTTGGCATAGATTTTCGCGGTGGAACGACGATCCGAACAGAAAGCGCGCATAGCATTGATGTGGCTGCCTATCGTCAAGCGCTAAGTGGTCTGCAATTAGGGGATGTGACGATTTCCGAAGTTTTTGATCCTAGCTTTGATGAGGACCAAAAAGTTGCAATGATCCGTATTCAAGCCCAAGAGGGTCAAGAAGCGGTTTCGGCCAAAACCACCAATGCGGCTTTGTCCGTGTTGCAAGGTGTTGCACCGGATATCGTGTTTGTGTCCGTCGAAAGCGTTGGCCCGAAAGTCTCAGGCGAACTTATTCAAAAGGCTGTTATCGCAGTGTTTTTGGCCATTGCTGCCGTATTGGTTTATATTTGGCTACGTTTTGAATGGCAATTTGCCGTCGGTGCTGTTGCAGCGCTTATTCATGATGTGCTGTTGACCATCGGTGTGTTTTCCATCGTGCAAATAAAGTTTGATCTTGCCATTATTGCAGCCTTGCTAACAATTGTCGGGTATTCGTTGAACGACACGGTGGTGGTGTTTGATAGAGTTCGGGAAAACCTTCGCAAATATAAGAAAAAACCTTTGCAGGAAGTACTCAATCTTTCGATTAATGAAACTCTTAGCCGAACCGTGATGACGTCGGTTACCACGCTTTTGGCACTAATTGCGCTGTTTATCCTGGGTGGAGACGTTATCCGAGGATTTGTTTTTGCGATGATTTGGGGGGTTATTGTTGGTACTTATAGTTCGGTGTTTGTGGCTTCATCTACGCTCTTGCGGTTGGGGGTTAAGCGCGATTGGTCAAAACCAAATGCTGAAGCCGGGACCCAAGTTCCGCAATAGGTTGTTTGTATGCAGCGTAAGCATCCTTTAAGCATTGGATACAAATATGCGGATATATTGTATTAAGTCATACTTTTTTGTAACGCGTGTTGAGAGTTTTCTTGGAGTGGGGAAAAAGGATGCAGCTAAAAGAAGTTAACTTTGGCAATGCCTTACCAGTTGATGGATACGGCCCGGGTTTTTTCCGCATCGGCGGCCAGGTTTGGCAAAGTGGGGTGCTTTTATCTCTTGCCGGGGTAACAGAATGGCGCGGATTTTCCGATGTCCCTTTGCTTGTGGCCTTGAGCGGAGATATTGATGTTGTATTTATTGGCACTGGAACAGAAATTTCACAGCTTCCAAAGTCTTTAACCCAAAAGCTTGAAGCAGCCGGTATCGGGGTTGAGGTGATGAACAGCCCGTCTGCTTGTCGCACTTACAATGTTCTTTTGTCTGAAGGCCGGCGAATTGCCGCAGCGCTTTTACCCGTTGATTGAGCTATAGACAAAAGCACCTTTTTTATTTTCTTAGAATGAGCTAAGCCTGTTGTATGCTGCTGTCAGTAAGTGATTTATCCGTAAGTCGCGGAGGCCGTGTCCTGCTTGAGGGCGTGGCGTTTGATGTGCAAGCTGGTCAGGCAATCCTACTTAGCGGTAAAAACGGAATTGGCAAGACCAGTCTGCTGCGAACGCTTGCTGGTTTACAACAGGCCAATTCAGGGCAAATTGATGTTCCGCAAAACGCGGTGGTTTATTCAGCCCATCTAGATGGTATCAAACAGGCTTTGAGTGTGGTCGAGAATCTGCAATTCTGGGGTGCGGTTTTTGGCAGATCAAATCTGGATGCTGCCTTAGAGACATTTGAACTTGGTGATCTTCGCGATGAATTGGCTGGCGCGCTCTCAGCGGGGCAAAAGCGGCGGCTCGGTCTGGCGCGGTTGCTTATGAGCGGGCGGAGCATTTGGTTACTTGATGAGCCAACTGTATCGCTTGACCTTGCTTCGGTAAGCCGTTTGAGCCGTGTTGTAAGTGGCCACCTTGCGGCAGGCGGGGCCGCAATTATCGCCACACATGCTACGCTGGACTTAAACGGGCAAGAGACAACAATTGATCTTGGAAAATTTGCAACCACAAAATCGAATTTGGCAGCCAGTGAAAAGGCTTTCTTATGAGCGCCCTTTTGATTCGTGATTTGAAGTTGGCGATCCGCGCGGGGGGCGGCTTTGGGTTGGCATTAGCCTTTTTTCTGATTGTTATTGTGCTTGTGCCCTTGGGTGTTGGACCAGAAATGGACATTCTGTCTAAAATTGCCTCTGGAGTGCTATGGCTCGGTGCGCTTCTCGCGTGCCTTTTATCGCTGGACCGTATTTTTGCTCTCGACCACGAAGACGGGACTTTAGATCTTTTGGTAACATCACCTTTGCCATTGGAAGCGGTTATCATGACAAAAGCTCTTGCTCATTGGATCACCACAGGCCTGCCTCTTGTAGTGGTAGCGCCTTTAGTTGCCGTTCTGCTTGGGCTTCCAAGCAACGGGTATGTGTGGCTTGCCATTTCACTTTTACTGGGCAGCCCAGCACTAAGTTTAATCGGAACCTTTGGTGCAGCGCTCACCTTGGGGCTAAAGCGCGGCGGTCTACTGCTTTCGGTTTTGGTGCTGCCGCTTTACATACCAACAATGATTTTTGGCGCTGAGGTTGCGCGGCGAGGGATTGAGGGTGCTGGGGTTCAAACGCCGCTTTTGCTCTTGGCCGGGATCAGTTTTGGCACAGTGGCGGTTTTGCCCTTTGCTTCTTCAGCAGTGTTGCGTATCAACCTCAGATAGGGCTCGATTTGACAAGATGAATGAGAGTTTGGAATAAATGATGTCACTTTGGGAATATGCAAACCCGGTTAAATTTCTTAGACTTTCTAGCAAGGTTATGCCTTGGGCCTGGGGGATCGGGGTTTCGTGTCTTGTTATCGGTTTGGTCTGGGGGTTCTTTTTTACACCGGACGACTACCGCATGGGATCAACGGTTAAAATAATCTATCTTCATGTGCCCTCTGCATTGATGGCTATTAATGCGTGGTTCATGATGTTGGTTGCCTCGCTTATTTGGCTTATTCGTCGACACCATGTAAGCGCATTGGCTGCCAAGGCCGCCGCGCCGGTTGGTATTGCCATGACCCTTATTGCGCTGATTACTGGCGCTATTTGGGGTCAACCCATGTGGGGGACTTGGTGGGTATGGGACCCTCGTTTGACCTCATTTTTGATCCTCTTTTTATTCTATTTGGGTTATTTGGCGCTTTGGGCGGGCATAGGAAATCCTGATACGGCTGCGGATTTAACCTCAATCTTATGTATTGTTGGGTCTGTTTTTGCTGTTTTAAGCCGTTATGCAGTTAACTTTTGGAGCCAGGGATTGCATCAGGGTGCATCGCTTTCTCTGGATAAGGAAGAAAACGTTGCCGATGTGTTCTACCAACCCTTATTATTTTCCATTGCTGGTTTTGTCTTGCTGTTCTTTGCTCTTGTTTTACTTGGAACACGGTCGGAAATTCAATTGCGGCGTGCACGGGCACTATCGCTTCGAGGACACACACAATGATGCCTGAATTGGGAAAGTATGCGCTTTCGGTTTTAAGTGCCTACGGGGCCACGGCGCTTATTCTAAGTGCACTGGTTATCTATGTTTTGCGCCGAAGCGCCGTGGCCAAAGCGGCTTTGGCCGCCCAAGAGACATCTGAGGATGGCTAAAGTTTCGCCAATGGCCATTGCGCCACTGCTTATTTTTGCCGTTCTTGCATTGTTGTTTTTATGGGGCATGAAAGGGTCGGGCTCAGACGAGTTGCGCTCGACATTAATTGGCTCAGCAGCGCCCAGAATATCGCAAGTTCCATTGGCTGGATACCCTGAAGTGGTGCCAGAAGATTTGCGGTCAGGTGAAGTGACCTTGGTTAACTTTTGGGCCAGTTGGTGCCCGCCATGCCGTGCAGAGCACCCCAAACTTATGGAACTGGCTGGATCTGGTTTGCCCATTATTGGGGTCAATCTAAAAGATGACCCTGACGATGCCGCCGCGTATTTACGTTCTTCGGAAAACCCCTTTATTTCAATAGCTTTTGATCCAAAGGGACGAACAGCAATCGATTGGGGTGTGACCGCCCCGCCCGAGACTTTCATCATAGATCGCACTGGAAAAGTTGTGTTTCGTTTTGCGGGCCCACTGATCGGCAGCGATTATGAAAACCGGTTTTTACCAAATCTGAAGACTGCGCTAACCCGAAACTAAATACCGTCTTGTTTCAATTCGAACTACCCTCAAGGAGAATTTATCACCCCGCCGTATTCGACATATTCAATTTCTATGGCTGTATCGATCCGACATTTCAGCATAATGGACGTCACTTCGCCATTTAAAGTAAGGGGTTCGCTGGCTCGCTTGTGACGCAACTGGTGAAATGATCAAGTGCCTTAAACCATCGTCTATGCCGTGGTTTAGAATAGGCCACACGATTTTGTGATCTAAGTGGCAAATCCTTGATTGGTTATCGGCGCCACAATAGCTTAATTCCTAATTAATAGGGCATGTTGTGGAGTATGTTTATTGTCTTCAATTCGAAAAATTCCTGTTGTATTGATTTTCCTTTTTTGGGGGTCTCATTCCTTTGCAGGTCAACAAGCGCATGTCGTGGTCGAACTTTTTACTTCACAAGGATGTTCGTCTTGCCCCCCTGCAGATGCATTTCATAGAGAATTATCTATAAAAAATAATGTGTTAGCATTGGCTTTTCATGTCGATTATTGGGATTATATCGGCTGGAAAGATAGTTTTGCGCACCCAATTTTTTCTAAAAGACAAAAGACATACGCCCGTTTGGCGTCGCAAACGGCCGTTTACACTCCGCAATTCATGATTAATGGGCAAACAGCGGTCGCCGGATCAGAGCCAAATAAACTTAGGAGAGAAATTTCTAAGTCCCTTCAAATAAAAAACCAAATTCAGATCGCGCTTAGTTCTGCTGGTAATCAGGTTCAAATTAACCTTAGTGAAGCAAAGCCAGCTAGGGCTTTTAAGGCAGATGTCCTTGCCATATATTTCATTCCAGAAGCAAAGGTTGCAATTGAAAGAGGCGAAAATTCAGGCCGCGTCATAAATTATTCAAATATTGTGACCAAAATTGAAAAGCTCGGTCAATGGAATGGTCAAAACGCTTGGCGAAAATCCATTTTATCTAAGCCAGATCAAAATATTGCCGTTATTGTTCAGTTGGTCGGGCAGGGCAAAGTTATCGCGGCTGCTAAGCTGCGCTGAATGCCCAATAGCCTTTGGTGAAATTCTTTTTGGCAATCCATTATTTGTTCTGTTCAAAAGTAACTTTACCGTAAATTGATTTCGCCGTTCGAAAGCATCTTTTGCAAGGAGCTAATTAGCTTATTTATCGCCTCTTCGCCATCCTTAGGGACAATTGAGGTAAGATTATTGATATCTTCTAGAAGGGTTTCGCCTAATCTTTTTGGCAAGCTGGAAATAATAAAATCGACAGTATCAGATGAACCTTGGGTGTTTGCATATACAAGCCCTTTGACGACATCCTCGTGTTCAATACTTTTGATAATTTGGGGGATGTCTTTTGCCAATAATCGGTCGGAGATATCATTAAATGTAAAAACAGATTTTCGAACCATGTCTGCAAATGAGGGATTTGTTTTGCCAAGCCCGGATAAAACATCATCCCTTATTGTTTGTGATGTTACAGTTAAAATCATGCCAATTCTCTCGGCAGGAGATTTTTGAAATACGCGCGCCGGCCTGTTATCCAACTGGGCAATCAGGCTTTGACCAATGCGCTCAATGCTATCAGGTGTTACATTATCGGTCATTGATATGGCATAGCTTATGCTGCGGGCCTGTTCGCCGGGTAACTGTGCTAAAATCTCGGCTGCTTTTGGTACATCAAGTTTTGATATTAGTACCGCTGATACTTCCACAGACTCTTTTTGAACAAAGGGTAAAAGCTCTGATGTTTTAAGAGCTTTTATTCGGGCCCATGGATTCACAAAAAGTTGCACACCAGCATCTTTACGGAGCTGGTGAATCGTTGACGGAGATATTTTCCCCTCTAACAGGGTTAAAGTGTTTTCAAGCCCGCCGCTGGCGCTTAGCCCAATAGCATCAAGTTCACGAGTGAACTCATCAACAACAATTTTTAGTGTTTTTTGATCCACCAGCCGAAGTTGCGCCATGTGGTGCGTTAAATCGGTCTGTAAGTTGCTCGGCAATCGCGACAACGGCATATCGGCACCATTTTGTAGCAATAAGCTCACAATAATAGCTGCCTTTTGCCGATGGTTGATTTCCGTGACTTGTGGAAAAGCCGGATCCACTGGTGACAGGTTTTGGGTATCTTGTTCGCGCCGCTCTTCTGGCATGGTGTCCCCTTGTGAGTTCTTTGTGGTCATAGAAAACACGCAAGGATGAAAGAATTCTAAAGCTTTCCGTATATATTTTTCATATTATTAAGACACTATACCTTCGACGGGCGCTATTTCCTGTCATGAAAAAAAGCACAGTCGAAAAGGTAAGGAAAAAACGACCTTTGGGTTATGCGTTTCTATCGTCTTATGAGTTCAGCCAAAAACACGCGAAAAAATAGTGTCTACATGTTTTGTATGATATCCAAGATCAAATTTTTCTTCGATTTCCTCAGCGCTTAAGACTGCAGTTACATCCGCGTCGCCCAATAGTTCAGTTTTGAAATCCTTATCCTGTTCCCAAACCTTCATGGCATTGCGCTGAACAAGGCGGTAAGAGTCTTCGCGGCTTAAACCGGACTGAGTTAGCGCCAATAAGACCCGCTGACTCATCACCAACCCTTTAAATTTATGTAGATTTTTCAACATATTTTCCGGATAGACCACAAGTTTTTCGATAACCTGAGTCATTCGCGCAAGAGCAAAATCCAGTGTAATTGTTGCATCGGGGCCAATATTGCGTTCAACCGAGCTGTGCGAAATATCACGTTCATGCCAAAGCGCAACATTTTCAAGGGCCGGAACAACAGCCATACGCACCAATCTGGCCAAACCTGTCAAATTTTCAGTCAAAACAGGATTTCGCTTGTGGGGCATAGCCGAGCTACCCTTTTGGCCTTTTGAAAAGAACTCTTCTGCTTCAAGAACTTCTGTGCGTTGCATATGGCGAATTTCAGTTGCGATATTTTCAAGGCTGCTGGCAGCCACTCCCAAAGCAGAAAAGAAAGCTGCGTGGCGATCACGAGGAATGACTTGCGTGCTAATAGGCTCTGGCGTGAGGCCCAATTGCGCACATACATGTTCCTCAACTCTGGGATCAATGTTTGCAAATGTGCCAACAGCACCAGAAATTGCACCGGTGGCGATTTCGCTGCGTGCAGCCATCAATCGCTGCCTATTGCGGTCCATTTCAGCATAGAAACGCGCAAAGGTGAGCCCTAGTGTAGTTGGCTCGGCGTGGATGCCGTGGCTGCGTCCGATGCGAACAGTATCTTTATGCTCAAATGCGCGCCTTTTAAGCGCAATCAAAAGAGCATCGACATCTGCGATCAATATGTCAGCGGCGCGAACAAGCTGCACGTTAAAGCAAGTGTCCAAGACATCTGAACTGGTCATGCCCTGATGCACAAAACGCGCTTCTTCTGACCCTATGTGTTCTGCCAAATGCGTCAGGAATGCGATGACATCATGCTTTGTAACGGCTTCGATTTCATCAATCCGAGCAACATCAAACTCAACCTCATTTGCCTTCCAAACTGCTTCAGCATTTTCTTTCGGAATTGTTCCCATGTCTGCCATTGCGTCACAGGCATGCGCTTCGATTTCGTACCAGATGCGGAACTTTGTTTCGGGTGACCAAATTTGAACCATATCGGGGCGAGAATATCTTGGAATCATCGTGTTTTTTGCCTGTGTGAGTATTGTGAGGAATTAGGGTGGTCATACCACTGACCACATTTGGCTACAAGCTTTCGGCCGCCCAAAACGGTGCAAAACTCTGACCAAATTGAAACTCTTACCTAATGAGGGTCAGTCGTAGAATTAACTTAGCCCCATGAGGCTGGCATCAAATGGGTATTCAGAAAGATTTTCAAATCCATCAGCTGTAATTAAAACTTGATCCTCTAGCTTGATTGAAAAATCACCGCCCTCAGGACTGACCAAAGCCTCGACACATAGAACCATTCCTTCTTCAAGATAATAATCATATGCGCCCTCAACAAACTTGTCCGGATAGGGAATTAATGGCCATTCATCACACAGGCCAACACCATGCATTAAGCAGCCATATTTACCTTTTTGAAAATTGTCGTCCAATACATGAGTATTCATTGTAAGCTCGCGCATGTGAACGCCTGGCCGCAGCATTTCCATGTTTTGCATAATATGTTCATGTGCGTGCTGCATCGCATAGATCATATCAGGTCGAGGTGGTTTGTCGCCAATCCACCATGTTCGGCTGATATCGACACAGATCCCATAGGACCCTATTAAGTCCGTATCAAATGCAACTATTTCATTATTTTGTACAATCCGAGGTCCGCATTCTTGAAACCAGGGGTTCGTACGCGGCCCCGAAGCCAAAAGCCGGGTTTCAATCCATTCCCCACCGCGCTTAATGTTTTCGGCATGCAGGACTGCCCAGATGTCATCTTCACTCATATTGCCGTTTGGGACGCCGCAGCGAGCTGCTTGTTCCATAATCTGAACCGCATTTTCGCAGGCCACAGAAGCGCATCGCATCGCCAGTATTTCGTCAACACCTTTGATAGAGCGAGACTTTTCCGTGACTTCTTCGCCTTCCATGATTTCAAAGCCTTGAGATTCTAAAGCCCGCAACCCATGCAGCATAATTTTATCGACGGCGAGGCGCTTATTATTATTTCCGTGACTTTCAATAAGTTCACGAACTTCGTTTGAGAAAACATCTGCTGCGATATCTACTTTGTCGCCGCGATCAAAGTAAAATAAGTCGGCGCCCGAGCGTTGTTCTTTCACCAGCGGATTAAACTCTGACAAAAATGGGGAATTTTTGTAATCCCAGATAACCATATACCCATCAGCACACAGCAGCACGGCCCGAAAAGGATTATGTGTATTCCAAAGCTGCATATTAGTGCTGTCAGTTGCGTAACGAATATTGAGCGGATCAAACATCAAAAGCCCACCAAAATCCCGATCAACAATATGCTGCGTTAATCGCTCCCAGCGGTATTGGCGCATCTTGTGCAAATTTGGAAGGGTCAAGCCGGCGTTTTCCCATTCTCGAAAAGCAAGTTGGGTGGGACCAATTTCAACTCGATTCATGTCATTTGGGGTACTATCCCCTAAAATACTGCCTTTTGTCGGGTCAATCTTTCGCCTGTCACTATAGTGGCTGTTCATTTTGCTACTCCGGCTTTGCTTTGTCATACGTTAAACAAGAAAACACTGCCGTCTCGTCCGTTTACGACTTGCTTTGGGGTCGCTTTAGTTGAATTCTTTGACCATGACAGAAATTTTACAAGACAGTTTGCCATATGCTTTGAACCCCAAAAGGCCATTGCCAGCGGTCGCGCCGCTTGATCCTAAGAATCTGATCATCATAGACAGCGCCTATGCTTTACAAATGGCAGAGCGTGAAAGATTGATTAAAGATCATAAAAAAGACGTCACGCGGCTTGATTCAATGGCATTTGAAGCAGCGCAAGAGTAGTTAGATGCTGTTGTGAATTTTCTCCCATTTTTGGATGGATTTAAAATCACCAAAGAGATTGTAGAGTGCCCGGATGGTCGCGTGGTTTCTTTGAACTGCTCTGAGCCTTTATTAACGCTCGGCCATTTGGTGCAATGTGACTTTTGCATTTTGCAAAAACATAAAGACGAGCATATTTTGACAGGCGCGATTTTATGTTTTCCATCCAGTTGGAGCCTAGAAGAACAATTTTTACGTCCTTTATCGATCATTCACGGGCCAATTCAAACCTATAACAAAGATGTAGGGAGGCGCGTCCAGCGTCTTTTTGACGGGATTAAGCCGCAAAAGCCGTTGTGGCGGTTTAATGAGCTTTACTATGACGCACCAGATTTATTCCAACCAAGGAAAACAGCAAATCGAAGACCACAGTTGAAAATCTCTGAACGGCGTTTTTTACGCTCGGAGAGGCAAGTTCTTTTTAGACTTCCGCAGTCACAATCCGTTATTTTTGCAATACATACCCATGTTTTAAAGCTATAATAAGATTAATTGGATTGGGATTATGTTCGTTATAATTGCAATAGCTGAAAGCAAAAGGCGCCCCGAAAAGGGCGCCTTTTTTCTGAAAAGTATTAGGAACTAGCAGCTGTAATACATCCCGAATTCCACAGGGTGCGGGGTATGTTCATAGGTTTCAATTTCTTCCATCTTCAATTCGATGTATCCATCAATTTGATCTTTTGTGAAAACATCGCCAGCCAGCAAGAAGTCGTGATTGGCTTGCAATTCTTCGACGGCTTCACGCAATGATCCGCAAACTGTTGGAATATCTGCCAGTTGTTCCGCTGGTAAATCATAAAGGTTTTTATCCATAGCTTCGCCCGGATCAATTTTATTTTTGATGCCGTCAAGACCGGCCATCAACAAGGCAGCAAAGCAAAGATAGGGGTTT
>ERZ1048686.808-NODE-808-length-27622-cov-6.188595_pt1 | contig 27622 bp, 23 predicted proteins | sample MGYA00383099_ERZ1048686 | MGnify/ENA primary metagenome ERZ1048686 (study PRJEB29581, sample SAMEA5548369) | metagenome | biome: marine; feature: coastal; material: water | depth 25 m | study: Short-term variability in the microbial, nano- and picoplankton... | reverse complement strand
TTGTACTGGGTCTTGCATTCCAATTCAAAGCATTGAAAGGGTTTTATTCAAATCTAGATGCTGCAGGGTACATAGACAAAGACAAATGGTTGCCAGCAAAGGAAGGAACTACGTTCAATCCATTCACCGATGGCGCCTGGATTCCAATAAACAGCCTAGCGGTTGCATTAGCAATCGGAATCGTTGCTAGTTCGATTCTATTTATTGTACTAAGACGCTACCAATTCAAGGAAGAAGGAATGGAGGGGAGTGAACGCGTATTCATTTGGTTACAAATTATCACTGCATGTTATGTAGCATTTGCACACGGTGCTAATGATGTTGCAAATGCTATTGGTCCAATGGCAGCGATTTGGGATATTGCAACTTCTACAACAGGAACATTGACCGATGGTAAGGTTGGAGTGCCACTATTCTTACTATTAATCGGTGGAATTGGAATTACAATCGGTGTGGCTACTTGGGGCTACAAGGTCATGGACACTATTGGCAAGAAAATCACCCATATTACTCCATCAAGAGGTTTTGCAGCTGAATTTGGTGCTGCAACTACGGTACTGATATTCTCTATGCCATTCTTGGCCGTTCCAATTTCTACAACCCACACTTTAGTTGGTGCAGTTGTAGGAGTTGGACTTGCAGGTGGTGCTGGTGCTGTTGATTTCAGAGTATTTGCAAAGATTGCAGCAAGTTGGGTAGCAAGCCTGCCAATCGCTGGTGCAGGAGCAGTTGTTTTCGTAATCCTATTCGCTGGCACACCACTTAATGTAGCAATAGTGACACTGATTGCTATTGTATTGACTGGATTTGTTGTTATGCGACCAGACAATAAAGCAGAAAACAAGGAAGATATGGTAGATACTACTCCTTATGACACCTTAGATTCAACGCCATTCGATATGTTCTACGAACATGCAAAGGCTGTTGAAAAGACTGTTGAACATATGCTATCCGCCGTAACTGTAGCATCTCAAGGAAAGGATGCCAGCAAGCACATTACTGCAACGGTTGCTGCTGAATTAGACGCTGACAATATCAAAACAGATCTACGTAATCATGTAGGGACTGGAGTAAGGGTTGCAATCGGGCGAGATACATTCTTGCATATGCTTTCACGCCAAGACAGGATTGCTGATTATGCGCAAAATGTTGCTGAGCAGATTTCATTTAGAGAATTGATGGTCGATGATAAAGCAAGAGAGAACTTGAAGGAAATGGCTGAAGCAGTTCACTTAACAGTTCAGAAGTATTCTGAAACTGTGGACCAACTAAATGTCTTGACTCAATCTGGGTTTGCTCCGAAGCAAAAGGTTGTTCTTAATGATTTAATTATGCAGGTTAATATTCTTGAACATGGAGCAGATGAACGCGAAAGTGTTGCTGCTGCCTATGTATTTTCTGAAGGTGATGACAAGCCACTTGCGGCTATGCATATGTACAGAATCCTGCAACGCTTAGATGATGTGGCAAATGCTGCTGAGAAGGCTGCAAACGCCTTTTTACCGATGATTAACAAGTGATTGAACCCTTTGGATTAAATCGCGAAGTTGAAACATGGGGAGTATTAGCATCGGATAACCGAGCCAGTTCCCGAAGTAGTTGCACTCGCATCTCAACAGTGGAAACCTGGCTGAGGAAGTGAACCCTATGGGTATGGATTTAGCACTAAAAGCAAAATTGCAAAAGCAACGTTACCACATTGTAGGAGAACATGGCGGAGTCAAAACCTGCCATTGGACAAAGGAATCTCTACTGCGGGACCGTCAGTGCTACAAAGGCAAATTTTACGGAGTAGCAAGTCACAATTGTATGCAAATGTCACCTGTGGTAGACCAATGTAATCTTGCTTGTACATATTGCTGGAGAGAACCGCATATGGACACCTTGGAATTAACCGACCAAGACCCTTTGGAAATGTTGTATGAGTCAGTGCGAGCGCAAAGAAGACTGCTCTCTGGATTCAAAGGTAATGATAAGGTTCCAAAGGAAAAATGGCAAGATGCTCAAAATCCAAAACATGTCGCTATATCTCTCAATGGAGAACCTACTCTCTATACACGCCTTAGTGAATATATGGAATTGTGCCACGAGCACGGTATGACAACGATGTTGGTTACCAATGGCACCCTACCTAAAGTGATCGAGAACCTCGACGTTTTACCGACTCAATTGTATGTTTCTGTCGATGCACCAAACAAGGAGATTTTTGATTCGGTATGCAAGCCAAAATGGAATACAAACGCTTGGGATAAATTCGAGGAAACCATCGACTTATTGCCATCACTTGATACTAGAATCGTTTGCCGTCATACATTGATGAAAGGCATCAATATGTCTGATAAAAATATTGAAGAGTTTGCAAAATTAGATTTGCGAGCAGACCCAGATTTCATTGAGAATAAAGGCTATGTCTATGTTGGACATAGTAGAGAAAACCTGAGTGCGGAGAATATGCCAAGTCATGAGGATATCATGGATTTCAGCAACAAAATCGCACCATTAACCGCCAGAAAGGTTCTCTCTGATTCAAGACCTAGTAGAGTCGCATTGGTTGGTACTGAAATATCTCCAATGCCTATTCCTGTTGCTACCAAATTCTTTCCAGAAGATTTGGGAATCGCCCCATCTGTCAAGCACTTGACTATGGCTAACTGATTATTCTGTAGGAAATTCTACTGGAGAATCTCCCTCAAACCATTGCTTGTTTTTGTTCATACAAATTTTGAACTCTTTACTCTCAAGGTTACTGGCTAACCAATTGTGAACATTTGTCCAAGGTTGATTGTCAAACCATTCTCTATCATGGTTAGCAAATTGGCGAACAAATGGAAACAGAGCATCACTTAGCGTTGTATTTTTCTCAATGCTCTGCAAATTAGCATCCAGACTATCAAGGTAGTTTACTGCAGCATTTCTTTGTTCAACCACATCAATGCCCTCATATCTATTCGGATATTTGTAGCGGTCCAGGTGAAATTTAAATTCAAAATCGTTTCTTTCAATCCAAATTGTTTCCTCTTCACTCAGTTGCCAATCAAGGACATGTTGCATGATTTCAAGGCTTTCCTCAATGACAGTACCGTCTGCTAATAGCAAAACTGGCACTGTACCTTTAGGAGAAATCTGCATCATATGGTCAGGTCTATCTCGGAGAACTACTTCTCTATGTTCGACTTTGAAGGCTTTTCTTACGATTGCCATGCGTGCCCGTATCGCATAAGGACAACGTCTAAAGGAATACAATATTGGCAATCCTGTGGTCATCAAAACCACTCCAATAATCTCACTCAGGTGGGATAGGTGGTTCATATCCACCCTTGACCGCTTCTTCTACAATCGCCATATCGGAATCAACCATCATAGCGACTAATTCTTCAAAGGAAGTCTTAGGAACCCATCCTAATTCCTTACGGGATAGAGCAGGGTCGCCTATGAGTAAGTCAACTTCAGCTGGGCGGAAGAACTTCGGATTGGTTCTAACACGAACTACTCCGTTTTGGTCAGTAGCGATGACATCAACGCCTTCTCCGGACCAAGTTAATTCTAGTCCTACGTGGGAAAATGCAAGGTTGATCATATCCTTGACACTGTGAGTTCTTCCGGTTGCAACAACGAAATCAAATGGTGTATCTTGTTGTAACATACGCCATTGCATCTCTACATAATCTCCTGCATAGCCCCAGTCACGCTTCGCTTCTACATTACCAATCCATAGATTTTCATCGATTCCATGAGCGATTCGTGCTGCTGTCATAGTCACCTTACGGGTGACGAATTCAAGTCCACGTCGTGGGCTTTCGTGATTGAATAGAATACCAGTACAAGCGAACATGTCGTATGATTCACGGTAGTTGCGCGTAATTTCAAAGGCGAATACCTTAGCACATCCATATGGTGAACGTGGATGGAATGGAGTTGCTTCGGTTTGAGGTACTTCATGCACCTTGCCGAATTGCTCACTGGAACCTGCTTGATAATAGCGGCAGTTAGGGGCGTTCTTACGAATCGCTTCCAAACAACGTAGCGCACCAAGACCGGTGATGTCAGCGGTCATCATTGGTGAGCGCCATGATTCTGGAACGAATGACATTGCACCAAGGTTGTAAAATTCATCTGGTTGGCAAGCATTTACTGCATTATCAATCGAAGATTGGTCGGTTAAATCCCCATTAATTAGGTGGAAATTTTCATTACCCATCAAGTGGTTGATGAGATTGCGTCCAACTGTTGGTTGTGATACACGTCTAACAAATCCATAGACATTATATCCCTTTTCTAATAGTAATTCTGCAAGGTAAGAACCATCTTGTCCAGTTACACCCGTAATCATCGCAGTCTTGCCGGTCATGCTTTACCCTGTGGCTTATCTCTTTTCAATTGGTCGCGTAAAAGTTGTCACATATTTTGGCAATAATTTGCCCTTTTGTGGGTTCAAATTAAGGTTGTAAGTCATGACAGCACTGTATGGCTGAGGAGTCTGAAGCGGCTGAAACTCCTTTGCGGGTATTGATTGTTAGAGGTTCATTCAGCACTTTAGGCGGAGCCGAACGAGAATTGTTGCAATTGCTTCGCCATGTGGGCAATCGATGGCAAGTTAGTCTTGCAACCCTTCAATTCTCAAAGGAAGCGCAGAAATTGTTAGGGGATAATGAAATTGATATCATCAAACCAATACAGCCATTCGTATGGCCTCAAGGTGCAATCGCTGAAATCACTGCAGGGCAAAGTTCTGCAGCCAGTAAAGAATGGAAGAAATTGAAACTTGATTGGTCCAATTATGATGCTATTCACTTTTCTGTTTGCCGTGGAACATTAGAGATTCTAAACTCGGTTTCAAACAATGATCTCGCAGGCAAAGGACTGCACTATCATTGTCTTGAACCACCGCGATGGCTGTATGAAGATGTCCTTCATCGACACATGAATGGTACTTTGAAAAGACCTTTGTGGCTAACGAATCTGATTTTTGCAAATCAACGCCGTATTGACCAAAGACTTGTCAAGCGTTTAACAGAGATGAAGGGTTCGGCAATATCTGGAAATTCAATGTGGATTCAAAAACAGTTGAGAGATATTTACGGGTTAGCATGTGATGAAAAGAAGGAAAATGGTTCTCCACCGCGCCGTAATTCAAAAGGACAGATGCTAGAAGCAACACATCTAATGCATGTTTTGGATTGGGAATTATGGCCACTACTTGCAGACGAGGACGAAAAGAATACTGCTGATGAAATTCAACAAGCGATTGTTTCTGCACAAAAAAACTCACCCGAAGCAGAATCATTACCAGATGAATATGTTGTTACCATCGGCAAATTATCTTTCGTAAAAGGAGCTTGGGAAACGGTGCAATCTTTGCAAGGAACTGGCCTTTCATTGGTCCAAATTGGTGGTGGAGATAAAAGCGATAAAGAAGAAATTATTACCCATGGGACTTCCTTGGGTGTTGACATATTTTGCATGCCACGTCTCAGCCAATCAGCCCTTAGAGCAGTGATTAGAGGTTCTGTTGCTATGGTTAGTCACGCACATGGTGAACCGTTTGGACTAACTCCTTTGGAAGCGATGTCTATAGGTGTTCCAGCATTGATGGTCGACGATGGCGGTTTCCATTACACCATGAATAGTATTGATTCTGGAATGCTAATTTCACGAGAAGATTATGAATCCTGGAATGAGGCTTATCGTCTGGCACAAGATGATGAGATTCGGAAGTTGTGGGCGGTTAATGGACGCAAATATGTTGAAGAAAATTTCACAATAAACAATCAGATTGAAGCGCTTGAACACCTACTCTTGGAATGTGTTAATAGTGCTCAGTGAATTGAAGTGTTGCTATCTTGTTTCAATTCTTTATATGTCCTCAAACAATTAGGATGGTATGAAGAAAATTGCGGATAGCAAAACTCTGCTCATTGTCGGTGCTGGTGGAATTGGTTCAACCCTTGTTGATGTATTGACTCCGGCATTGAGGAGAATAGGAATTAATTGTCAAATAGAAATAATGGACGGAGACTTGGTTGAAGCGACCAATCTCGGCCATCAAAGATTTACTAGAGAGGATATTGGATTGTCAAAAGTTGAGGCTTTAGCACAACGCCATATTACAGAAAATAATTCTGGAGTAACCGTTAGGGCCATTTCAGAAGATTTACGCACTGTAGAGCAATTACAGGATGCTGATTTGGTCATAGTTTGTGTTGACAGACCTGAACCAAGACGTTTGGTTCATCAATTACAAGTCCCTTGGACAGACTTACGTTGTGGTGGCGATGGTCACCTTGTTATGACCAGTGATAGCCAAACTGCATTGGTTGAAGCTATGACTCCAGACCACCCAGCTAAATCATGTCAGCATGAAGGCGCTCTCGAATCTGGAAATCTAGAATTCGGTTTTCTCAATGCAGCTGCTTTCGGAGCCCAGTGGGCTCTTCAACAATTACGTGGCAAACCGGCTCCAATACAGAATATGGCTAGCATAACCTATGGTCAAATGAATTTTCCAGAGGTGAGTGAATGATTTTTATTCCAAATATTGAGGAGTTGTGTGAAAACCAAGAAACATGGGGAGATATCTGTACTCTTGCTGAAAACAGGAAGATTGCTGATCCGGTTTTAATCCAATTTCAAAGCAACAGTGCTTCCGCTGGAAGATGGGATGCTGTTTACGCACTATCACTATTAGCAGGGCTTGAAACATCAGTTCTTATCGATGCTGATGACATGGTGTTCATTGACTGGGGTACTTCTGGCAGAGTGCCACTCAAACCTCCAGTTGGCGCTAGAATGCCCTTCAAAATGTGGGCTCATACCCATCCTGGTTTTGCTGCATATTGGAGTGCTACAGATACCAATAGTTTAGCGATTGGAAGTGCAATTCTTCGTCAAGCGATAGTACTTGGCGCACCTGGTCCAAAGACCGCAATTAACCTCGCTTTCAATGAAGAATACGAGTGCCAGAATACAATTAACAGCAACGGACCTTTGTCCAATTGGAGTGATGAAGCAGTCATTCCATGGGATGAATGGTATCAGCAAAGAGAGCAAATTAGTGAGGTGATAGTATGAGTGTAAGAAACCCTAAAGACGATGAAGAAGAACTGAAAGCGCGGTTAGCAATTGCAATGGGCAAGGGCAAGACCATCAAGGAATTTATTCAATTTATCAGTGATGAAGAAATTGATGATGAATTGATTGAAGCGATAAAGAACAGGATAAAATTTGCAAGTGAAAGTGATGAAGCGCTAGATGTTCATGAACTCATCACTGGAATGCTTGCTGTTCAAGGCAAGTGGATTTGAAATCAATTCACTGGTTTGTGTAAGTGGGTCGGCGGCCCTCTATTAGAGAACTCAAACCTTCTAATGAATCTGCAGTTGAAAAGATCCCATTGAGCCCCGCTAGTTCCAGAGCAAGTCCGGCTGATAAATCGGTTGAATCAGTTGCATCTATCAACTCACTTGCTTTTGCCAAAGCGATTGGTGCTGTGAATTTCAAACTCTTCATTTGACGTGCAACTTGCTTGTCTTCTGCATCAAATCCTTGAGGACAAACTCCATTCATTATGTCAGACATATTTGCATCGGCAAAGAAATTATTAGCGAATTGAGCGACTGGTGATTGCGGATTTGCTGCTTGGCCTGGATACTTATTTGCTGGCTTACCCTGATTGGAAATTTGTCTAACAGCTTCGTCAATAGCGGCAACATCAACCAAATGAGTAATCAATCCCAAATCATTAGCAGTTTTTGCATCCATGAAATTACCTGCCAAAACAGCCCACCTAGCAGCAGGAATCCCACAGATTCTTGCTGGTCTTTGTGAACCTCCTAAACCAGGATATATTCCAATTGAAGTCTCAGGGAATCTGAATTGAGTCTTATGAGTTCCAACTCGGTAATCACAAGCAAGAGCGAGTTCCAAACCACCGCCAAGTGCCAAACCTGTGGTCAATGCAATTGTGGTCTTTGAAGAAGATTCCAATTTATCTAAGACTTGGTGGCCAAATGCTGTGAAATCATAAATGTCATCAATTGAATCCGCACGTATTTTGTCAACGAAGAATTTGACATCCGCACCTGCTACAAATGCCTTACCGGCTCCATCTAACACAATTGTTGATACAGATTCATCAGAATTAACAAGGTCCAATGCACTGCCTAATTGCGCCATTACCGTTTCATTCAATGCATTCATTGCTTCTGGTCGATTGATGGTAACAGTAGCAATGCCATTGTCAATTGAAGTATCTATTACCTTGAAATCCCAGTTGGTATTGCCTTGTTGAGTAAAGAATTCTGGTACATCCCAGCCTCCATTTGCTAACTCTGCATATTGCTTGGCCATTTTGTGGGCATTTTCAACTCCAACACTATTCATTAATTCAAATGGTCCATGAGCCCACCGAAGTCCAACTTTTGCACCTCGGTCAACATCTTCCATTGAACAAATATCTTCATCGACGATTTGTGCAGCCACTCCGAAAACAACTCCGAGTAATCGCCGAGAGATAGTAGTGTATTGTGAGTCATCATATTCTTCATCTTGTGAGATTTCCCACATTTTGTTTTCTGCTACCAAGTCTCTTAGATTTTGAGCACCATGATAACGAGGAGTATTCAATTGCTCAGCCAAATAATCAGTTGAATGTAATGCAATTGGTGGTCCTGTTAGATTCATTAATCCAAATGGCCCCAATCCAATTGAGAATGCTTTGCGTGATACCGCATCAATTTGTGCAGCAGTTGCAACTCCTTCCTGCAATAACAAACAAGCTTCATTGAGCCACGGTACAAAGAAACGATTGACTACGAAGCCAGGTCTATCAGCACATACGATTACAACTTTACCTAGCATCTTACAATATTGAACTACTTTTTCAATGGTTTGAGCAGAAGATGACTTTGCTGGAATTACTTCTATTAGACGGTTTTTTGCAGGGTGGAAAAAGAAATGAAGACCTACGAATTTATCGGCTCTTCCCGAAGATGCTGCCAATTCATTTACAGAGAGTGAGGATGTGTTAGAAGCAAAAATTGTTTCATCACCACAAGCGGAGTTAAGGGTTTTGAAAACTGCTGTTTTGACATCAAAATCTTCGAATACTGCTTCTATTACCAAATCGGTGTTTTCGGCGGTGTTTTCAACACCCACAACACCGGTGATTCTACCTTTTATCGCTTCAACTTGTGCTTCTCTAAAGATTCGACGTTCAACCGCTTCATTGAGAAAATTTGCAATAATATCTTGCCCTCTGTCAACCCATTGTTGCTCTCTGTCCACCATTTGGACATCGAATTCTTCTTGCGCTGTTTTTTGCGCTATACCAGACCCCATGTTTCCAGCACCAACAATTGCTACACTCTGAATAGGTTGCATAAGACAACCCACCAAGCACCTATTGAAGAACAAATCGCTCTAATAATTGGCCAAAAATTCAAGATTCATTCAAACGTTTCATTCAAGATTTGAATATAATTCAGCGATTTTTTCATTGAAAACAGACATACTGTAATTTCGTGAATGATCAATTAATTTTTCATCAATAACTTTTGGTCCATCTCTTTGTTTCCATTGTGAATGAATCGCAGTAATAGCATCCTGCCATGCTTCAATATCATCTGCCGCAATACACGAATTTTCTGGCATCAATTCATTATGGCTGGCAAGATCTGAACAAAGCACTTTGGTTCCACAAGCCATTGATTCCAAAGGAGGGTATCCAAAACCTTCACTTCCGGATGGGAATAATAACGCCTCACATTTTATTCGCATCCACATCAATTCTTCATGGCTAAGAGATGCTCCAACTCCATGCCAATTATTGACGCCAAACTGCTTGGCTAAATGATGGGTTGAAGGCCCTCCATAGGGGCATTCACCATTTCCAACATGATGAATACGAATATCATTTTTTATTGAATCATCTAGTCCCCCCAATACCTGGCAAATAAATTTCATTCTCTTTCTTGGGTCGTGGCTTCCCACTATCAAAAGATTACAACCAGCAGGCATATTTTGAGCAGGCCCTATCACTTGTGAATTATCTTGACCAAAATTTGCATATGAATCAATATCAAGACCGAGGGGTATACAGATACTTTTTACATTTGGAAAATATTTTTCACAATCAGATAATGTAGCTTTAGAATCGCAAACCAATACATCTGCCCTCATCAATCCATTCTTTAATTTCTTCAAGTCTCTTCGCCGATAACTTGGCGGTTTCGCCTCACCAACCTGTATCGTTTCTTGGCCGATTTGGACTTGCTTAGGGAAAAGATGAAACAGATCATGCACAGTGACTACGACTGGAACTTTGCACTTTTTGGGTACTAAGTGCGCCTGTTCCTGATCGGTAATATGCAAGAGGTCGCAATCTCCATCTTTCACAGAAGACTTGACAAATTTGTTTACAACTCTTGGGTGTGACCACCAACGCATCAGTAATCGTTTGACTGGATTAGTTTTCATCGAAAGAAAATACTCACATGTTGCAGTCAATTGATATCCTTCGATTTCGCCGTTTTTGAGCGCATCTAGCAAATTATGGTGCGCTCCACCTATCCCTGTATTACGACCGAGAATACCCCCGCGAGCGAGAATAACCGACTTGTCCATGACAACCCGAGCCCTCCACCCCTCTTTGAAGGATAAGTCGGTTTTGTTCGTTTTTGATTCATTTTCAATTCAATGCCCAATGTCACAACTAATATTCGGTTATCTCATGAACACTCAGTGTGTAAAAGAAATCAAGTAGTCCGGGCCAACCGGAGTGTCGGGGACCACAATGCCAGAACCTGCACTTTTCATTCCAAAAGATTCGTATGAGGCCATTCAAAATCACATTGATAATACAATAAAAAACGGTAGTAACATCCGAGACATTCTCGGTAATCATTCCAATAGAGGCCCTTGGGATACTACTTGGGAAGTTCAGGCAGCGGTAGAAGCATTGCATGTATTTGGTTCTCGTTGGACTATTGAAATCCTTTCAACTCTGTACATAGCAGGTCCACGTAGATTCAATCAAATGAAGGGGATGCTTACTGGAATTTCTTCTCGGACACTCAGTGATAAATTACGCTTCTTGGTCGATGAAGGTTTGGTAGTTCGTGAAGTAGAAGACGGCCCGCCAATCCGTGTTTCATATATTCTTTCAGAGCATGGACGCACATGTGGAAGATTACTTTCACCACTAGTTGCTCACCTGAAAATTAGGAACAATTCTGTTCTCAGCAATAATTGATTGTTGTTTGAACAACGCTCCAATGGATTAAGAAGGGAAGAGGCTAACCCGAATGTATGCCTCTACTATCGCAGTGGGTTCGACAGCGTCCTTGGTTGACTGCTGGACTGCTGGGAGCAACTGGAGGAATTTCTGGAATTGCTGGAGGAGTTGCTGCTGCTGCAAGTGCTATTGGAGCGATTACTCTCGGTGGAGTTTCTAGCAAATCAAAACGCCAACATGAACACCCACAGCGGGTTAGGATTCTCGCTACACTTGAAGAAAATCCAGGATTATGTTATCGTGAATTACAAACGGTTCTAAATGCTGCCAATGGAACTCTAAGACATCATCTTGATGTATTACAAGCACGGAAAAGTGTAATCATTATGCCAGTAAATGGAAGAACTTGCTACTTTGCAGGAGCTCCGAGTCAAATTGAAGAATTAAGAGGGATGAAATTAGGCGAACAAGCAGCAGCTAACGCCTTGCCGATTGGATTGTCATTAGTACAAAGATTGATTCTTGTAAATATTGAGGAAGAGGGAGTTCCCCGTTCTCAATCTGAATTGGCACGAAGAATCGGTCGCTCAAGAGCAACTGTACATTCTGCTGTTAAAGTTCTAAGAAGAAGAGGGATTCTGCGAGAAGATAGAGTCGAATTAATGCCGCACATCAACATGGATCTGTCTTGGAATGGTGCTGTCGCTATGGATTACGAATGGGATGACCAGCGCCGTAACTGAGGCGTTCAATAAACGCCTCTTGACAAGCAATTGTTGCAAAGTCTTCAAAGACTCTTGGCGCCCACTTCATTTTGGTAGAGAGTAATGTTCAGCGTCCGGTTACAAGAAATCGCATTACCTACAAGTGATAGGGATGTTGATAGTCTAGTCACTTGGTTTACTGATACACTTTGTTTAGTTCGCAAAAAAGGAGATGCAATGGCCGATTATGGTATGGCAACTCCAGTTCATCGACTACTACGCGACCATATTTTTGCATCACCTGAAATCGGGTGGGATGCACAGATGTTAGCCGATGAACTTGCACTAACTCCGGCATCCTTGAACCATCATTTAACTCGCCTTGTTGAGGCTGGAATTATTGGATATACCAACGAAGGCAAGGGTTGGAGGCGGTATTATCTGCGCGGCGGAAGCATTACCAATGCTGTTGAACTATTCTCAGTTCAATGTAAAACAATTATCAATCAAAGAATGTCCTTACTAGAAAATAATTGGCAACGAGATGATTGTCGTTTAGCACTCGAAATACCTGAAGAAGACACCCCGCCCTTAACTCTTGGAATTGTAGACCATAGGCCACTTGCACCTCAGACCAATGAAAATTTGCTATCACAGTGGCTCGGAGATTTTGGCCTACTCGGAGAACGTCCTGGAAAGGAAATAAACGCCGATTCATTATCCTGTAAATTGTTTGAAATTCTCCTAAGCAGAAATGCGCCATTATCTCTTGATGAAGCCGCAGAACTGCTGGATGGGCCCAAACCACGTATCGGACGCATTCTAGAACGCTTTAGAGCATCTGGAATGGTTGAAAGAGTAGCAAGGACTGATCGGCTTTCAATTTCGCTTTGGTCTGCAATGATGGCTCAATATCAACGTCGTGGAGAAGATTGGATGTTGAAGAAAGGGGGATTTGCTAGAATACTCAATGAAACCCAACAATCAAAGTTAATTCAAAAGTTAAAGAAAAATAAATTGAAGGTTGAAGATGTTGAGTCTCAACTGAAGGATGTCACTCCTAAACAGCAAATGCTACTGCTAAACCTACTGGGTGGGCGTTTGCCCTTGGGCCACCGCCTCAGTGGAGAAACCTCTGAAGATGTAACACGTCGCATCAATGAACGATTAGACAGGGTATTGCGCCGCATGCGTCGTGTTGCGGAACTTCTTGTTTCTGCTCAAGCGATGAATCAATAACTGAGTGGAATAACATGAGCCAATATATTTCAGCCAAGCTTGGTGAATGGGATGGTGAGCAACGCCCTCTATTTCTTGCACCAATGGCAGGAGTTACTGATTTGCCTTTTCGCTTATTAGCCAAAGATTGTGGTGCAGATTTTACAATTACTGAATTCACTAATTCCACTGCCTTAACACGTGAAGCCGCAATGTCTTGGGAAAGAATGGAAACTTGTGAAGAAGAATCGCCATTTATCCCACAAATCTTTGGAGGAATTACAGAGGACATGGTTCGTGCTGCTGAAATGCTCAGTGATAACGCTGACATTATCGATTTGAATTTTGGTTGCCCTGCACCGAAAGTAACCAAAATTTGTGCAGGTGCTGCTTTGATGGGTGACCCTGATAATTTAGTTGATATGTGCTCACAAATCGTTGATAGAATCGATATTCCCGTTACGGCGAAAATGAGATTAGGAACTGGGCAAGGAGAAAATAATGCACTTGAAATTTGTAAGGAATTGGAGAATGTAGGGGTTCAGAGATTGTGCATACATGGCCGAACTCTCAAGCAGAGATATTCAGGGGAAGCGGATTGGCAATATATCGCAAATGCGGTTAAGGCGGTGGAAGTTCCTGTGGTTGCGAATGGCGATATTGTTGATGGGACATCTGCTTCGGCCTGTCTTTCTCAAACTCATGCTGCTGGATTGATGATCGGAAGAGGTGCAATAGGTAGGCCATCCGTATTTGCTGAAATGAAAGTTGAACTAGGTTGGATGGATGAAGAGGAACTACCCTGGATTGAGCAATACGATGGGAATTGGCATTCATTATCTGATGTGGCTAAGCAATTTGAAACAAGAAGATGGTGCTGGGACCGATATATCGAATTGGCAAAGCAAACCACTGGATTGGATTCAAAGAGTCTGCGAGGTCATGCAGTTTCCTTTACCAAAGGATTACCAAGCGCCAAAAAAATCAGGTCTATCATGCATGGAAAGGTTACTAGAGAAGAATTTGCTCAAGCAACATCCGATTTTCTTTCTTCGCATAAAGAGTTAGGAAATTGATTCAATCAAAGTAATTCAAATGCAGAAGATGCCAATTTGTTGGCTGCTTCTTTCCCATTAATACAAGCGAGATAATCTCCGTTGGAAATATTTTCAATATCATCAACAACCACCATGTTTCCATTTAGGTCAATGATTTCATAACCTGCATCGAACAAAGGTTGTAAAACTTGTCGCGGATTACGATTAATGGAGTGGAGAATAGTTTCTTGTAACTCAAATAACACATAGTCAATTTGCTTGCTGGCAAGTAAGTTATTGGCGCCAAGTAATACATCTTCTTCAAATCCTTCAACATCAATTTTCAAGAAATTGATATGTTTAATTTCAAGTTCTGAAACAATGTCATCAAGGCGTTTTACTTGGACATCAATTTGATTGATTGTCGGGCTATTATCCACATCACCCAATGAATGGTGTCCATGAAATCCCTTAACGTGTAATTTCATTGTTGTATTTTCCTTTCCAACTGCACATGGATGTAGCGTTATGTTTTGCATATTTCTTAACTTAATCTGGGTATTGATTGTATCAATATTATCTGGATGTGGTTCAAATGCATGGACGATTTTGCACCTATGTGCGAACCAATTGCATATTACACCTACATTTGCCCCGATATCAAATACAATATCTGTCTCATTTACAAGTGGTGAAATCCTATCTAACCAAGGCACTGCATCGCATGCCTTTCCAGAACCAAGACTCCAGTGCAAGCGTTCTGCAAAATTTAAACTTCGCAATAACCCTCTTTCTTTATCATGGACATAAATCTCTAGTTCACTATTTGCAATTTTTTTATCCAACAAAGGGTAGGTGATGAAATGATTGAACAATCGACTTGGTATTCTAAATCCAAACTTTAATGCTCGGATTGGAAAACTTTGTCTTTTGAAGGATTTAGAAATATATGACTCCCCCTGTATTTAATGGCAATACCTACTTGCTTATGATATCTCTATGTAATTAGCATCCCAACAAGATTGAGATCAATATGCCAATTTATGGCACAATTATCCTGAAACAATCAGAATGTTGATTGCCACTCTTCAACATCTTGTTCTTTAGCCCAATCTTCGTCTGTGGTTTTTCCACGAAGTTTGAGTACTTCACGGGCCAAGAGCCAGTAAATTTGAGCAAGAGAGCGACGGCCCTTGTTGTTCGCAGGTAATGCGATGTCAACATTACGTAGGTTGTTATTTGCATCAACAATTCCAACGATAGGTAGACCTGAGTTTACCGCTTCAATCAATGCTTGTTGGTCAGCTGCTGGGTCTGTAACGAATAGAACATCTGGCTCAACATATGAACGAAGAACTGGGTTGGTAAGAGAACCAGGAATAAAACGGCCAACCGCTGAATTTGCACCGATTGCTTCAGAGAAGAGGCGGGCTGGTCTCTGTCCGTATTGACGGGCTGAAACAACCATGATTCGTGGAGATTCAAAATTGTTAAGGAATGCAGCGATTGAACGGATGCGGGAATCTGTGATATTGACATTTAGAAGGTATAATCCATCTTCGCGAACACGCTCGATAAATCGCATCATGTCTGCACTTTTTTGTTGAGTACCGATATTGACGGCATTCTCCTCATAGGTTTCAAACGGGAGTAGTAATGTTGCTTCTTCATCGGACATAGATAAACCTCAGCAAGCCGGCGACATAACCCCCATATTAAACCGCTTCGCACTGAGTAAGGCAAATAAAATTGCTCTATTCTCCATTATTTTCTAAAACACGCCGGCGGAGAATAAAAGAAAGAGCCCCTTCACACGAGTTACGCGGGAGGGATATCATTGACACAATCCACCCTACAATCAGAGCAAATAAAGGGCGCTGAACTCCATGAGGACGGTGTTTGGAGAAATGAACAAGGTAATGCGTTGAGAGTTAGCGCTAGTGATTTGGAGCGGCATGAATATTGTCCACTCTCATGGTCACTTGCTCGTGAAGGGAAAAGTGGCCAAGGTGAAGCGATTGAAGCCGGAATGGAAAAACACGCTGAAATTCATGGCCAAGTGAAAGAATATCAGGAGATTCTTTCTACTTTGCGCAAAACGATGATGATTTGGTCATGGTGGTTTGCTGTTGTGATTGTTTTTGTCATTGATGCTGTTATTTTTGTAACGCTTGATAATGTAACTAACACGCCCATCAATATCGCCAGATATCTCGCTCTTTGGGCATTATCTCTCCTTGTCACAAGTATTGTCGCTGTATATCTGCCGTGGAGAGAATGGATCGGATGGACAAATACTATTGCAAAATCAAAGATTAGTTTTGAAACTGAGATTCAAATAGTTCTCGAAGATACTTTTGAGCCTCAAGGTTTTATCGGAGGTTGGTTTGAAGCGGGACGGATTGAAGCTGGACTATTGTTTGCAGCCATCGCATTAGCACTCCATTCAATAGCACTTGTAGGAGCAGAGAATAGGGCTCAAGCCGGATTCTTATTAGCGGTTGTTGCAATGGCTTGGACATTGTTGGCATCTTGGCAATTACAAAAAGCACTACTTGCTGATAATGCATTACAAATCGCAAGAGAAATCGCCGGATTAAAACAAAATACAGAAATTGCATATTCTGATGACGAAGAGACTACGAGCATTTTGGAGGACCCTATTACTGGTCTACGAGGACGACCTGACCAAATAGTGATAGTTGATGGAGAATTTATTCCTGTTGAACAGAAAACTGGAAGGATACCGAAATCACCACACCGTTCACACAAAATGCAAGTCTTAGCTTATTTACATCTGGTTGAAATTAATACTAAACGCCCGACTCCGTACGGTGTCTTGCGATATGGAAATGAAAATTTGCACCAAATTCCTTGGGATCAAGAAAATAAGGAAACACTATTCAATGCAATTGCTGAAGTTCAAAGATTGATGGTCCAAGGTGATGCAAAAAGAAATCACAACAGGCCGGGTAAATGTAAAAATTGTTCGCGCAATTATGCATGCCCTGATGTATTGACAGAATGATTCATTCTGTCATGCATTCAACTTCCAATGGATAGAGGATACATTCTTTTGTTACTGTCAATTGAATATTGAATTTATCATGAATGATACCTAATGTTTCTTCACCGATACCTCTCGCTTCAACATCTAATACCCACTCCCCCTTAGCAAATTCAGGATTTGGTTTGATTTTTTCTTCTGCGGGTGAAGAAGTGGAACTCACATCTACGTGCCATTGGACATCTCCATTTGAATCGGTTATTGTCGCCCTAACATATCTTGTGTTATTTTCAAATGTTGGAAATGTATCTGAAAATGTGAATGTGGCCTTAAAATAAATCGAAATATCAGTCACTGAATCATCAACCACAAATGTTGATCTATTTGTATAGGGCTGTATTTCTAATGTAGTATAAGTGTGAGCAACATCTATTTTTTTATAAGTTAATGACAACTCTGCAGGTCCTCTAAATCCTTCAGTTGCTTCTCGCGCTGGAATCAATCCCAAACAACCCGCAGACGATGTCAGAAACATAACCAAAACAACAAGCATTGGTAATACTCTTTGCTGCATCAAATATAGCCAATCTCTCTTTTGCTTTCAATACCTCCCTCACTTGAGGCATATTGAAGCCAAGTTGTGTTGTGAGCCTAATCGCCTGGATGACGCACATGGTGGCCGAGCGAAAGCGATGACGAACCCTATGAAAGCCGACAGGCACAAATAATCTCCAAATAATTTAGCAAAGTCACTCAAACTTAGCGCCACAAGTGCCGCATTCATTAGCTTCTACAGGTATGTCTGCTCCACATGCACCGCATTCAGCAACTTGTGGAGCCTCTTCCTTTCTCTTAGGAGCACGACGTTTTGGTTTACTTGCATCTCTTGATGCTGCGACTTCTGCATCAGATTTTGTTGATGCGGAAAGTGGTGTATCATCATCTTCAAAATTGAAATCTGCTGTTGATTCATTAACCTCATTACCTGCTAATGAATTATCGGTTACACTCATACCAACATCTACCTTTTCACCTGGCAATACTCCTTCTTCACCAGTGACTTGGAATATCTGTTCTCTAATACCTGCATCACTTGCTGATAATTCCTTGCCATCATCCAAATGAGCATGTAATTCGCGGCCTTCTAACAATTCGTTAATCCCACCGCTCTTCGCAGCATCTTTTGCACTCTTTAGAGTCGTAGTAACTTGGTTCTTATATTCCTCAATCTCCTCATCGGTGAGTCCTTCAAGGGCTAATTCTTCCGCGTGTCGTCTATCATATGCGGCTTCAACTTCTTCTTCTGCAATCTTCAAGTTTTCATCCCAATCTTGCTCGAGTTGATCCTCATCGTAACCAAATTCTTGAACAGTTGAAGCGAAATCTTCAGTTCCTGTGACGATTTCATTTTCATCTTCTTCTTCAAGTTCAATAGGTATGTACTCTTTCTTTTCAACAACTCTTCTTTGGCGTTGTTCAAAGAATGAAGATACATCCTGCTTTGCACCACAATATGGACAATCCTCCATCAAATCTGGGATTGATTCAGAACATTCATGGCATTCGTGGAATTGCTTTCTAGCCTTCTTCAAATTAAAGGAACAATGTGGACAACGGTCTTCGTCGCCTTCTAGTTCTCCATCACAGGCTGGGCAATAATCGAAAATATCTCTTTCCACTTCCTCTTCTCTTTCTCTTGTGAGAATAAATGCAACCACTAGTAATGCAACTAACGAGAGGGCCCCAATACCGAGTAGAGTGACTGTCCCTTGTGCAGAACCGCTGTTATCATTGACTCCATCGTCAGCATTTGTTGTAGGGAATGCACGCGTGAACACGCTGGTAACTGACATGTCTGAAGGTGTGATTTTGATGGTGGTCATCGGAGAGGATGCAACGAAATCACAAATTATTGATGCTCTATCGCCTCTTTCCTCTATTGTCACAAGTAATGTACCTAATGATTCACCGCCTCCATTAGCACAGTTGAATGTTACATTACCTGTTTCAGTACTTGTCATATTTATTGATAATGAATATGCTTCACCACTTTGTAATGGGGTTGCTACTGCATTACCTGAAATATCAGTTAATGACATAGAAGTATATGTCCATTGTAATCTTAATGGCGCCTCAACCAAAATACTTCCAGTTGCCAAACTGTTCAACGGATTGCTATCCCAACTGGTTGGATGTGGAACCCATTGTGCTTCAAATTCTGCTGTATGGGAGCCGATTAAGGTGGTCAGTGTAATGTCCCATGGTTGAGTTGCTCCCGCATTGATATATATCCAATCAGATTCTCCTTGAACCCCTTCCCAAACATATACTATTCTTCCCCGTACCTGAATATCTCCAATATTAGAAATACTAACTCTCCAAGTTACATCTTCGCCAGAAGAAATCGATGCGGAGGAAGGTATTGCATCACCATCAACAAAAACATCTGGAGTGGGTAGGATGGAAAACTGACCAGATAATCTATCATTATCTGTTGATTCTTGAATGAAATTACCTGAATTGAAAGGATCTATTTGTGCAGAAATAATATGAGGCCCTTCACTCAATGAAGAAAGGTCGTTAATTGTTAACACTTGACTCCAAGTAGCTTCTGCATAACCTGCACCAGCAAGAGTAACGGTGAATGGCGCCATGGTTAGCAATCCTCCATTATCAGTTGGAATTTCAAGGCGTATTGGTACCTCAGTAGTACCCGTCCCATTGGTTCTTCCAAGTTTACCTTCGACGGTCCATGGACCTTCTAACGCACCTTCGTCAACACTTATTGTCAAGTTTCCAATATGGTGGACATCCATTCTTGTCTCAACTAACAAGGACTGCTCTACAATCTTATTTATCTCAGAGGATTCATGGACTTCTCCGTAATAATCCGGATTAAGATAGATAGTATGAGTTCCACTTTCAGGCGCGATAAATGTAGTGTTAACCCATTGAGATTGGCCTGCAAGTATTGCAGGGGTTTGCAAATACTGTTCTTCACCACTAGAAGTTGAAAAATGCAGAGTGCTTGCTGTTGCATCAACACTGCCAGTATTGGTAATACGGTTTGAGGAGGTGACAGTATCACCAGAATTTATTCCGCTTGCTGGCGATAATGTGGTCTCAACAACTCGTAAATTCGGCAATCCTGTAACTACGAACTCGAGGTAAAATGATGCTTCAGTGTCGCCGTTAGCCTCAAATGTCACCCACACTTTGTGAGTTCCTTCGGTTACTGAATTCCATGCTGCACTAACATCTTCAGTTGATTCACCAAGAATATTGACTGTGTTCATTGCAAGTCTGTCTCCAGAACTGGTTCCATCTTTGAAAATCGAGTATTTTACATCAAAGGCATCTGATTGCTGCGAATTGTAAAGTGTTAGCAAAATAGTGATGTCATCACCTGCTTCAGGAGATGCTGGCAAGATGCTCAAAGTAGACGCTGAGGCTTGGATTCCACCACTAGTTTCTGCTGAAACTGATAATGGAATCATGGTCAATGCCATCAATACTACGACCAGCGTGGACTTCAACTTGTTCGCCATATAACTAAGCGTGGGATTGCGTAGCACTTGAACCCATCTCAAAGCAAGCGCATTTGTTGACTAGACTTGAAGATAATTGAACACGCCAAAATTGCACAAAAATCTGATTTAGCATTTTTTGGCATCTGTTATTACCTTCGCTAATTTGTCAAAAGAAGCATTTCCAAGGGTAGCATTGAAGGGTGAGCCCAAACGTCTCTAGGATATGCAGGGGAGGGCGGCGAGTATCGTGTTGATTTTTCTTCTCGCTAGTATTGTCTCTCCATTAATAAATTATAACGAAAATAGTGAGATCTTATCGCAACAAAATATTGTAAAGAACTCTCCCTCAAATATTAGCATTGCATTCAGTAATGGCCCTAATACAAATGATGACATCACCGGATTGCATACCCTTACCTTTACACTGAGTGGGACTGGCAATATATCTTCAATCTTGATTGAAATATTAGATTCTGGGACATGGAGTACGGTTACAAACTTGACTGGGACTCCATGGTTGAAACATTTTGACTCCACTGCATACGCAAATGGCAGTTATACTCTAAGGGCTACTGCTTGGGATGATGATGTTGCAAATAATACATCAGCACTAAGTGGACAATTTAATATTGTAAACCACATTCCTGAAATAACTATTTTCAAAGTATTGAATCCTGATTACGGCACCGGTGATTCAGCTACTGATAGAGCGTGGTTCAATATTGAATCAGATGATGCGATCTCATTTAGATGGGGCGCAATCGATGATGATTTGAAACGAGCAACCCTCTCTAATGCACCGGGTCCGGGAACACCACCAGCAGATGGACCAGGTACTCTCGCTTATGGTTGGGACTGGGCAAGTGGTGATATGTCGGAAGGTGTTTCCAATCCACGTCTAACCGTTTTTGATAATTCAGGACTTTCAAACTCCTCTACAATTTTCATCGGCATTGATAGAACCGGCCCAACAATGGGAACAATATCAATTGGTGATGGTTCTGCATGGCAACAGAGTACATCTGTCACACTATCCAATTTGATTTCTGCAAGTAGTGATGGCCAAGGTAGCGGAGTTAGTCATGTTGAATGGTCTGATGACATTGGAGTCACTTGGAATATAGTCAACACTGATTCTACAACATTGACCATTGATGAGGGAGTGCATGATATTGCAATTAGAGCAATCGATAATGTAGGGAATACAGGTCCAAGTAATACTTTCACAATCAAAGTAGATGCTACTGACCCAGATGGTGATGGCTGGATTGTAGATGAATTAACTACCAGTAAAATTGGTGGTGCTAATGTTTCATATGTTGCAACTGATGAACAATCTGGAATTGATACTACTGCATCTTATATTCAATATGGATTTGACTCTAATGGAGTTGGACAGACACCTGACCTTTCAGGTCGTTGGATTACATTAGGCACTAATGGACTTGATGGGATTGTTGGTTTGGCAAATTGGGCAACGAAGTCTCGTCAACATCTAATGCTTCAAGCAGTAGTTGTCGATGTTGCTGGAAATTCAGTAACAACCGCACCTGCATCATATCAGATTCTTCCAGGATTGGATCTATATTGGAATGCGACAGAAACCAACCTTGACCGTTTGGTTGTTCGGCCTGGAGAGAATTTTGGAAATGTAACGATAACCAGTGTATTAGAGAGTAATCAGGACTACGGAGGTAGCGTCATTGTTAGGCTTGAGTCTGCACCTGCTGACCGTACTTCCACCGTTCAATGGACCGTAATGGAATCAAGGACTCTTGCCACAGGAAGCCTTTCTGATTCTACTGAAACAATGATTTGGAATTATACTGTTCCAAACTCTGGCCAATATGATTTACGACTGGTCATTGACTATGCAGATGGAATTGATGAATACGATGAAGGAAATAATTACAATCACATGGTAGTCACAGGTGCTGCAATCACAAGTGCCGGAATTGTTCCCTCATTTGCACCTTCGATAATTGCACTATTATTTGCTGGAATCGTCATTTCACACCTTCAAAGAAGAAGCAACGATTGAAAAGAGGGTGGCGGTAGCCTCGCTTCATGCGCCAATCTCTACCTCGTGTTCCGAAGGACCGTATCGCGGTCCTTATTGGGGCAAAAGGTGCTACTGCGAAGTCATTGCACCAAGCAGCTGGATGTAAAGAGTTCAATATTGACTCTGACACCGGCGATGTAGAGGTTCTTTGGGGAGAACCTGGAACATATGATCCAGTAAAGGCAATGAAATTACCAGATGTTATCAAAGCAATCGCTAGAGGAATGGCCCCTAAAGCGGCAATAAGATTACTTCAAGATGACCACTTCTTTGAATTGGTTGACCTGCGTGATTATGTTGGGAAAAGAGCAAATCAACAACGCAGAATCCGTGCTAGAATTATTGGTAGTGAAGGAAAAATCAGAAAATTGATTGAAGGATTAACAAATACAGAAATTACAATTTACAAGTCTACTGTTGTTTTAGTAGGCCATGAAGAAGGATTGGCAGCAGCAAGAACTGGTATTGAAATGATTGCTGGCGGTGCTGAACATGGTACTGTTTTGAATTTCTTAGAAAAGGATAGACGCAGGTCAAAGTTGGCTAGTCGTAGTTTGGACAGTATTGAAATAAAAAGCGAAGAGATAATTGAAACTGGTTTTGAAGACCTCGTTCCTGGACTTGCTGATTTGAGTGAGAGACGTAATAGAAGAATGCGGGCTTCACAAATTGACCCAGAAGATGCTGAAGCGGTTGAGTTTGTTATGGAATTAGCCGATGATGAAAACATCGTCTATTCTGAAGAAGAGTGATTTAGTCTTCTTCGGCTATAATTTCTGACTTCACAACGTGGTCAAGATTCATATTCAATACTTCATACATAGCACTGGCTAAATCTACTTCAAGTCCTTGCTTTTCAGCCCATTCAACCAATCTAGTTACATCTCTTACGAGGAATTCTTGTGCCTTTGGATGAGTTTCTATTACCGCTTGCCCAACATCAATTACAGTAGGACCACCATCGTGCCACAATATATTGAATGGAGAAAAATCACCATGTGCAAGTTTTGCTTTTTGCCAAGTCACTGCTAAAAACTCCAATAATTCATCGTAAACAGGCCCTGGATCATCGACTTTTACTTCTCTTAATTTTGGACTGGGTGATTCTTCATCACCCAAATATTCCATTACTAAGACATTCTTGTGCAATCCCAATGGCTTAGGAACATTCAATCCCCAACGCGAAAGTCTTGTCAAATTACTATGTTCCTTGCGCACCCAAATATCCACTAAATCTCTATGTCGGCGTTTCAATCCACTGAATCTTCTATCCCCTTCGATATATTGGACTAGATTCTTGAATACGGCGTTGGAAGTGTGGAAAATTTTGACCGCTACCACTTTTCCATCTAAATCTGTAGCGTGAAATACATGCGCCTCTTTTCCTCTAGCGATTGGAAAATCAAGTGTATCAATGACGCCTGTCTTCATTAATTTATACAGTGACATTAGAGTTAGCCTGTCAAAAACTTGGTCAAACACACGTCGGTCAACCCAATCGTAAGAGCCTTTACCGACCACTCCCTGTAGTTTAGATTCAATATCTCGGAACATTCTCTTGTGCCGGTCTTCTTTCATCCAACTATATCTGCCAGATTTTGGTTCCAAATCTTGGAGAAACTTTTCGGATTGTTTTTCGTAAAATTCTGTGTCCTCTTTTTCCTCTAGAGTTGGTTTACGAGACCTATTTTTCTTCTTATTGCGGCGATTCTGACGGGTATTTGAGGTCAAATCTTCCCAGTTATCGGAACCCATAGACTCTCACCTTTGAATGCCTAACATAGCAATATGACATCAAAGCGTCGGTATTCAGGCAAACAATGCATCAATATCATCATCATCGTCGTCATCGTCATCATCGTCAATTGGATCATCTACGACTACTTGTTCAACAACTTCTGGCTCTGCTTCATCTTCTGTTGAGTCCTCATCACTTGCAAATAAGTCATCTGTTTCATCGTCATCATCTTCAAACATATCATCTACATCGTCATCAGAAGATTCTTCTGCAGCAACATCGTCAACTTCATCCATGTCATTTACATTACCAAATAGGTCATCGAATTCATCATCATCATCTTGCCGAGTATTCATTCCAAACATATCTACTGCTTCAGGAAGCACTCCTTTTCGCGACAGATACATCGATTGAGTCTTGCTGTATCTATGCTTTACATCCGCCTTAGCATCTTGGAAATCCCAAGGCCAAACGATAATCAAATCTCCTTCACGTACCCATTGTCTGCGACGCATTTTCCCTGGAATACGAGCCAATCTGGTTTCTCCATCAGCACATAGTACTGATACACGACGACCACCGAGTATTTGTTCTGCTAAGGCAAACATTTCGTTGACCTTTTTATTTGGCATCTTGACGCGAATTTTACCGCCTGTTCCTCCCTCAGGAGATTCAAGACGGGCTAATTCTTCCACGTCTACTTTCTCTTCACGACGACGTCCCATATGCTTGCACCTAACTGCTCCTACAGCCAACCCTTCTTGAAGGGTTCACATACTCAAGTAGTGATTATAACGCAATTATTGACTTGCCCAGCCATAATTTAGGCTGTTTGCTGCCATTTCACACAAATTGATCAAAGCATCTGCATTAATTCCGAAGAATACTGATGCAACTACACAAGCAAAGATTGCTGTTCGCACTTGCCAGCCATTTGGAAGCGGGCCTTGTCGAGTTCCTTCCGGCTCGTGGAAATACATTGTAACAACTACACGAAGATAATAAAACATTGAGATTGCTGAATTTAGAACCATTATCAGTGCTAACCACCAAACCCAGTGTGCATCTCCAATACTGAAAATACCACCATCTGATATTGCACTTCCCATATCACCTATTGCAACCTTAACAATTCCCATTATCACCAATAATTTGGACATGAATCCAGACATTGGTGGAACACCGGCAAGGCTAATCATAAAGATAAACATGGATACTGCAAGAAGTGGTTCTCTCTTTGCAAACCCTCTCAAATCGGACATCTTTGAAACATCTCCTTCACTTTCTAGAACTGAAAGCACAAGGAATGCTCCTAATTTGAAACATACTAATACCACTAGATGGAATAGGATTGCAGTCATTATCATTACCGCTGCATCTCCACCATGTCCTGCGAGTGTTGGGTCCCAGTTCCATGCACCAATTGCCGTTAATCCAGCAAGCATGTATCCTGCATGAGCAACTGATGAATAAGCTAACATTCTCTTTGGATTGTCTGAACCGAGTGCTGCTATATTACCCCAAGTCATTGTGACTACAGAAAGAATACCTAATGCTACTAGCCAAATTGCTGAACCGTCACTTGATTCTGGGCTTGCAACAATTAACAACATACGAATCAAACCAACAATTCCCATTGCTTTGCTTGCAGTTGCTAATATTCCTGCTACTGGTGAATTCGCTCCAGCGTAAGCATCTGGTGCTGCGAAGTGGAATGGTGCAGCACTTACTTTGAAACCGAAGCCAACCAATACAAACCCAAGTCCAATCAACGGTAATGCAGGAGAGCCTTGTGGACTCATCGCTGCAGCAAAGGCAACTGATAATTCTCCGAGTTGGAGTGAACCTGCCCAAAGGTAGAGCATTGAGAGTCCGTATAGCCCAATTCCTGATGCAACTGAACCAACGATGAAATATTTCATTCCACCCTCAGTTCCTTCCTTTGATTCCTTATGGAATGCAACTAACACATATGATGAGAAACTTGCCAATTCCAAACCGAGGAATAACACGAACATGTCTTGTGCTAATGCAACTATTGCCATACCCATTCCGCTTGTCAATAGCAAGATGTAGAAATCTGCTTGTCGACGGTTGTTGTAAAGTGCATTTGTGCTTCTATCTGAAGCATCAAATGATTGCAAACGATTCATGCTAGCGATCGCTGCAAGAGCAAGAGCGCCAAAGAATATCATTTCAAACAAACGTGAGAAACCATTGATGAGCAATAATTCTTTTGAGCCTGAAACGACCATGTAGCGTTGAAGACCACCATCGAAGGACATCAGTACCGAAACAAAGGCAAGGATTAGAGTGGTTGTTGCAATCCAACTTGGCAGGCGTGGATTAGAGAATAAAGAATATCTTTCTCCACCCAAAAAGTATGGTACTCTAATTTGAGTTCCCGGTATCCTAAAGGTAGCCTTACCTAGATTTGGAATAACCATCAATGCAAATAATCCAGCGACTAAAATTAATTCTGGGCAGAGTGCAGTAGTGAAATTTGCATCAAATAGTTCAACATTTTCAGTTGTTAATACTTTAGACATTTTAGACACCTCCTGAAAAGTTGCCAAGAGCCTGCATAATCAAACCTTCAAAAATTTGGATGGTCCAATCATTCATCATATCCAAAGCAATCCATGGCATTACACCGAATAAGATTGTGAACATTGCTAATACGAACATTGCCAATTTCTCATGGTTAGCAATATCAGGAATTGGCTGCCCATCCATTGAAGCAGGTGGTTGTGTTTCGTCTCCACCCTCAAAGATTGTGCGCTGCATACTCCATAGATAGTATGCCGCGGTTACAGCGATAGTAAGGGCCGGTCCAACCATCCAAAATACACTCCAGCCTTCTGCGACTAAGAAGTGCCATAGAGCGATTAATACCATTAATTCTGCAACGAATCCTGCTAATAGAGGAAGACCAAGAGATGCCATCCATGCGAACATCATCGATGTCGCTAACCAAGGAGAATGCTTGGCCATGCCGCGCATTGCACCGATTTCCATACTGGGGTAATGATGCTTGAATGCTCCACAAACTGCGAATAAATGAGGAGAAAAAATGCCGTGTGCCAACATCATTAA
>ERZ1048686.806-NODE-806-length-27666-cov-6.787295_pt1 | contig 27666 bp, 26 predicted proteins | sample MGYA00383099_ERZ1048686 | MGnify/ENA primary metagenome ERZ1048686 (study PRJEB29581, sample SAMEA5548369) | metagenome | biome: marine; feature: coastal; material: water | depth 25 m | study: Short-term variability in the microbial, nano- and picoplankton... | reverse complement strand
GCTGCAGCACATTACTTTAAAGATATGTCGCTGGTTTTTGATGATTGGCTTGTAGTGATTGCTTCTTACAATTGTGGTCCTGGCAATATTCGCAAAGCTATTCGACGTTCGGGTGGAAAGACTGGGTTTTGGGAGATATATCCTTATTTGCCACGTCAAACGCAAAACTATATTCCGTCGTACATAGCCGTAGCATACCTAATGAATTTCTACGAAAACTATGGCATTTTCCCAGCCTACGTTGAGAAACCTGAAGTCAACGTAACAAAGGTGGTATGCAATCCGAATCACAATTTAAAAGCTATCTCAGAAATCTTGGACATAACGGTTGAAGAAATCCGTACATTAAACCCGCCACTAAAAAGTAACAACATACCGGTAAATGTGACCAACATGGAGATTTACTTGCCAAACGACAAAGCACTTACATTTATAGAGAAGGAAGATGAAATTTTGCAATTGAGCGAAACCTATACTCCAGCCATAGTAGAAGCAGTTTACGTTGTTAGACGCGGCGACTCTTTGGGTGCAATAGCAAATAGAAAAGGTTGCAGTGTGGGAGAAATCAAAGAATGGAATAACTTGCGGTCGAACACCATCCATCCGGGTAACCGGCTGAAACTCTATTTATAAATGAAAAATAAAGTTGCATTAATCGCTATAAGCTTTACCCTTTTAACAGGATTATCCTGCGAAAAATCATCACAATCTTCTAGTTTAGTTGCTAAACCACACGCCAAAGGTGAAATAGGCAAAGTCGTTATGTTGATTAACGACGAAACCTATGTGCATTGCAAAGATGCCATCAAAGAGGTTTACCAAAAACCTATCGAAGGAATGGCTGCCTACGAGCCTTATTTCCGAATAAATCATTGTAATGAAGGTGGTTTCACCAATTACTTTAAGTACAACTACAACTTATGCATCGTTTACGATCAAGAAAAGAGTAATAAACTGACGTCTTTAGTTGGCTCAAAACTTACCGACTTACTAGACGAAAAGCTCACCAACGGCCAATCATTCTTTGTGGTTAAAGACTTATTTGCAACTCCTCAGGAAGTTGCATTCATTATGGGTCAAAACAAAGATTCTTTGGTGGTTAATATGTTGAAGAACAAGGACAAAATCTTGGATTTGGCCTTGCAGACTGAGCGAAAAACCACCGTTGAACTGGTTTTAAGAGACAAGGTTGAAGATGATGCGTTTTATAACCAAATGTTGAAGAATTATGGATATGCATTTCGCACACCAGGCAATTTTAAGCGATCTGTGAAGAGTGCAGATTTCAATGGCGTAAACCGGATTATAGGAGAAAAGAGAAGCGGTTTATACTTGTATGAAGAACCCTATACAGGCGAGGAGCAATTTACCAAAGACTACATCATTACGAAACGTAATAACATGTTGCGTAATCATTTGCATGGCCCAGACCGAAAAGACAGCATTCCGACCTACGTTACGACAGACACAGTAAACGTAGAAATCTATAGCAAAGAAATCACGCTGAACGGATTTCGAGCAATTGAAACGCGCGGTTGGTGGGAAATGGCCAATGAGTTTTTCGCTGGCCCATTTGTAAGCTATACGATATACTGCCCTACCATAAACAAAGTGGTTACCATTGAAGGAAATGTATTTGCACCAAGCAAGAAGAAACAAGACTTGATCAGAACGCTAGAATTGGCCTCTACCTCATTTACCGTTAAACAATGATAAGACTAGGAGTTTTTGCAAGTGGAAGCGGGACAAACGCTATCAACATCAATCGATACTTTGCTGACCACAGTACAATTGAGTTGGCTAAAATATATTGCAACAACCCAGTAGCGGGAGTTATTACAAAGGCGTATAGTGAAGATATACCAACACAAATTTTCACGCGTCGTCAGTTGCAAAATGGCATGCTACTCAAGCAACTCAAACAAGATCAGATCGACGTAATCGTCCTTGCTGGTTTTTTATGGTTAATACCAACAAACTTAATTACAGGATTTCAGCACAAAATTATTAACCTGCACCCTGCCTTACTTCCAAAATACGGAGGAAAAGGCATGTACGGTATGAATGTACACGAAGCAGTTATTGAAGCCAAAGAGACTGAAACGGGAATAACCATACACATGGTCGACGAAAAATACGATACTGGCGATCACTTGTTTCAAGCAACAGTAGCCATAGACAAAACAGAAACTGCTGAATCCGTAGCAAATAAAATTCATACCCTTGAATACAAGCATTTCCCTGAAGTAATAGAGCGATATGTAGGGTCATTAAACACTTCTCAGCGTTAATACACCAACCAATCCATGTTGGTTTATGAATATGTTATCTGAACAGAAATTCGCCTAATTGCACTTTGGTGGTTGGCAATTCATGATTGAGAGAACATAGCGCACTTTACGAATCAAATTGTCAAGAGTTGCGACAGGCCAATGCTCGTTTGGCATTGTGGCCAGATTTTCCGTAAAGTAAACGAGGGGCAATGCGAAGCGCGAGAGGCTAAAAATAATCGGCGGTGTGCGCTGGTGGGTTTTGGTGGACAAGAGGAAGAGAGAGAAATGCGCGTACCAAAACGACGGGCATATTATTTTTGAAGCTTTTCTTGTTTCGTTCTTTTGGCTCAAAAGAATGAAAATCGGTTATAGGCTGATAAGCCTTAGCAAAGCATGCATCTCATAATTCACATTTGAGGTATTTAGTCCAATCTCAGTCCAGTGGTATAAAGAATTATTATTACTTATCGTATGGAATTGATAAGACTTTACCCTACCATTTCCATACCAATAGTTATATACAACTAAGTAACAATCGTAAAACAGAGCGTTTTTACTTTTATCTTGCGGTTATCGCTTATGACCAACAGTAAAAAGAAGATTTTCGTACTTGACACCTCAGTAATCCTATACGACCATAATTCTGTATGCACCTTTGAAGACAACGACGTTGCCATACCGATTCAAGTTTTAGAAGAACTTGATACCTTTAAGAAAGGTGGAGACTCCAAAAATTACGAAGCTAGAAGCTTTATTCGTTTTCTAAATTCCGTTTCAACAGACTCACTACTAGACAATTGGGTTAAAATTGGCAAAGGCTTAGGCAAGCTTAAAATTGTCAAACAAATGGACGGTTTGATCAACAATGCAGCCGACACTTTTGATGATTATAAGAATGACAACAAAATCATTAACGCAGCTTTAAGCCTACAACAAGAACTACCGAATCGCCCTGTCATTTTGGTTTCTAAAGACGTTTGCCTACGTGTAAAAGCACGAGCATTTACCATAAAATCGGAGGATTACCGGACTGGTAAAATCGAAAACGTCGACAAATTGTATACGGGAAAATCTGTTGTCGAGAATATCGACACGACGGTTATAGACGAGCTATTCACCAAAAAAACCATCCCAGTAAAAACCATTAGTAAAACGAAATTCCCGTTCAATCATTTTCTAATCTTAAACAATGGAAAAAAATCGGCGTTGGGTTACTATAATTCAAGTGAATCGGTTGTAGAACGGGTTGATAAACAAACCGTACACAGAATAAAACCACGAAATGCAGAACAGGCTTTTGCCATACATGCGCTAATGGATCCCGACATCAAACTGATAACCCTAAGAGGGGTTGCTGGTACGGGTAAAACTTTGATGGCGCTTGCTGCCGCTTTAGAACAAAGAAGCATGTTTCACCAAATATACATTACAAGGCCAATTGTGCCGTTAAGTAATAAGGATATTGGATTTTTACCTGGTGATGCCAATGCCAAGGTAGATCCTTACATGCAACCGATCTGGGACAATTTGAAGTTCATCAAAAGTCAATATAAAGAAACGGACAGAGAGTTTAAGCGCATCAATGAGATGGTCCAGACTGAAAAAATCGCGATCGCGCCACTTGCGTATATCAGAGGTCGAACGTTGAGTAATGTGTTTTTTATCGTTGATGAGGCACAGAACCTTACACCACATGAAATTAAAACGATCATTACACGCGCAGGAGAAAACACGAAGATTGTATTTACTGGCGATATCAATCAAATAGACACACCATACCTCGATGCGGAAAGTAACGGTCTATCTTTCTTAATTGACAAAGTTAAAAATCACCGTTTATTCTGCCACGTCAACCTCGAAAAAGGAGAACGTAGTGAGTTAGCCAATTTGGCGAATGAAATGCTTTAGTTAATTTTTAATGTTTAATGTTTAATGTTTAATGAGGTCATCAATCTGATATATTCATTTTGAAAACTGATTCAATTAAATTCGAGATAAAAAACATAACACTCTGACTAACAGGCAATTATTAATTCCAAATGTTCGACATAAAGGTCCTAATGCTTACCCTATTAGCTAGTGCTAATCATTAATTGTTAATCATTAATCATTAATTAACCGCCACCTGTTTCGCACACGCAATGCCATCCAACGCGGCAGACATAATACCTCCTGCATAACCAGCGCCTTCCCCACACGGATACAACCCTTTAATATCAGGATGCTCGAGTGTAGCTCTATCACGAGGAATACGTACCGGTGATGACGTACGAGATTCAACACCGACTAGCATCGCATCGTTACTATTATACCCTTTAAGTCGTTTTCCAAAGTGTTGTATCGCAGGTCCGATACGTGAATGAACCATAGGTGGCAATACGTGTCGTAGATCCACTGATTCTACGCCAGGTATATACGACGTCTCTGCCAACGACGTCGATCGCTTATTTCGCACAAAATCGTTGACACGTTGTGCAGGTGCCTTTAAATTTTTTCCTGCAGAATCAAAAGCGCGCTTTTCTATCGACCGTTGAAACTCCATAGCTCCAAGCGGATTATTGCTACCAAAATGACTCCAATCTTCTGGTTTAATTTCAACAACAAAACCACTATTCGCAAACTTGCCGTTTCGTTTACTGGGCGACCAACCGTTAACCACGATCTCATCGCTAGCCGTCATTGCCGGAGCTATGATTCCTCCAGGACACATACAAAACGAAAACACCCCACGTCCCTTAACTTGATGTACTAAAGAATAGCTGGCGGGTGGCAAATAATCTCCCCGCGTTGCACATTTATATTGAATTTGGTCAATGAGTGTTTGTGAGTGCTCTATTCGCACGCCAAGTGCAAACGGTTTCGCCTCAATTGTGACTTGCTGTTTATGCAATAGTTTAAAAACGTCACGTGCCGAATGCCCGGTGGCTAGAATCACATGATTGGTTTTTATCGTTCCTTGATTTGTAACCACACCGTTGATTTTTGCATCATCGATATCAAGACCGGTGAGCTTGGTATTAAATCTAACTTCTCCGCCATTAGAAATTATTGTTGCTCTTATTTCACTTACAATTTCGGGCAGTTTATTTGTTCCAATGTGCGGATGAGCTTCATACAATATATGGTCTGGTGCCCCATGATTAACAAAGGTTTGAAGCACCTGCTTAATCTCCCCCCTTTTCTTACTCCGCGTATACAGTTTTCCGTCTGAAAATGTGCCGGCTCCACCTTCACCAAAGCAATAATTGCTGTCGATGTGCACTTCTTGCTTTCTAAATATATCAACTAAATCTCGGCGGCGCTCTTTAACAGGTTTGCCCCGCTCAATCACAATTGGTTTGATTCCAGATTCAAGTAATTGCAAGGCTGCGAACATCCCCGCAGGACCAAAACCAACAACAACTGCTGTATCAGAGTTGCTGCTTTTGCTTGGTGTAAATGTTGGTTGTACGTCAAATGCTTCTTGTTGTAATGAAACTCTAAATCGATTGACAATCGGCTCTTTCCGAGCATCTAACGACTTTTTATCAATGCGATAATACCATCCGTCTAAACTACGGAGTCGGGCAAATTTGCATATGGCACGCTCGATTGACTCCACCTTGGCAGACTCCTTCAAAGACAGCTTAAATTCAATTGATTTTTGACTCAAAATTATTATCCATTAACTATCCACAAATATTTACATAAATGAATATAATAAGCACCTTTGTGACTTAAATTATCCCGCTTTGAAGACTGTAGCTGAATTAAACGACATCGTAAAACAAGTTCGACGTGACATAGTACGCATGGTACATGCTGTACAATCAGGTCACCCCGGAGGTTCTTTAGGTTGTGCTGAATATTTTACCGTGTTGTATCAAAACACCATGTCACATTCTGCCGTACCTTTTAATATGGACGGCAAAAATGAAGATGTTTTTGTTTTAAGCAACGGCCATATCAGCCCAGTGTTTTATTCAACTTTAGCACACTCAGGGTATTTCGACAAAAGCGAATTAGCGACCTTCAGGAAGTTAGAATCTAGACTGCAAGGTCATCCAGCAACTGAAGAAGGTTTGCCTGGCATTCGTATCGCTTCAGGTTCGTTAGGACAAGGATTGTCTGTTTCCGTTGGAATTGCGCAGTCCAAAAAACTAAACAAAGATGCCCATAACGTATATGTTTTAATGGGCGATGGCGAATTGCAAGAAGGCCAGAACTGGGAAGCCATAATGTATGCAGGTCATAATAAGGTAGACAACCTTATCGCTACCGTTGATTTTAACAAAGCACAGATAGACGGATCTACAACCGACATCATGGGTTTCCACGAGCTAAATTCCAAATTCGAATCCTTCGGATGGGATGTAATGGAAATGGACGGAAACGACGTAGAATCAGTAAACGCAGGCCTTGAAGAAGCAAAAACCAGAAGCGGAAATGGTAAGCCAGTGGTGATTATCATGAAAACAGAAATGGGCAACGGAGTTGACTTCATGATGGGCTCTCATAAGTGGCACGGTATCCCACCAAACGATGAGCAATTAGCCTCCGCTTTAGACCAAAATATCTCAACTATCGGCGATTATTAGTTGATGTAGCACACTATTTGATGTCTCTCTTAGGTTATAAGCAATATATGAAACATGTTATTTTAATATGTTTTGCTGTGCTCCTAAGTGTAAAGGGCATTGGTCAAACATCAGAACCACAAACTCGAATATTATTCCTGTTTGACGCATCTTTTAGTATGACGAATAAGATGGGTCGCAATGATTCGAGGATGAAAGTAGCTAAAAAGTTACTGGGCAGAATGGTTGATAGTCTTGAAAAAATTGATGGATTAGAAATTGCATTGCGCGTTTATGGTCATCAATACACAACCAAAGATTACAACTGTAAAGACACAAAACTAGAGGTAGGATTTAGCCCTAGCAATCACGAACAAATAAAAAGTCGGCTTAACGAGATTAAACCAAGTGGCACCACACTTATTGCCTACTCCCTCGAACAAGCTGCCTACGACTTTCCTGTTAACAGCACTTCTCGAAACATTGTAATTCTTATTACAGATGGCATTGAAGAGTGCAATGGCGATCCTTGTGCCGTTTCACAAGCCTTACAGAAACAAGGTGTTTTACTCAAGCCCTTTATTATTGGTGTTGGTTTAAATGAGGATTTCAGAAAACAGTTTGACTGCGTCGGTAAATATTTCGAAGCCACAACAGAAGCTGAGTTTAAAGAAACACTGGCCATTGTTGTATCTCAGGCATTAAGCAATACAACCATTACGGTTAACTTAAACAATACCGATGGACAGCCATTGGAAACGAACGTGAATATGTCGTTCGTTGATGCTTATTCTGGAAAGTTTATAGCCAATTATGTACACACGATGAATCGGAAAGGCTTCCCAGACACTTTATATATTGACCCGATTTACGACTACGACATTATCATTCATACCATTCCACCTCTGATAAAAAAACAAGTCTCAGTACCTGCTGGCAAGCATACAACAGTCGACTTTGATGCACCACAAGGCAATTTGGAATTAAATGTTGGAGGTGTTTCAGGTTATAAAAATTTACAAGCCCTAATATACAAACCCGGCACCAAGCAGATTGTACATGTACAGTCGTTCAACACGAAGGAGCCATATATTACAGGGAAGTACGACATTGAAATCCTCAGTTTGCCAAGGGTTTTCAAAAACGACATTCCAATTGTTCAATCCAAAAAGACAAATCTAAGGATTCCTCAACCCGGCAGTGTTAACCTAATTACCAAAACACGGTATTGGGGCGACATCTACCAAATAAAAGGCGATTCTAGAGAATGGGTATGCAATATAGACCTCGACGGAAATAGCCGTTTCATCGCTATGCAACCAGGAAGTTATGTGCTCGTATTGCGTGGCAAAACAGATACAAATATTGAGAACTCTAAAGAAGAGAAGTTCATAATAAATTCAGGAAAGGTAACAAACATCAAAATTTAGTAATCAATGGTCAACACTGAAGTTTTAGAAAAAAAAGACACCCGCTCAGGATTCGGCGCAGGACTGCTCGAATTAGGCAAAACAAACCCTGAAGTTGTAGCACTTTGTGCCGACTTAACTGGGTCACTCAAGATGAATGCATTTGAGGATGAATTTCCAGAGCGATTTTTTCAAGCTGGCATCGCCGAAGCCAATATGATTGGCATGGCTGCAGGTTTAGCCACAGGAGGCAAAATACCGTTTACTGGAACCTTTGCTAACTTTTCCACCGGACGTGTTTACGATCAGATACGACAATCGGTAGCGTACTCCGAAAAAAATGTAAAAATATGTGCTTCACACGCGGGTCTTACCTTAGGCGAAGATGGAGCAACCCATCAAATATTGGAGGACATTGGATTAATGAAAATGTTACCCAATATGGTGGTAATAAACCCTTGCGATTACAACCAGACTAAGGCTGCGACCATTGCCATAGCTGAACATCACGGACCATGTTACCTTCGATTTGGTCGTCCAAAGTGGCCAGTTTTTACCGACCCAAATCAAAAGTTTGAAATAGGAAAAGCATGGACGATTCAAGAAGGAACTGATGTTACCATTTTTGCAACCGGCCATTTGGTTTGGAAAGCAATGGAAGCTGCAAACGAATTAGAACAACAAGGCCTATCTGTAGAATTGATAAACATTCATACAATTAAACCCCTTGACGATGCTGCGATATTAAAGTCTGCTGCAAAAACAGGATGTGTAGTTACTGCAGAAGAACACCAGATGAATGGTGGATTAGGTGACTCTGTATGCCAATTGCTGGCACGCAACACCCCTACCCCAGTTGAAATGGTAGCCGTTAACGACCAATTTGGCGAAAGTGGCAAACCTGAACAACTATTAGACAAATATGGTTTAGGTACAGTCGACATTGTAAATGCTGTTCAAAAAGTGATTGCACGTAAAAATGGATAACAGACAGACACCAATTGAAGCGATTTGGGATAACCGTGAGTTACTCAAGGAGGAATCAAGCAAAGAATTAATCCGCACCGTTATTGCCGACTTAGATTCGGGTAAACTCAGATGTGCATCACCCTCTGCAGACGGCTGGGTGGTCAATGACTGGGTTAAGAAAGCTGTAATACTATACTTCCCTATACAAAAAATGGAAGTAAGTCATGCAGGACCAATGGAGTTCCATGACAAAATGGAGCTAAAGAAAAATTATAAAGAACTTGGCATTCGCGTAGTACCACATGCTGTATCGCGCTATGGTAGCTACATTGCGCCTGGTGTTGTTTTGATGCCTAGTTATGTAAATATTGGCGCGTTTGTTGATTCAGGATCGATGGTTGATACATGGGCAACTGTGGGTAGCTGTGCACAAATCGGAAAAAACGTACACCTTTCGGGTGGCGTTGGTATCGGTGGAGTGTTAGAACCCGTACAAGCTGCTCCTGTCATCATTGAAGACAACTGTTTTATCGGTTCAAGATCTATTATCGTAGAAGGTGTTCATGTTGGGTCAGAGGCTGTAATTGGAGCGGGTGTAACGCTAACCATGTCGACAAAGATCATTGACGTGAGTGGCGAAGAGCCTAAAGAATACAATGGTTATGTACCACCACGTTCTGTTGTAATCCCTGGCATGCGAACAAAGAAGTTTCCAGCAGGAGAATATCAAGTACCAGTGGCTTTGATTATTGGTCAGCGAAAAGCTAGTACCGACAAAAAAACGAGTTTAAACTCTGCACTTAGGGAGTTTGATGTGGCGGTTTAATAATTAATAATTTTAAGTTATTAATCATTAATTATTAAGGGCTTGCTGCAGTCTAGCGTCATGCAAGTAATTCGCAATAAATTCAGCCCTCGAGTATGTATGGGCCAGCTTTCCCCAAATTGATAATCATTATTCGTTAATCAATAATCGTTCATTGTTAATTAATATTGCGCCATGCGAATTGGCTATGATGCAAAACGGTATTTTCACAACCGAACTGGATTAGGAAACTACTCCCGAACGTTGGTGAACGGCATGATGGCTCAGTATCCTGAGCACGAGTACAGCCTATTTGACAAAAAAGCACCCAAACACATTGGCCTACCTGCACAAATCGTTTCAAAACGCAATACGGCTTTATTTTGGCGTCAATTTGGTATTTCGAAAGACATCAATAATAAAGGCCTAGATGTTTACCACGGATTGAGTGCTGAATTGCCTTACTCCAGACCCAAAAAGGCAAAGCTTGTAGTTACGATTCATGATTTGATATTCAAGAAATTCCCTGAGTATTACAAAACTGTAGACCGCTTAATTTATGCGCATAAAACGGAAAACGCACTTAGAAGTGCAGATGTCGTTATAGCTACCAGCAAACAAACCAAGGCAGATTTACAAAACATGATGCCAGATGACGAAATACCCATTGAGGTGATTTATCAAGATTGTGACCCTATATTCTATGCGCATCACGGCGAATCTGGATTGGCCAAGGTGGTAAAAAAATATGGACTACCGGAAACCTATATCTTGATGGTAAGTAAATTCGAAAAACGCAAGAATCATCTTAATGTGTTAAAAGCTATACTCTCGTTACCCAATGATTCGATTCCTGTGGTTATGGCAGGCAAAAAAGGAGACACGTACGACGAAGTTCAAGCGTTTATCGCATCAAACAAACTGACATCAAGAGTTACGTTAATCGAAGACGTGCCTACCCAGGATTTGCCGAAATTATACAGTTGCGCAACTGCAACGATATTTCCTAGTTTGTATGAAGGGTTTGGGATTCCTGTTTTAGAAAGCCTTGTTTCGGGCACCCCGGTTATTACCAGTGCGAATAGTTGTATGGAAGAAATTGCAGGTGATGCCGCATTGTATTTTAACCCAGAAGACCCTGAAAGCATTGCTTATTCTATCAAACAAATTGAAGACACAATGACACTTGACGGTCTAAATCTCTACATACCTAAACGTATAGAGCCATTTAGTAACACCAATATTTTAGTTCAACATAATTCATTATATATGCGCTTATGCTCGAAGTAGGTCAATATCACACCTTAACCGTTTTAAGAGACACCAGTGTTGGAATGTTTCTGGGTGATTTAAAAGGAAACGAAATATTGTTACCCTTAAAATACATCCCTAAAGGACTAGCCATAGACGATAGCATTGAGGTTTTTGTTTACAAAGACTCTGAGGATCGACCTATTGCCACAACACTTAAACCATTAGCCTTGCCAGGTGAATTTGCCGTATTAATGGTCAATGACGTATCTAGCTTTGGTGCATTTTTAGAAATGGGTCTTGAAAAAGAATTACTGGTACCTTACAAAGAACAAAACCAAAATCTAACACGAGGTAAGAAGGTTCTGGTTTATGTTTATTTGGATGAACTTACCAATAGATTAGTGGCGTCGTGCAAAACCAACAAGTTTGTTGAAAGAAACGACATCGTGTTGGAAGTCAATGAAGAAGTCAGTGTACTTATTGGTCCACGGACCGATATGGGCACAAACGTAATCATCAACAATACGTACGCGGGTCTTTTGTATGACAATGAAGTTTTTAAGAAGTTACATCTTGGGGATAAAACAACCGGGTATATTCACAAACTTCGGGAAGACGGAAAGATTGATGTTAGACTTCAACCAGCTGGGTTTGAAAACATCGACGCTTTTGAGCAACAACTCCTTGATGCAATTAACAAACATGATGGCACACTGCCTATTGGAGATAAATCTCCACCCGAGAAAATATATGAAATCGCGGGCATGAGTAAAAAGAATTTCAAAAAAGCTGCAGGTGGTTTGTATCGCAAAAGAATAATCACCTTGTCACCACAGGAGTTGGAATTAGTTAAAAACTAACATATAATTATTCTGGTTTTTATTAGATTGCGTGTAGATGCAGTTGAACCAGATCATACGGGTAATTATATGCTTGATAGCCGTATTAGTCGTTAATCCGACGTTCGGACAATCGGTCAAAAATCAAAAAGTTATTAATCTCCACGCAGGATCTAGTCTCGTTGGCGGTGCCATTGATTTGATTGTTGGCTCTGGAGAAGAGATTGATACGGACACTTCAAACAACTTTGTTGAAATTAACAATTCCTCCGTTTCTGGTGGGCGCGCTTTGCTAGTTGGATTTGACTACGGATTGTCATCTCGCTGGAGCCTTGGAGGCTTTTTTTCTACTCAAAGACGGCACGGCACAACGGAGTTTAGCTATGAAGATGCTTCTAGTGTTATTCAAACAGAAACTATCAAATTCAATTTAAGAAGAAATAGTATTGGATTTACCCCTAAGGTGCATTATGGTAATAGAGATCGTATTGATTTGTACTCTGGTGTGCGCATGGGTTGGTTATTTTGGGTGAACAGCATAGAATCGACTTCTGGGAAATTCGATTTGTTCGATGACATGATTACCTCTAGACCTTTCTTCGGGTTAACTGCCTTTGGGGCTCGTGTTTACCCAACAGACAACATTGGTTTAAATTTCGAATTAAATTTAGGTGCTCCAAACATCATTGGACTCGGCGCTGTTATCAAACTTCCTTAAGGTCTAGTTCGTCCTTTTATTTCAGGGTTTTACAGTCGTGTCAGAACAACGACATTCTAATGACGTGAATCTTACAACCTTTATAACATACGTGCGTTTTTAATACAACTGCTTGCAATAGCAGGTACAAAACAAGTTTAATAGTGGTAAATTAAATTTCAGTTTTAGTTTTTGGTTACGAAAGGGGAATCTTAGGGTTCCCTTTTTGTTTTAGATACGCCCTCAGTTTAATTTGTATTCTTTCTAAATAAATGCCCCTACATAGCTATGGAAAACAATTGCTTTATTCTTTTTAAAAACCCCTTATTTTTGCCAAAATTGCAGGGAAGGCAAAGGACACACAGATGTCGACACAACTCCCTGAAAATAAGAGGTTAATGAAAAACTTTTCATCAAAAAGTATGCGATTACAGTTTCTTAAAACGAGTGCTTTTGCATTTTTGCTCGTTCTATCATCTCTGCAAGGATTTGCAGCATTAAAAATTGAAACAAGTGCCACCGGACTTCCTGTATCGGAAGAAACAATTAAATCTGGGGAGGCTTTGTTCAAATCCAAGTGTCAATCTTGTCACCAGCTAGATCGACGTACGACCGGCCCTGCCTTATCAGGTGTTACGGAAAGACGTGAAATGGATTGGTTGATTCAATGGATTAGAAACAACAACGAACTGCGTCAATCAGGCGATGCTGATGCGATTGCTATTTACAACGAATACAATGGTACTGCCATGAACGTATTTGCTGATTTAAGCGACGATCAAATCAAGTCCATTTTAATGTATACCGAAAATGGCCCCTTAGCAGCTCCCGTTGTAAAGTCAGATGGCGCTGAACAGAAATTAGACGAAGGTTTGTTTATCAGAACCAACTGGGTTCTATTCTGGTTATCGATACTTGTTTTTGTGGTGATTATTCTCATCTTTAAAACCATTGATATCGTAGGAAAGTTAACGAGAAAAGAAGTTATTCCTTGGAATAACATCAACGCCGGTTTAATGCTAGCATTCTTGATCGTAGGAATGATTGCAGGATTATATGAACTATCAATCCATAGCAAGTATTTGTTATTGTCTAATGCATCTTCAGCGCATGGTGGAGAACTAGATAGAATGATGAAGATTACATTCATGATCACTGGGTTTGTATTTTTTGTCACTCAAATCGTATTGTTCACGTTTGCGTTCAAGTACAGAGCCAAAAAAGGTGTTAAAGCATTACACTATCCGCACAACGATAGATTAGAAATTATCTGGACTACAATCCCTGCGGTTGTTTTAACCATATTAGTTTTAGGTGGATTGAAAGCATGGAACCACATTAACGAAAAGCCTGCAGAAGGAACAGCTCAAATTGAAGTGTTTGCGCAACAATTTGGGTGGCAAGTACGCTACCCAGGTGCTGATGGCAAGTTGGGTAACTCAAGTCACAACTTAATTTCAGAAAAGTCTAATCCACTAGGTGTAGCCATTCCTTATAAAGCAAAAGAAATCTTAACTGAGTTAGAATCAGACTTAAAATACTACGAGGAAGCCAAAGCAGGATTACCTGAAAAACTTGGAGATTTAAAATCTACCTTAGGTGGGCGTGTTGGTAAGGATCTCAAGAATCACCTTAAACTCATTGAAGAGATTGAGTCGGGCAAAGAAGAATCTTTCTATGATCTACAATTAAGAAGACGTAACACGCAAATCAAACGAATCAAATTATCATTATCAGGAGATGCACCATTGTATACAGCAGCTGCTAAAGACGATATCATTTCAGATGAGATTCATTTGGTAGTAAACGAGCCTGTTACATTCAAGTTGCGCTCAAGAGACGTAATACACAGTGCATTGATGAAAGAGTTTAGAGCTCAAATGAACGTTGTACCTGGTATTCCTACACAATTCACTTTCACCCCGATTACTACAACAAAGGGACGAAGAGATGAATTAAACAACCCAGAATTTGACTATCACGTTATCTGTAACAAAATATGTGGAAACTCTCACTTCAACATGAAAATCAAAATCGTCGTTGAAACACAGGCAGAGTATGATAAATGGATGGCAGATCAAAAAGCAACTTTTGCTCGAGAAGAAGCTGAAGAAGCGCCTGCTGAGGCACCAGCTGAAGAGAACACAACTGAACCAACCGAAAACAGTGGCGAAGTAGCCATGAACTAATTGAATTAAAATTTTAAGTAACGATACGAAGATGAGTAACGATCACGGACATCACAAAGAAAACTTCATTTCGAAGTACGTATTTAGTATGGATCATAAGATGATATCCAAGCAATTCCTGATTACAGGAATTATCATGGGTGTTATGGGTGTGGCCATGTCGATATTATTTCGTTTGCAACTTGCTTGGCCAGACACGAGTTTCCCAATTTTAAACTGGTTGTTTGGTGACCAATGGGCTCCAGAAGGCCGTTTAGACTCTGGGTTTTACATGGGATTGGTAACAATTCACGGTACAATCATGGTATTCTACGTACTTACTGCCGGATTAAGTGGAACCTTTTCGAACCTATTGATTCCATTACAAGTTGGCGCACGTGATATGGCATCGCCATTCATGAACATGCTTTCTTACTGGTTCTTCTTCCTTTCTAGTGTCGTGCTAATGAGTAGCATGTTTGTTTCTACTGGACCTGCATCAGGTGGTTGGACAATCTACCCTCCCTTAAGTGCATTAGCCAAGGCTATGCCCGGTTCTGGTTTAGGAATGACTTTGTGGCTGATTGCCATTATTCTATTTATTGTATCCGCCCTGCTTGGTGGTATTAACTATATCACAACAGTTCTTAACATGAGAACCAAAGGCATGTCAATGAACAGAATGCCACTGACTATTTGGGCATTCTTATTGACAGCAATCTTAGGATTACTTTCTTTCCCAGTGTTACTGGGTGGTGGTTTACTGCTCATGTTTGATCGACTGGCAGGTACTAGTTTCTACTTATCAGATATTTTCTTAGGTGGTGGTATTGGTGCACTTGAACAATCAGGTGGTAGTCCAATCCTTTTTCAGCACTTGTTCTGGTTCTTAGGACACCCGGAGGTATACATTATCATTATGCCGGCCTTGGGTATTACCTCTGAAGTTATTGCGGTAAATTCACGAAAGCCAATTTTTGGTTATACGGCGATGGTTATCTCATTGATAGGTATTGCAGTATTATCCTTTTTGGTTTGGGGTCACCATATGTTTATAACAGGTATGAATCCTTTCTTAGGAACAGTATTCCTGATTATGACCTTAATTATTGCCGTTCCATCTGCCGTAAAAACGTTCAACTATCTCGCCACTTTATGGAAAGGTAGTATTCGATTTACAAACGGGATGATGTTTGCCATTGGTTTGGTATCCTTTTTCATTACGGGTGGATTAACTGGACTATTTCTTGGAAACGCGGCATTGGATATTTCTTTACACGACACTTACTTCGTTGTAGCTCACTTCCACTTAGTAATGGGTAGTTCGGCTATATTCGGTATGATGGCTGGTATTTACCATTGGTTCCCTAGAATGTTTGGTAGAACCATGAACAAGACCTTAGGTTACATTCACTTTTGGTTAACATTTATCTCTGCCTATATGGTATTCTTCCCAATGCACTTCCAAGGTTTGGCTGGTGTACCAAGAAGATATTACACCTTTGACATACTTCCTGAATTTGCTCCGTGGTTAGACGTAAACGTCTTTATTACTTTGGCGGCCATTCTAGGTGGTGTTGCTCAAATCATATTCTTATGGAACTTCTTCTCAAGCATTTTTGCTGGCGAAAAATCAAGCCAAAATCCTTGGGGCGCTAATACGCTTGAATGGACATCTCCTGTAGAACACATCCATGGCAACTGGCCTGGAGAAATCCCAACAGTTTATCGTTGGCCTTACGACTACAGTTTACCAGATTCTGAAAGCGACTTCATCCCACAAAATGTGCCAGACGAAGGGCATAGCGAAGAAATTCATGTGACACCGGTTAATCCTGTGTCATCAGATGCAAAAAAAGAACCTGAAGAAAGTAACGCAATGTTCTTTACGATGGTTAAAAACTGGTTCGGATTAGGTAGAGCTTAAATTGTTTAAACCTCAATTCTTTAATCGATTTTGTGGCCTGTCGATAATCGGCATAATCCTCCTGTTTTTTTTGGGCGGATTGGTGAGAATAACTGGTTCAGGAATGGGTTGCCCTGATTGGCCAAAGTGTTTTGGAACTTGGGTTCCACCCACTTCGGTTGATCAACTACCTGAGAACTACGAAGAAGAATATATAGTGAAACGAAAAGTAAAGATTGCTCACTTGGCAGACGTACTTGTAGATATGGGAATGACGAATAAGGCGCAGGTGCTTTTATCCACCACTAAGGAGGATTATGCCACCGAACCCTTTAATGTCCGCAAAACATATACAGAATATGTTAACCGACTATGGGGTGCCCTTACAGGTATATTCACTTTGCTAACAGTGATATCATCATTTCAATTTCGCAATACACATATTTCATTGTTTTGGTATAGTTTCTTTGGAACCTTGTTTGTTGTATTAAATGGCTGGCTTGGTTCAGTAGTTGTAGATACCGATCTTCTTGGTGGCGTCGTTTCACTGCATTTCGTTCTTGCCTTTATTTCGTTAACATTTTTCATGATTGCCTATTATAAGGGTAAAGGAAAAGAAGGGACATCAAACAAATTGATTAAAGGTTTGGTTGTATTAGGACTCTTATTGAGTACCGCACAATTGCTAACGGGCACTAACGTTAGAGAAGGTATAGACAGATTTGGTAATGCCGGGGTTAAAATTGGCCTAGGTAATTTTGAGCTTTTAGGTACCGCGTTTAACGTTCATAGAATATTGGCTTTGGTTACTGGAGCTGTCCTGATATTCCTTTTTATCCAAAACAAAAACAAGACTGCTCGCCCTAAAACGGGGATGATTATACTGGTAACAACCATTTTTGTAGTTCTTCAAGCACTTACAGGAATCCTAAACATCCGTTTTGATTTTCCTGCCATTGCACAACTATTACATGTAACCTTAGGAAGTTTGACACTTGTGTCATTCATATATTTAACGATCCAAGAATTTAAATCTAATCGTGTTACGCATGTCTACTAAAACAGCAACGTCCATATTGCCAATATCGCTGACAGCTAAACTGCAGGATTATCATCAGTTGGCTAAAACAAGGCTAACCATAACGGTTGTCCTTTCTGCTGTATTTGGTTTTTTAATTGCAGCGAATGGTGCAACTAACTATGCTGACATTTTTGCACTGATATTTGGTGGTTTCTTTGTTGTCGCTTCATCAAATGGACTGAATCAAATAATCGAAAAAGACTTTGATAAACTAATGATGCGTACGAACAACCGACCGGTAGCCACCAATCGGATGTCTGTAAAAGAGGCAGCAATATTCTGCACCATTAGTGGCGTATTAGGTGTGTTCATCTTAGGTCAATACCTCAACCAAATGAGTGGATGGTTAGGCCTATTTGCCTTATTAAGTTATGCCTTCCTTTACACGCCTCTAAAACGAATTAGCCCAATAGCTGTTTTTGTTGGAGCATTTCCAGGTGCTATTCCACCATTATTGGGATGGGTTGCCGCAACAGGTACATTGTCTTGGGGTGGTTGGGCACTTTTTGCCATCCAATTTATTTGGCAATTCCCGCATTTTTGGGCCATTGCATGGGTATTAGACGAAGATTACCAACGTGCTGGTTATAGACTCCTTCCTTCCAAAACAGGAAAAGACAAAAAATCAACGGCATTAACCATCTGGTACATTGCCTTACTAATCCCATTAAGTGTTGTCCCTTACTTGTTGGGTATAACTGGATGGGTATCAGTAATTATAGCTGTTGCAGCTGGATTGGTATTCTTAACACAAGGAATTAAATTTCATAAATCGCCTACAACAAAAGAAGCAAAACGCTTAATGTTCTATTCGATTATATATAACCCTTTGGTATTATTGGCATTTGTAATTGACAAAATATGATTGGGGCAGCACAAATGGAAGACTATAACAATAACGGAAAAATGCACCCAAAGAAGTTCTCTTTGGTGTTACTAATAGTTGGTATGACCATGTTATTTCTGGGCTTAACCAGTGCTTTTTTAGTACGTGAAGCCGAAGGTAATTGGTTGCATTTTAGCTTGCCACCTCAGTTTGTAGGTAGCACAATTGCCGTTATTATTAGTTCGTTGTCTATGTATTTTGCCTATTACTCTGCAAAAAGAGACAACCTTAAAAGTGTTACAGCTGGTATGGCAGTGACGCTTGTTGCCGGTTTGAGTTTCGTTTACTTCCAATACCTTGGATTTAACGATATGGCAGATAGAGGCATTTACTTTTCACCTGCTAACGGAAGTGCTGGTGGATTAGTGAGTGGTTCATTCGTCATTATGTTTATTGCCTTGCACTTGCTGCATTTGTTGGGTGGTATCATATTCGTAACCGTCGTTTTAATAAAGAGTTTAATGTTAAAAGTTCATAAGAAAAATACGTTGTCGATTAGTATGTGCAACACATACTGGCACTTCGTAGGCGTCTTATGGATATATTTATACCTGTTTTTAAATTTTGCACCGCAACTTTAGATTATTATGTCAAATAACGCAGTAAGCACAACGTCCACATGGGCTGGAGGAAAATCACCATTTAAAATAAGCTACGGAAAGCTTATGATGTGGTTCTTCCTACTTTCTGATGCATTCACCTTTTCTTCCTTGTTGGTTGGATATGCCACAGTGAGATTCTCATTCCCTCAAGCGAATGAAACACAAATGGCAGAGCTGAGAAAAGAAATGCCTTTTGGTACTGATGTTCACGAAATGTTTCATGCCAACCCAGACGGGTTTGTTGGCGCAATGAACGACCGAGGAATTTTTGCTGAAACACAATGGCCAGCTCCTGAGTTGGTATTTAATCACTTCCCTGGTCACCATTTACATTGGCCGCTAATGTTTGTGAGTTTAATGACTTTCATACTTATTATGAGTAGTGTCACCATGGTGCTTGCCGTTGAGGCGGGCCAAAGGATGGAGCGGAAAAAAGTAGAAATATTTATGCTACTAACCATTATTGGTGGACTAATGTTCCTTGGCTGCCAAGCTTGGGAGTGGACAAAGTTTATAGGCGAAGGTGCTAAACTGTATACCAACCCATTTGGGCCGGTAACTTTTGCAGCACTGTTCTTCTTGGTAACAGGTTTCCACGGATTCCACGTATTGAGTGGTGTTGTGATAAACTTTATCATTTATTTAAACGTGCTTAGAGGCACCTACGAAGAACGCGGCCATTACGAAATGGTTGAAAAAGTAGGGCTGTATTGGCACTTTGTAGACCTTGTTTGGGTATTCGTATTTACCTTCTTTTACCTTATATAGTAACCTTTAAATCGTATCATATCATGAGTAATCATAAAACACCAGTAGACATACACGACGAAGTAAATTACGATCCAACAGTTTGGGTACCAAAAGCACATTCGCATGGTACTAAAGGGTTATGGAAAACGTTTTGGATTCTTTTGTTTCTTACAGTCGCTGATATAGGCCTGTACTTCACATTGGATCCTGGAATTTTCAGAAACGGCATTTTCATCTTTTTAGGTGTAGTTAAAGCTGCCTTTATTGTTTATAGCTTTATGCACTTAACATTTGAACACAAAGGGCTTAAAAAATCGATTGTATTACCAATGATTTTTGTGATTTACCTAATTGTGTTAATGTTATCTGAAGCCTATTACTGGCTTGATCTAAACTGGTTATAGTGGACAAGCAAAAGCGCGGTCGCATTGCGCTCGCTTTATTTGTACTGATACCTATAGGCCTTTACTTTCTGTGGAGTAAAGCAAAGGAAACCTTCATTCCCCTAGATTATATGGGGTCATACTATGCCGATACGACTTTGTTGGCTGACAAAGCACTTATTGATTCAACACTAGGTGATAACTACTATGTTACTGGAGATAGTATCATGGAGATATGGACAATTCGAGATTTTGAGTTAGTAGACCAAACAGGCTCTCCTATTTCTTTAAAAACTTTTGAAGACAAGATTATTGTTGCCAACTTCTTTTATGCAACATGTCCTGAGCTTTGCCCTCGAATGAACAATAACCTCCGGTTGGCTGTGGAAGCTTTTAAGCATAATCCTGATGTGGTTTTCTTATCACATACCGTACACCCAGAACATGACTCCGTTCCAGTGTTAGCCGCTTATGCAAAAAAATATAACTATGCCAACGATAAGTGGTACTTCGCCACGGGTTTTAAGCACGAAATATATGACTTAGCCGTAAATCATTACCATGCCGCGGCACCAAGTCCCGACGGCAAGTACGATTTTATTCACAGCACAATGGCCTTTTTGGTAGATAAAAACTTGAGAGTTCGGGGCTATTTTGAATCCAGAAATAATCCAAAATTTGCGACTGAGGTAAAAAACGGCATAAAAGGTCTTCAAGCTGAATATGCCCAAAATCAGAATAAAGACAATGATTAAAAACGACAAACTCTTTTATAGACTTGCCTTGGCTGTTTCTGCAGTCGTATTCTTGTTGGTAATTGCCTTGAACAAAAGGCTCATCGAACCACCATCTGATTTTCCGAACATCATTTACAAGTTTCCGATGTTCAATGCCATTATCAATGGGACATGTTCCATTTTGCTACTACTTAGCCTAAGAGCGATCAAACAGAAAAAGATTGCTGTACATAAAAATCTGAACATTACCACCTTCCTGTTATCGGCCGTATTTCTAATGCTCTATGTGGTCTACCACTTCTTTGTTACGCATACTACGTTTGGTGGCGAGGGTGTACTAAAAACCATTTATCTTGTAATTCTTGGACTGCACATTGTTCTTGCTGCACTTGTACTTCCACTCATTTTGATTGCGTTCTATTTTGGTTTGAATAATAAAATTGATAAACATAAACGCATCGTACGATTTGCCTATCCGATATGGTTATTCGTTACTATATCAGGGGTAATAGTATACTTGATGATTAGCCCTTATTATCAATATCCGTTGTAAAATGAAATCTAAGTTTCAATTCCTACTACAACGTCTATTAGGCCTTCAAACTTATCTCAATATATTTTCGTGGTATAAAATTAAAACGCTTCATCGAGATCAAGGAGAAAACGACTTTTTCCATTTTATTGATATGATTCCGTCGGGCACTAATGTGTTAGATATAGGAGCCAACATTGGTATCATGTCTTACTATCTGTCTAAACGCGTTTCAACAGGCAAGGTATACGCCTTCGAACCTATGCCTCAAAACCTTGCTACTTTACAATGGATTAAAAAGAAATTCCGTCTCGACAACGTTTCTATTTCGGATGTCGCATTAGGGAATGAGGACGGTACGATTGAAATGGTTATGCCTGTAATCGATAACGTGAAAAAGCAAGGCTTAAGCCATGTGATATCTGACGATATAAAAGACTTTAATGAAGGCGATACTTTTACTACGACCATAACCAAACTGGACAACGTGGGCTACTTGAAAGACACAAGGTTGTCGGCCATTAAGATTGACGTAGAAAACTTTGAATACCATGTATTTTTAGGCGCCGAGGCACTTATTAAAACCAACATGCCTATTGTTTATTGTGAACTTTGGGACAATGAAAATCGTTACAAGTGTTTTGATTTGTTGAAATCCTTCGGTTATCAAATTATGTTCAAGCAAGGAAGTCAACTTATTCCTTTTGATGCGAACAATCATAAAACTCAGAACTTCTTCTTTATTCCTGAATAACTATCTTTGTTGTATGCAAAACGCAATTCGAAAAGTCGCCTTAATTACACTTGTCATTATCATGGCTGGTATCTTTAGCGAAGTCTATGCACAATGCCCTATGTGCCGAAGTGCGGTAGAATCTGCAATGCAAAATGAAGACAACACTGTAGGCGTTGGATTAAATAAAGGCATACTTTATTTGTTGGCCTCGCCATACCTAATCGTTGCCTTTGTAGGTGGATTGTGGTACCGCAAAAATCGAAAAGCAAAGAATGGCTAAAACTTCTGGTGTACAAGCATTCTTAACTGGCCGGTGTCCGCAATGCAGAAGTGGTCAGATATTCAAAGGCAGTTTATTTAGTAAGCATTTTAAAGACGTTCATACGCATTGCACCCATTGTAATGTAAAGTACGAGCAAGAACCTGGATTCTTTTGGGGTGCCATGTACTTTAGTTACGCATTGATTGTGGGCTTACTGATATTCTTATCTGTAATTATGTTTACGATTTATGATGATCCATCGTTGTTCCTGTTGAGCTCTGTTATCATTGGAATTGCAGTTCCATTAACACCCGTAACGATGCGCATATCTCGGTTATTACTTATCTTTTTAGCTGCACCGTACCGTAAGTTCAGACCAGAATTACATGCATAATGCGTGTTAGACTTTGTGCATTCTTCGCTTGTATTGCCTTTGTTACGTGCACACCAATCAAGGTTAAATCTCCATATGATACGCCTGGTACTTACCTGTATCTATCCCATCATTCAAACGGCCAAATCAGCATAAGTGTTCAACTAATTAAGTATAGACAGAATGGATTACTGCGCGCGTATTACCCAAACGGACAGCTAAAGTTTACCCAGTTTTGGGAATATGGTCACCGTATAGGAGACACAAGGTTTTACGATTCTTCAGGGCAATTACGACTGCATACAGAGAAGAAGTTTTCAATAGAGCAGGGATTACAGCGTCTTGGGGCTTATGAACACCTGAGGGACACTAATTATTTCCCTGACAATCAAGACTTGTATGACAAACTATCGAAGGAAAACATCACAGTGGTAGTTCCAGATGTCGTGGAAAAAATCGATTCATTACTTGAAATAACGTCGTACCCAACTTCAACCGTCAATGGTCGTCATTTGTTCTCCATCTCCACTCCGAATGTGCCATTCACCACAATCTCTTTATCTACAAAAAACGGTGTTGTTCGTTCAGCGTCACCACTAGATTGTGGTTACCGACGAATTGACAAAGTATTTCGACGTTGTTTTGAATTAATTCCAAACGACTCCATATCCACAATGGCCATTGATATTTCCGGTGTTATAAACCAACGCGTCATTGCGTTCAATACAAGACAAATTAAGGTTCAATAAAAAACTCCGACAACCTTTGGTTGACGGAGTTTACACTTTTTATACTAATACACAGTCTTAAGATTCTTCTGCTGTTGCAGCGACAGGTTCAGGGTCACCCAACACCTTCGCTTTTACTTTGTCCTCAATTTCGTCCATTAATTCCGGATTATCAAGCAATAATTTTTTCACAGAGTCTCTCCCCTGCCCTAGCTTAGTTCCATTGTAGCTAAACCAGCTTCCACTTTTCTTCACAATTTCAGCCTCAACACCTAAGTCAAGTACTTCTCCTGCTTTTGAAACACCTTCTCCGTACATGATATCAAATTCAACTACTCGGAAAGGCGGTGCCACTTTGTTTTTAGCCACTTTTACTTTTACCCGGTTACCAACAATATCAACCCCATCTTTTATTTGACCTATTCTGCGTATATCTAATCGAACAGAAGAGTAAAACTTCAACGCATTACCACCTGTGGTGGTTTCAGGATTTCCGAACATCACACCTATCTTCTCTCGAAGTTGGTTAATGAAAATACAAATACAACCTGTTTTGCTGATCGTCCCTGTGAGCTTACGTAAAGCCTGAGACATCAAACGTGCTTGCAAGCCCATTTTCGAATCCCCCATATCACCTTCCAATTCCGCTCGAGGAACCAATGCAGCAACAGAGTCAATAACGATGATATCAATCGCACCTGAACGAATCAAATTGTCAGCTATTTCTAAAGCTTGCTCTCCGTCGTCTGGTTGAGCGATTAATAACTCATCTGTATCTACGCCAATTTTTTCGGCATAAAATCTATCAAAAGCATGTTCCGCATCAACAAAGGCTGCAATCCCACCCTTCTTTTGTGCCTCAGCAACACAGTGCATGGCTAATGTCGTTTTACCCGATGCTTCTGGCCCATATATCTCAACAACTCGACCTTTTGGTAAACCACCAATGCCCAAGGCCATATCTAAGCCTAACGATCCAGTGGATATTGAAGGAATATTGACAACGGAATCATCATCCATTTTCATAACAACACCCTTACCATACGATTTCTCTAACTTGTCAATGGTCAGTTTTAGTGCTTTTAACTTCTCTGCGTTTTCGTTCGCCATCTCTTTAATTTTTTACGTAGTTCAAATATAAACCATGCGTAAACTGAACAAATCTCCTCCCACTTTTTGTTGATAAGTAAACTCCTAATGCAGCCTCGACCATACGTTAAGCACAAAAAACAACGTTAATGTGGAAATGTTCTACTTCGTAACACGTTGTGTTGATTTAATTTTGAGTGATTTATTTTATGGGTAAAAGAGCGCTTTTTCTATTGTTAACCTTCGGTTTCACTACCCAGGTTTACGTCTTTGGTCAAACAGATACGTCAACGACTATGTCGATTGACATCAAGTCGGATTACGAACCTAAGGTATCTGCTGCCAACAAGATTATCACAAAACCAGATATTCAACCGATTAAAAGTGAAAAACCAAGTTTTACTTATGATCTACCCAATTTTGCCTATTCGGTATTGCCTACCTATAGAGCCGCTAAAGCTATCGGAATTAAGTCTGAACGTGATGAGCCATTGTTTGGCAATTACTTTAAACTGGGGGGTGGCAATTACCTTACACCTTACGCCGAATTAAGAATTCATAGCGTTAGAAATAAGAAATACAATTACGGTTTTTATGGTAAACACCTATCTGCCAATGCCGGAAATCCCGAAAATGCAGATTTCAGTGACAACCATCTAGGTGTGGTTGGATCCAAAATGGGCAACAAAGGTGAACTCACTGGTAAACTTGATTATGAGCGTCATGTAGTTCACTTCTATGGGTATGACCCAGATAGTTTTACGTTTGAAAAACGTCAAATCAACCAAATTTTCAACGACTTTAATGGCCAAGTGCTCTACAACCGAGGGTACGACGAAAAACGTATTGGCACACAATTGGGATTTAATTTCTACACCTTCGGCACGCACGGAAACCGCAGAGAAAATGATTTTGAAGCTAGCTTCCGATCAAAGTTCAAACTAGGACAGCGAAGAGAAATAGACGTAGATGGTAAAGTAGATTACACAAACATTATAGACAACGCCTCACCAGCTTATGCACGAACCTTCGTTCGCATACTTCCGTCTTATTCTTTCCGATACAAAAAAGTTGATTTAAGAATTGGCGCTAATGCTGTTGTAGACGTTGATAGTGTTGGAGGAACTTTCAGGTTATTTCCTGATGTAGATATTGAGCACTTTTTAGTACCTAAAAAAGTAAGAGCATTTGCAGGTCTCGACGGCGATGTCAAGAAAAACAGTTTAAGACAGTTGTCATATGTAAATCCATTTGTGAGCAACGATATCGAGATTCGAAATACAGTTAACAGCTTTAATATTTTCGGTGGATTAAAAGGTGTCTTGATTAAAAAGATTGATTACTTGCTAAAAGTACGTTACTCTATCGACAACGATTTACCACTCTTTCTAACAGATTCTGTTGCAACAAGATCGTTTGGTGTTGTGTATGACGATGTTCAAACGGTTGCATTTACCACTGGCTTGGGGTATCGACTTGATGAGCGGTTTTTCATTCAATTCAATACCACCTTATACAATTACAAGGCGAATGTGCAAGAACAAGCATGGCAGCTACCGGCCATAGATGCAGATTTAAATATGCGTTTTACAGTGGCTAAAAAATTGAATATGCGTGTTCAACTGTATGCCATAGGTGAGCGATTTCAGCGTGATATGTTTACCGAAACAAAACCAGTCGAAACCTTATCTCCATTTCTGGATGTAAACGTTATGGCAGACTACCGATACAAGAAAAACATCTCGTTCTTTTTGAACGTAAATAATATTTCAAATTCTAGGTACCAAAAATGGTATGCATATCCATCTTTTGGACTTAATTTGTTGGCAGGAATTACCTTTTCACTATAACTTGAAAGCAACGAATTAAATATATGGAGTTAATCGATTTAGTTTCCGAATTATTATATAACAAAAACTGTGTTATCATTCCCAACTTTGGTGGGTTTGTCGGGAATTTTAAGTCTACGGATTTTGATGAAAATCGATTGCTTGTTTCCCCTACTCGAAAGAGAGTTGCTTTTAACGAAAACTTGATTGAAAATGATGGTTTGCTTATTCATGCCCTACAAAAGCGTAAAGGCATTTCTTACGAGCAAAGTGAAAAAGAAGTGGCGCTATTTGCTTCATTTCTTAAGGATAGACTTACGAAATACAAAAACTACGAGTTTAAAAACCTAGGGTCGCTATATTTAAACAAAGAGGATAAACTAATCTTTGTGGCCTACGATGGTGCAAACTTTCACAAAAAAAGTTATGGGCTTTCAGACGTAAAAATTAAGCGACTGACAGACGCCAGTGCTACGATTCAAAAGCCGTCGATCACAGATCATAACAAACCAAAGATTGTACCCATCCAGGAAGCCCCTACAAAGAGCCGTTTTTATTTCCCTCAGATAGCAGCCTCTATTGCGATATTATCTTTGTTCGGCGTCATGTTATGGCAACTACTGCGTACATCCGCAGACCAACCTTTAGTTGAGAACACCGTAGAGAATACTCCCGATACCGAGTCTACCGCTTCTATCATACCAGATATTGATTTGACGGAAGACGCTACTGCAAGTGGTGATACTGAACCAGAAATTGCGACCTCAATCAAATATGAGGATATCACGGATGAAGAAATTAC
>ERZ1048686.804-NODE-804-length-27701-cov-16.073392_pt1 | contig 27701 bp, 29 predicted proteins | sample MGYA00383099_ERZ1048686 | MGnify/ENA primary metagenome ERZ1048686 (study PRJEB29581, sample SAMEA5548369) | metagenome | biome: marine; feature: coastal; material: water | depth 25 m | study: Short-term variability in the microbial, nano- and picoplankton... | reverse complement strand
TACCCTGTGCATACCCTTGTGGTATCTACACCAACTCTTCAAAGTAACTAATCAATCAGTTCATACGCAGGTAGTGTTAAAAAATCCTCAAAATCATTATTCAGAATTAATTCTGTAAATAGAGATACGGCTTCATCTAACATCTTAGAGCTGTTGACTGTTGTGCGGATAACTTCTATTTCCTCACCAATAAGTGTATCAATGTATTCTGCAGTGATATCTCTCCCCTCATTAGTTGAAGCATTGCCGTGAATCCACTGCCATAACTGTGACCGAGAAATTTCTGCTGTTGCAGCATCTTCCATAAGATTAAACAATGCAGCTGCACCCTGTCCGAGTAGCCAAGATTGAATATATAAAATACCTACTTTGATATTTGTTCTAATACCTAGTTCCGTAATGGAGGCATTCTCTATATTGAAATCTTGTAACATAGCATCGGTCACTTCATAGCTAGGGACATAATCTATTTGATTGTTCTTTCCCTCTAGATGCTCACTAAAAACATCTTTGCAAATTCCTACAAGATCTGGATGTGCGACCCATGATCCATCAAAACCCATTTCGGCTTCTCTAACTTTGTCATTTTTTACTTTAGAAAACGCATCCTCAGTAATTTCAGGATTGCGCCTATCTGGAATAAATGCTGACATGCCACCGATTGCATGTGCGCCACGTTTATGGAGACTTTGAACTAGCAGCTCTGTGTATGCTTTCATAAAAGGTACCGTCATTGTGATTTGAGAACGATCTGGAAAGATTATTCCTTCAACATCTCGATGTCGTTTTATAGCACTAAAAATATAATCCCATCTACCAGCATTCATACCCAAAGAGTGGTCTTTAAGGCTGTAGAGAATTTCGTCCATTTCAAAAGAGGCTGAAATAGTTTCAAGGAGCACTGTTGCTCGAATGGTGCTTTTTGGTAAATTTAACTCTTGTTCTGCAAGTGTAAAAATATCATCCCATAATTGTGATTCCTCAGCTGTCTCTAACTTTGGTATATAGAAATATGACCCTAATTCACTATCTAGTCGTAGTTGAGCATTATGAAAAATATACATACAGAAATCGAATATGCTTGCTGAGACTGGTTCGTTGTTGTAAGTTAAATTCTTTTCATGCAAATGCAGTCCACGTGGTCTTACAAACAAGGAGGTCTTTGAATCTGGATTCAAGCTATATGATTTACCTTTCTCCTTATTTTCAAAAGATATTTCACGCTTATTTGCATCAATTAGGTTAATGTGTCCATTCAAAATGTTTTCCCATGTAGGGGACGTAGAGTCTTCGAAATCTGCCATAAATACATCTGCACCAGAGTTAAGAGCATTAATTATCATTTTCCTTTCGACGGGACCTGTAATCTCAACATTTCTATTGGCAACATCTTTAGGGGGTGGAACGACTGTCCATTCACTTTCTCTGATCGTCTTGTCATCAGGAAAGGAGAACTTTCCCCCTTTAGATATAAAATTTTGCGTTTCCACCCTCTTCATGAGTAATTCTTTGCGTCTTTCTTCAAAAGATGTAATAAACTTTTCTAGAAATTTCAGAGAATCTTCATTAATAATATTTTCTAATTGAATTGAATCGTTTACTTTAAACATTAGAACTGTTCCTCTTCTGTTGATCCTGCAAGTGCAAGTGTTGAAGCATCTCCATCACTAATAATTGTTGAAACTTTATCAAAGTAACCTGCTCCTACTTCTCTTTGATGCTTTACAGAAGTAAATCCCTCTGCTTCTAATGCGAACTCTTTTTGTTGGAGTTCTACATAAGCAGACATATTTCCACCTTTATATTTGGATGCTAATTCAAACATAGAAGTATTAAGTGCATGAAATCCTGCAAGGGTGATAAATTGAAACTTATACCCAAACGAACTTAACTTCTCTTGAAAAGTAGCTATCTCATCATCTGATAAAGATTTCTTCCAATTGAATGAAGGTGAACAATTGTATGCTAATAATTTATCAGGGTATTTTTCATGGATTGCATCTGCAAAATCTCTAGCAAAACCTATATCTGGTTTTCCTGTCTCACACCATATTAGGTCAGAGTATGGAGCATATGCTAAACCACGACTGATTGCTGCATCAGGTCCATTTTGTACTTTAAAGAAACCCTCTGTAGTTCTCTCCCCGAGTACAAAATGACTGTCTGCTTCATCGATGTCACTCGTGATAAGATTTGCCCCTAAAGCATCTGTTCTAGCAATAATTACTGTTGGCACTCCTAAAGTATCAGCTGCAAGTCTTGCAGAGGTTAATGTTCTAATGTGTTGGCTTGTTGGAACTAGAACTTTTCCTCCCATATGCCCACATTTCTTTTCAGCTGCCAATTGATCTTCGAAATGTACACCGGCCGCACCGGCTTCAATAAATTTTTTAGTTAGTTCAAACACATTAAGTGTTCCACCAAAACCAGCTTCACCGTCAGCCACAATTGGTACGAGATAATCTATATCCGTTTTACCCTCAACCCTGTCTACCTGTTCTGCTCTAAGTAGTGCGTTGTTTATTCTTTTGGCAAGTGTTGGTGCACTGTTGCTTGGATAAAGTGATTGATCGGGATAAGTTGTTTCACCAAGATTTGCATCTGCAGCAACTTGCCAACCGCTTAGATATATCGCCTTCAATCCAGCCTTTACCATTTGGACTGCTTGGTTTCCAGATAATGCTCCTAAAGCAGATATCCATTCATCCTTTTTTAACAGATCACTAAATAATTTTTTGGATCCATTTTCTGCCATAGTGTACTTTATTTCTACAGAATTTCGAATATTCACTACATCACTAGCACTATAGTTTCTTGTTACACCATGCCACCTGGGGTTGGTTTCCCAATCATTTTTTAAAGCGTCCTGATCCAAGAAACTATTCTCCATCGTAAAGGCTTTCGTATAGGTCGGCCTTCGTTCTTTTTATATCTTTAGTCTTTGTTTGGTTATTTTGTTGTTCTTTCATTATTTTTCCTTCCTAAAATAAAAAAACCGGGCAGGTGCCCGGTGTCAAAAAAGGTTGCATAAGGGCACTACATAAGTATGTAAATCACCACTTGCGCAACATTTAATTTTTGCATGGATACAGCATACCACATGAAATACAACTTTGTGAAATTGTGAATTTTTTTTATTTAGCTGGGCCTGGGAAAAATCTATTCGTGGTTTTTTGATACTCTTTATATCCAGGTCTTTTTTGGACTGAAAAATGTTCTGAAGGAACTGCCCCCGTTGTGTATACCAATGTTGTGTACATCATTCGGGAAGCATAAAGTAAACCAATACCTAGTAAGTACCATTGAATCTCCCCTGCTGTTTCAAGAGCTAGCCACGAAGGTATAGCCATTATTATTAATCCATTCCAAACCATCCACTCTGAAAAGTAGTTTGGATGTCTTGTGTATTTCCATAGACCTGTATTACATACTTGATTTCGTTTTCCATCTTTTTTCATTTTTCTCAAAAACGTTAACTTCTGCACATCAGCAATAGACTCCATTATTAAAGAACCCATCCAGATGAATGCACCTATCAGTTCAATAATGTTGAAAGTTTCGCTTGTGTTGGAGGCAACGATAAAAATTGGTATGGCTAAAAATGAAGCATTCGCAAGTCCTTGAGATATTGCGTCGACCTGAAGGGCAAGTTGTGTATTAGTTTTTCCTTCTTCCTTCCAGAGTATTCGTTGAAATTCATATCTAGGAAATTCTATTTCTAAATACCCAGCCTTCCATAGTTTCAATGCACCCAAACCCATTCTTAAACCAACAAGACCTACCATCCCGCTAACAAGTAATGACCTCAGCCAATAGCCTTCACTAAAAAAGAAACTAGTAATTCCCAGTAAAACTAACCCCCAGGGCCAGCCTATATCTACATAACTCATCCTTTGTGTTCTCCATATTGGAATACACACTACAAAAATAAATAAAACTGTCTGTGCAAAGAAGTTGAAAAGAGAAACGTTAGTAAATTCGGCTGTACTGACAACCAAGAGTAAGCCAATCATATAAGGAAAAAGTGGACGAAAATACCTCAATTTATTTCTTAGGGTTTCTATTTTTAATGTACCAAAAGCAAACACCCATTGCGGCAAAAGATAGTCCCATTGAGATTAGATCGTAATCAGTAACTGCCGTAAAAATAATTGCTCCAAGAAAAAATATAGAGAGTATAAAGAATTTTTTATCATCCATAGATTCAATAATACTGGACTGTATTAACTATTAAATAACAAGGTAGTAATTTGCCATATGACAATGAAGACAAAGACTGCAGTCTTTTTTGAGACTTTCTTATTATTTATCCAATCTAGTATTTCTTGAAATTTCATTCTTACTCAATCATATCTTGTTGGAACTAAAATTGTGACAAAGTGAGTATACGAACCTAATTCATAGTTATCTGAACCCAGAAGTTGTAGTTTTTCATTTATATGCTCCATAATTTTATAAACAAAAAAAAAGTTTTTAGGCATAATATCTACTGCCTGAGCTCTAAAAATTCCAGAACAATTTAATGAGAACGATTGACTTTCTTCATCTCTACTTAGATAAAAGTGTAGCTCTCTACAGCATTTCGCTTCATCTGTGTCATCATGCATCCACCATGTGTTATTCATCATTATTACTGATCTTTTAGATTGTGGATATTTAATTAACGAGTCCACTACGTTTGAGATTTTATCATTCATCTCTGAAGAGTAATCGCCTTGAAGACCCCCTCTGTACTCCGTCTCGTACTTGTCTTGTTCTTCCCGGGTTACCTCAAAACCACAATTTTTTCTTGCATAATAATCTAATGTTTCAATATCAAATAGATCAGTCTCTATCGTTGCATTCTCTTTTGTAAAATTATGAATAACCCCGACAAAATTGTTAACTGGTGAAGCTTTTAGTGCTGCTGAGCTCATTTGTTTAGCATCACTATAAATGTTCATAAATTAATGCTAATTAAATTATGTTTTCAAAACATCTCAAAATTGAACTTATATGAATAGTTCAAAAAGCTACAAAAAAAATGATAAAATTTAACCTATGAATGCAAGAAAGATCGTACTGCTAGGGTTTCTGTTATTGATACCCCTACTTTTTGGACTATTATCCCTCTCCTTGTAATTCGTATTTAGGAAAAACACTAACGTCCAATGATTTATCTCTTGAAATTTCCATTTTTTTAATTACTTAATCGGATCGTTTGTACTTCATACCGTTTTAAGTTATTGATCTATTGAAATTAAATAGGGAGAATACTCTTCATTGGGAGTTCCACCTTTTAAAACTGTTCTGTTGAAATAATTATTAACATCCAAGGAGTCTCCATAATTAATGCTTCCTTTAAGGAAGGTATATTTTGTTAATGGACTAATCGAACCAAAAGCAACAAAATCATAATGCCTAGAATCCTTCAGGTAGTATCCGTCGATTTCTGCTCCTTGTGGGGATAAGATGGTTCTATAGACTTCAATTTCAGTTAGTTCATCAGAATCTGTGTATCCACTGAACCAGTCCTCACTGTAAATAACGGCTGTTTTGTTTCGAATCATTATTTCTCTCTCAGCCTCAATAAATGGAGTTAAGAAAGGATCTTGTAATATCATATTTTGACATGTGTTTACTAAACAGTATTCCACGACAGCACCGGCTCCCGTTGAGTGAGCCATTACAGAAATGTTACTGAAATCAGCCGTAGCTCTCACAATATTTGTTACCTCATCTTCACTACTGCTTATATTTAAAAAATAATTCAGACTGTCTTCAATGTCATTCTTCATTTCAAACATCACACTATGAATACTTGATGAATTTTCAGTACTGCCTGTATTGAAAATTATGCCCGAAGGTAAATCCGTAAACATTGCTAAACCTGTGTGATCTATTGAGAAGATAACATATCCTTGAGAAGCCAGGTGAATTAATTGATCAGATGCAAATATTTTTTCTCCAGCCCAACCGTGAGAATAAATAAGGACAGGAAACTGTTGGTTAGTAACTGGAGTGAGTCCCTGTTGCACTTCAAATTGTGAAAGTTTTAAATGGCGAAGTAAAAATTCCGGAAGACTTAGTTCCCAAGTTCTATTTAAGTACTTAACAATGTATGTACCCCAATTACCGTCTCTATTTCTTAATATCTGATTAGTTGATGGCTCATCATTGCTCGGATAATAGACGTCTACAAGGAGTTCTCTCTGTGAGTTTTCTTGGAGATTGCTTAATTCAACGAACTCAATGGGATTTAATCTATTCTCAATTGTTAAGTGTTCTTCACTGTAGCCTACGGAGTAAGGAGCATTGGCTTCAGCCTCAAAGGTGGGTACTGGAAAAATATACAATAATCCAGCTGAGGTTAATACCAAGGTAAATGTTTTCAGTGTGATCAATACTCTTATAAATTTTTTCGTGCTTTCAAAATTCAACATACTTGTTAGAGCTTTAATAAGAAACAGTAGGTAAATTAAGTAATACTGCCATCTCAAACCAACAAAAATAATTTGAGTAATAATTGTTATTAGCCAAGTACTAAGCAATATCCTTTGGGTTGTTATAGTAAAACGATTTAAGAAAAGAGATATGAAAGCTAACCCAATAATTAATATATCAAAAAAATCCATGATATTTTATTTTACTTCAAGTAGAAAACATAGAGTTCGCTTCTGAAATATACTTCTGAACTAAACTAATTAAATGTTAAAATTTTTTCTACGCAATTTATTTACTTCCATTGTGTCCATTTTTATTTTTCTTCTCATTATGTTCTATGGAATTAATATTTTGATTCCTGGTGATTTCTTAACTCCACTTCGCTTAATGATGTCCCAAGAAGAATTAGATGCTCTTCGAGAAACCCTTGGAGCAAACGATCCTTTGATTCAGCAATATTACAGATGGATACAAAGTGTATTTAGTGGTGAAATTACCCCCGGTGGTTTTAGGCAGCGTTCCAGTAAGACTGTCCTTGATACTGTTTTACCAACATTGCATGTACTCCTTCCATCTTTTGTAATTTCAATATATCTTTCACGGATTCCTGCATTGAAAACAAAGGTAAAGCGTTTAGGAAAAGAGAAAATATTCAGTGATGTTTTTGGCATACTATTAATTAGTCTTTTTCCTCCAATAATATATTTCTTAATTGGTGATCGACTTGAAACTATATTTAGAAGTTTGTTTGAGAGATTTGAAATTACAGGCACGTCGAGTGAAATTCTTCTCTTTAGTGAAGTCAAGCTAGGTTTGGGGTATCTTATTTTTGTAATCGCCTGTTCGTTCATTATTGTTAGTTTTTTTGAATTAATTACAATGATTATGATTCCGAAACAGAAAATACTTATTGCTTCTTCATTACTACTGGTTGTTTTGTTCTTTTTTGAAACTAAAGAAGTTGTCACTATGCTTTACTATTCAAAAAATGCCTTTATAACCATTGGGATACTAACTATTTTGCTTATTGGAGAATTCATATTATTTAATAACATCATTGTGCAAAATATTTCTAAAGAAGACCACATTATGACTGCAGCAGCAATTGGTTATTCGAATCAGAAAATATTTAAGGATCACATTATAAGAAACTCTTTTTTTCCTTTTGCTACAAGAATCGCTATTAACCTTCCCTACACAGTTGCCTCTTTAGTAATTGTTGAATCTACTACTGGCTGGGGTGGAATGGGTTCAATGCTTTATAGGGCAATCATGAGTCAAGATTCAAATGCAGCTATGGCTATTTTGTTTCTACTGGCAATTCTTACAGCTACATTGCGTCTTTTAATTACTTTTTCACAAGTAATTTTCAATCCGCAATTAAGAGGTACCCAAAATGTTTAGATTGATTCTTAGAAGTACCTATAAAACATATCATGGAAAACTGGGATATTTCTTTTTACTGCTGCTGATGACTGGATCTGTCGCCCACATACTCTTACTGAACACAATCTGGCCAGTAAATGTTTACGATCCTATTGTAGGGTTTGACTTATCGGTATTTCCTCATCCAGTTACTCCCTCTAGTTCCCATTTATTAGGAACAGATCCTCTCGGAAGAGATGTTTTAAGTATGTTTCTAGCTGGATCGGAACCATTAATAAAACTTTCTATTGTCTCGTTTATTACTGGCTTAATTTCAAGCTTAATAGTTGGAACGTTTATACCATTTCTCTTTAAGCGATTTGACCTACTTCTAAGAGAGTTTTCTTCAGGATTAGTATTAATATCTCCACCCATTGTGTTGTTAATACTCGGCACAGGTGATTTCCTAGAAAAACTGAGTCCAGAAGTAGTCGGTTTCATCTACGGTTTACTCGGAGGACTTGGTGTTTGCTACTTAGTAATTAGTACGAGAGTGAAAGAACTCATTAACTCAGAATTTTTAAATGCATCACGAGTGATTGGTGCAAGTGAGTTACAAATTGCACTTAAACATATTCTTCCCTTAATCATTCCTTACTCTGTAGCTCTTATGCTTTCAGTAACAACAAGTGGGATTGTCGCCTATGGTTTTGCTTCTTTTTTTGGACAAGTCGGTTGGACACCCAACTGGGGAATGATGATTTATGATGCAATTACTTACGGAAGCTATTTAGGTGGTACTAATTTATGGAATCTTATGCCACCAACATTTGGATTCATTCTCTGTTCAAGTTCTTTTTATCTAATAAGTATCAGTGTTAAGAAACAATTCGGAATCACGTTATAAAACTAGAGTAAAATAAAAGTGTGAGCAGTACATACCAGTTAGAAATTTACAAAAAACCATTAAAGGCAATAAAATCTGGTCTCAAAAGAGTGGAAATAAGGACAAATAACTCTTACGAAAAGATAAATTATGATGAATTAGTGCCCGGTGATTTAATATCTTTTCAGATTATTGCAGGTCCCCCATTTAACGGATTAGAAGTTGTTGAGGCAAATGCATTGATGGTTGAAGTCATTAGCGTCCTCAAATATAAAGATCCTAGGGAACTTCTTGAGCAAGAGGGTCTTGAAGTGCTATCTACCCTTGTTACAAATATTGATGAAGGTATAAAGCTACTTTATAGTTTTCACGAATATGAGGAAATGATTCCTCTCCATGGCATATATGCAATACATATACGACCAGTGACTTAATTGAGTATTTTTATAGTAATTTAGATTCCATATCTAATAATTTACGTTTACGCTCAATGCCTCCGTCTGCACTATACCCACCCAATGATCCGTCAGATCTTACAACTCTGTGGCAGGGAACATCAGGGGCATAAGGATTTTGCGCACACGCGTTAGCTACCGCTCTAGAACTATTTGGTTTTCCAATTGCTAGAGCAATTTCTTTATAAGTTCTTGTTTTACCAGCAGGAATTTTTAGAAGCTCTTTCCAGACAGAAAGCTGAAAATCTGTACCCTCTAATTTCATTATTACTACTCCTCTAGGTCATCATACAATGATGGCTATATAAAATTGCTTTCTTGGAATAAAGGGACTTTAGTCACCGATATGTTGATTATTGCAAGTATTAATTATGTCACAATAAGGATATGAGAAAGATAGCAAGATATGGAAAGAAAATTTATTTTCAGTCATTTATTTTCTTATGTAGGAGCTAAAGCTCACAAACAACTCGAATGGGGGTCTTGGGGCGACTCAGACCCTCATTCGTTGTGCGGTATCGAAAAAAGGAGAAATTTATGAAATCAAAATCATCAAACAATGAATGGGATATAAATCGTTGTTCAAAGCCCTTTTCAAGTACTAAGGATGCAACAGAGTACATGGAAACAAGAAAATTTGCAGGTACAGTACTGGAACTTGAGGATGGATCAATACAAGCTGTTTGCCCAACTTACCCAGAAGGTTTTTATCCTGGTGCAAAAGTATTAGCACAGGTAGATGCAGAGAATTGTTGTGATATCAGCAAGTAAACAGACGTTTATTGGTTTATGTGTTTTAATTTATTATGTTGCCCTTAATAATTTTGAATCATTGTCTTGTGTAAACAGACAGTTATTTAGTTGTTAACAAATAAATTAAATAACACTTCTTTCAAGAAATAGGATAAGAATAAAAGGGATAGATAGGACAAAACCAAGTAGAAAAAAAAGTTTCAACAATTTTTTTTCAAATTGCAAATTCATAAAGAAACCTACAACTACCAAAAATTTGATAAAACTTAACGGTATCAAAATAACCGGAAGATTAAAGCTCGTTGAGTAGAAAAGTGCTACCTCTATTAATGTAATGACACCCAGGAACGCTGCTATTAAAACATATTTTTTGGAATTATCTTCTTCGTGTTTAATTTGGAACATCATGGTATTAGGTACACAACTGTAAATATAACGATCCATACTATATCAACACAATGCCAGTACAGTGCTAAAGATTCGATGCTTAAACCATACTTCCTATTGTTTTTATTTGGTCCAATTTGAGAACCAGTTGTTAGAAGTAGTATCACTCCAATTACCACATGCAAACCATGGAAACCAGTTACAAAGTAAAATGCAGTTCCAAAAATACTAGAAGATATAGTTAGACCACTTTGAATAAATTCTGTATATTCATAAATCTGACCGCTAATAAACAAGATACCTAGGAACGCTGTTGCGAATATCCATATTCTTGATTTTTCATAATTTTTTATTTCATAAAAGTTATGACTCAACACCATCGTTAGGGAACTCATAAGAAGAATAAAAGAGCTAACCGAAGTAAATGGTATATCAAATAATTCCTCCGGGCTTAAGTTTCCCTGTGAAAACTTTCCTTTGTAAAAAAGATAGGTTGATATTAGGACTGCAAAAAAGACCACCTCAGATGAAAGAAATAACCACATAGCCATTTTTTGATTAGATACTCCTGTAGCTTCATGCTCTTGTATTGTGTCAACACTACTCATGTTCTGGCTCCAAAATCCATCCAAATATGCCTACAAGCAAACTCAAGATACCAATTGATAAAAGGACAAACGACATAAAGGTTCCTCTAAAAATTAAGGACCAGCCTAAAAAGGGTAAACCAAATCCTGTAATAAATGGGAACAAGGAATTAGATGGTAAGTGAATATGAGAATTGTCCATTAGGGTTGTTGCAAGCGTATATTTTTTTATCTCATCATGCTTGCCCTTACTCACAGATCTGTTCTCTTCGTCAACAGCATATTTCCTGTGCCAGAAATCATCTCTTGTTTTCACCTTAGGAATATCATAAAAATTATATTCTGGAGGAGGGAGAGGAGTTGACCATTCTAATGTTCTTCCATCCCAAGGATCAAATTCGGCAGCTTCTCCCTTTCGTTTTGAAAATATCCAGTTGAAAATAAAAACAAGTACACCAAGCAGTATCGTTACCGCACCTATTGAAGATATTAAATTCCAAAACTCTATATTCATTCCCTCGTCGTACCACCAAGTTCGACGAACCATTCCCTGCAGTCCTAACCAATGTTGGGGAAGAAATGTTAAATGAAGACCTAAAAAAAGTATCCAAAAATGTACTTTTCCAATTGTTTCATTGAGTTTTTTACCAAATACATGTGGAAACCAATAATAAATTCCTGCAAATATCCCAAACAATCCACCTCCCACTAATACATAATGGAAATGACCAATTACAAAATATGTATCTGTCTGTTGCCAAACTGATGGAACAACCGCATGGAGTACTCCAGAGACTCCCCCAATAACAAAATTAATTAAGAAAGCAATCGAGAAAAGCATTGCTACATTTAAATTCCTTTTACCAAACCACATGGTCGCAATCCAATTAAATATTTTTATTCCTGTTGGTATAGCAATGATCATCGTTGCTGCTCCAAAACCAGCTTGTGCTAAAGGTTGTATAGAGGATGAAAACATATGGTGTGCCCATACTCCAAAACCAATAAACCCAATAGCGAAACCTGCAAATACCAGAGTTGCATACCCAAAAATTGGTTTACGAGAAAAAACCGGGATTATTTCAGACATAATTCCAAAAACAGGAAGTATCAATATATATACTTCTGGGTGACCAAATAGCCAGAATAAATGCTGCCATAATATAGGATCACCACCCATTGCAACGTTATAAAAGTTTCCTCCAAATTGTCTATCAAAAACAACGGTAAATAAGGCAATAGTGATAAATGGAAGTGAAAAGATTAATAGGAACGAAACAACTTGTGTCATCCAGACATAAACTGGCAATTTCATAAAAGTTAAACCTTTTGCTCTGAAATTAAAAGTAGTAACCGTTAAGTTAATAGCTGAAATTAAAGAGGCAACACCAAGAAAGATTATCCCTATGACACCAATGTCAGTTGCTGTTCCAGGAGAAAATTGAATACCTGCATTAGGCTGGTACAAAAACCAACCACCCGCCACTGCATTTGAAAAGAGGTTGGATTCTTCAGAGAGATAGCCTCCAACTGGTGGTGCTGTAGTTCCAATAAACAATGTCGAATGAATAAAGAGAGCTCCAAAAAAGTAAATCCAGTAACTTAAAGCATTCATTCTTGGAAAAGCAACATCTCTTGCTCCAATCATGATTGGAATTAAATAATTTCCAAACCCTGAGTTAACAGCCATGAAGAATAAAAATACCATAGTAAAACCGTGAACAGTAAATAATGAGTTGTATTCTGCAGCAGATAAAAGTGTGCTTTCAGCTTGGGCTAAGTGAAGACGAATTAATAGTGCCTCAAGACCACCTACAAGAAAAAAGGTGAATCCTGTGTATAGGTACATAATCCCTATTTTTTTGTGATCTACTGTTGTTAGCAAATTAACAAACTTAGATTTCTGGGTTGGTCTTTTGTAAATTGTTTTACTTTTTGTTTTCATTACTTTAACTCCATTAGAAAATCTACTAACTGACTTACTTCCATTTCAGTAAGTTCTAAATTTGGCATGTATGACCCTGGTTTAATAAGTGGTGGATCTATTAACCATGATTCCAAATTCTCCTGAGTCATATTTAAGCTTGAACCAGCAAACATCGATCGTGATGCAAAATGAGTTAAGTCTGGACCGAGTAATGCTACATCTGATTCATTAAATCCTTGTATCTCATGGCACTGTGTGCAGCCAGCATTTAGAAATACCTGCTGACCATCATAGATGGGACTATCTTGAATTTGAGTAGCCTCGTAAGGTAAGGTTTGGTCTATTAACCAAGTTTTATAATCTTTGTTGCTAACTACTAATACCCTAGCTCTCATCTTTGCATGACTGAGACCACAAAACTCCCCACATTGTGCCCAATAGAGACCCTCTTTTTCTGCCTTAATGTTTAAATATGTGTCTACATTTGGCACCAAGTATCTTTTACCATTTAACTTAGGTACCCAAAAGCTATGGATTACATCTTTTGAATTCATTTTTAAACTAATATCTTGATTTATTGGAATGACTAATAAATTTGGAGAACTAATTTGTTGATCCGCATAGTAAAAATCAAACCACCACTGCTGTCCTATCACCTCAATTTCAATTGCGTTCTCAGGAGTTTTAAGTAAATCCATTGTTACTTTCACCGTTGGAATTGCGATAGAAATAATTATAAGAATCGGGATTACAGTCCAAATAACTTCTAAAACATTACTTCCTTCAATATTTTTTGGCTCTTTTTCAGTTTTATCATCAAAAACAAATAGGCCCAATATTAAAAGGACTAAGACAATCCCAAAAATTACATACCCGGCATACATAATTGGCCAAAAGAGATCATTAATTTCTCGTGCGTAAGGACCTTGTGCATCAAGACTGTCCATTGGAGCGTTTTCAATGCAACTCAATATAAAGAGGAAGAGAAATAAATACCTCGATGCTGGTTTATTTTGTGTCATGTACTCCCTAGGAATGTATAAAAAAAAGATATCGAAAATACAGAATTTTTTTTTCAAAAGATAGGGACTTTTGTCCTTAAGAATTTCAATTGCATTCCTCTGAAAAAAATATACTTATTTTAAGAAGACAAAAGAAAAGGATAAAGTATGTATGATCAAGTAGATTATTCAGAAAGAATGACTAAAGAGTATTCCCTAAAAAACTATTTTTTAGCATTTTCAAGAATAAGCCTTGGTTGGATTTTTCTCTGGGCGTTCCTAGATAAGACATTTGGCTTAGGCTACACAACAACAGTCGAAGCCTCGTGGACAAACGGTGGTAATCCAATATATGGATATCTAACTTATGCGACTTCAGGACCATTTGCAGAAATGTTTCAGGGGTTTGCGGATAGTACAATTTGTCAATGGTTATTTATGATGGGGCTTTTAGGCATAGGATTAAGCTTAATTTTAGGAATAGGACTAAAAGTTACTGCATATGCAGCAACTCTATTGCTAATGTTGATGTACATTAGTGCACTACCTTTTGTCACGGAGGGTAGCCATAATCCACTAGTTGATGACCATATTGTGTACGCGTTTCTTGCACTATACATAGGTTTTACCAATGAAGATCATGTCATGAGTCTCCGTAAAACCTGGTCAAAATTAGGAATTGTTAAAAAGTATCCCCTAATTAAATAAAGTTAATGCCTGGAGGTTCACTGCCTTCAGGCATTACCAATCTGATTTATTTGAGAGTTTTATTTCCAGCTCGTGAAAATCTTTAATAAACGAAATAGCTTCTGCCCTTGATTTGCACTCTATTTTTTTATAGATAATTGTTAAATAATTTTTAACTGTTTTTTCTGAAACATACATCTCTTCCGCAATTTCTTTATTGTTTAGTCCATCTGACAGCAGGTTTAATATCATTCTCTGTTTTTTTGATAAAGACTGGATTTTTGTATTTGCAATAATTAAATTGTATTGTCCTTTATTTAACTTAGTTTCCGGGTAATACAACTTCCCCTTCAATACATTACTTATTGCTTTTTCAAGTTCATCAATTTGGGTAGTTTTCAATAGAAATCCTTCAGCTCCTATTTCTTTACTAGTTTTGAGGGCTTTTTTATCGGCAAACGAAGTGAACATAATTATCTTCTGATCGGGGTGTTTTTCTTTATACTTCTTTGCTAAGTTCAGTCCTGATTTATCTCCAAGGCGTACGTCAATGAGAGCAATATCAGTTTTATCAATTTTTTTGTAATTTAGAGCATCTTCGTAATTTGAGAGTGTTGTTATCGTCCAATCTGGATGCTTATCACTTAATAAACTTTTGACGCCTGCATTCACTAAAGGGTGGTCATCAACAACAAGGACTTTCGTCACTATTCCTCTCCTAACTTTTGTGTTTACTCTTATACTATTTATTAAACATGGAAAAAGAAAACCATATCTCAGTTGATAATAAACATCTAAATGAGTTCATCAATATGAGCCTAGACACCCTAACAGAGAGTGACCTAACAAGGCTACTTGAAAAGACTGCTAGTAATTTAAAACAAATACTCGACTGTGAGTATGTTGCGATTGGAATTTTAGATCGTGGTAAATATATTAGTTTTATTCAATCAGGATTTACAAAAGAAATTGTTAGTAAAATCGGTTCGATACCCCAGGGAAGAGGCATTCTTGGAGAAATCATAAATAAAGATTCTGTCATGATTGTTGAAGATATTAAGAGTCATGAGAGTTATACGGGTTTTCCTAAATATCATCCTGATATGAATAATCTCATAGCAAAAGGATTATTCAATGGTAACGAAAAGCTTGGTAGAGTTTATGTTGCTAATAAAGAAATAGGGTTTAGCGAAGAAGATGAGAAAATATTAGAGCTTGCTGGAAAATTAATATCGCGATCAATAATGCATGTCAGAATGAATAACACTATTAAAGAAAACGAGGTCGAGCTTCAAATCTCCTCATTAAAACGTGATCTGCACGACTCGGCACTCCAAAACCTAATTGCTGTAAATATGCAATTAGAGCTGATAAAAAGTAACTCATCAAATGCAGGTGTGGCTGAAATAATGGACTCAACCATTGCAGCATCAAAAAAAGTAATAGAAGATTTATATGATCTATTAAATAAACAAGAAAATTTACCCATTGGATACGAAAATTTAAGTTTCGAACTCGAAGATATTATTTTTAGAGCAACAACGATTAGCAACATTGATTTTGAATTTGAATATTTGCTAGATTTTGATGTAAGTTCAAGTATGGCCAACACATTATTAACCATTGTTCAAGAGTCAGTTTCAAATATAGTAAAACATTCAAAATCAACTACTGCAAAAATAAAAGTATTTAAAGAGGATGATTATTTGAATATTCTCATCACCGACAATGGAGTTGGGTTCAATGAAGACTCGATAAAAAAAGGGTTTGGTTTAAAAAATATAAAGATTCGTGCAATTGAGCATGGTGGAGATGTTCAAATTAACAGCCATGATGAAAAAACTGTTATCCATGTGACACTATTGATTAATTAACTAAATCTTTCTTTTAAGTTAGGGTCTATATTTGCAAGAACTAAAGACTTGAAGTCTTCATGGATAGATTGATTTGAAGCGATCAATAAATTTGAAGATACTGTCGGAAATGATTCATGTTCATCAACAACCACTCCACCTGCCTCTTTAAGGATAAGGCTTGCGCCTAAAATATCCCAAGGCTTCATAAAATATTCGAAGTATCCATCAAATTTATTATCGGCAACCCAGCAAACATCTAGTGCCGCTGACCCAAACCTTCTTACTCCACCCGTCGTTTTGAGAATTGAGAGGAAGGTCTGTATGTATTGCTCTCCAAACTCCAACCTGTCGTATGGGAAACCTGTGGCAATAATAGCTTTCTGAAAGGATGTATCTTTTGTAACTTGTAATTTTTCAGAGTTTTTATACGCACCCTTATCTGCATATCCTTCATATAAGTTTTCTTGAAAAATATCATACACATAAGTTTGTACAGGTACTTTATTGATAAGTAGAGTGAGCGTGATTGCAACTTGTGGAATATTATTAGCATAATTCACAGTTCCATCCAGGGGATCAATTAACCATGATCTGCCATTAGAAGAGAGGACTTCATCTGATTCTTCTGAAATAATTCCATCCTCTGGAAAATATTTAGTTATAGCCTCTATGAGAATCTCTTCTGACTTAAGATCTGCATTTGTTACTAAGTCGACAACTGCATCTTTTGAATCAACAGTAAAGTCATTTCGCATATCTTTTATGGTTTTGGCAGCATCCATGACAGCATTATTTAATTCATATATATCGAAAGAAGTATTCATATTTATGAAAAAATACTGTGTTGAGATCCAGAATTCATATAATTCTGAGAATATATAGCTGCCTTAGCAACAGATTTTAATTCAAGCCATGTATATGGATTATTTGACTCACCTTTTACGTATGTAAGAAATGTCTGTATTGACTCCTTATGTCCTTTACCCTTTGAGAAAACCTTACTTTTATCATCTGACTGCTCTAAGTATCGAAGCATTTGGAAGTCTTCCATTATGTAAGAATTTCCACCGCCATGAATCTCTATTCTCTCTTTAGCCAGTGATTGATTTGTTTCACTGAAATATTGGATTGCAGCATGGGAGCCATTAGCAAAGTTAATATTGATAAATACTTGGTTATCCAAAGCAACATCATTCTCTTTATCCAAAGGTGATGATGCTGAAATACTTTGTGGAAGTGAATCAAAAAGATATGAAGCTAAATCAATTGCATGAACTGCTTCACCAACTATTCTTCCTCCTCCGATTTCTTTAATGTTCGTCCAGTGATCTTTGTCTAAAGCAGGAACACTAAAACGGAAATTAATGCTGTTAGCTGGGGTACTGTTAAGTTTTGATTTTACAAACTGAGTTGCTTCAGCAAATCTCCTGTTAAAACCTACAAATATTTTTGCATTTTCTGCATTGTACATTGCTTCTTCGATCTTAACTAAAGACTCAACTTCTAAAGCTAAAGGTTTTTCGACATACACTGCTTTACCTGCATTAACAGCTTTAATAACTAGCTCTGCATGATTATGATGCTGAGTCAAAATAAATACCGCATCAATCTCTTCAGAATCAATAATCTCACTCTCAGTGGAATATTTGTTATTAATCTTAAAACTTCTAGAGAGTACTTCTGCACTTAATCCACCGGAAGAGGCAATGCCAATAACTTCACACTCTCGTTTTAGGTCACGTAGGATTGGGAGAATTGTTGTAGAAGCAAAATTACCTGCTCCTATAATTCCTAATTTAATTTTTCCATTAGACGATGGTGTAGATGTGTCTGTCTTTTCGAAATCAAGCTTTGGTTCATTAGTAAGTTCATACCTAAGAACAATTGATAATGGTTTTTCATCTGATTCAAATTTTTCATATATAGAAGGTGCATCAATAAAATCTATTTCCTCGGTAATCATGTCCGATAATGAAATCTGTTTTGTTTGTAAAAGTTGTAAGAAAGCTGAAAAATTCCTGTTTTCTGTCCATCGAACATGCTCTATGGGATAATCATTTCCGAGAACTTCATACTGCTTATCATATCTACCGGGTCCATATGACTTAGAGACAACTAGTTCTAATTCTTTATAGTAAAAATCATTTCTTGAGATATTAAGTGGAATATCACCTACAACTACAATTTTTGCTTTATTTCTAGCAATACGTGTTGCCACCTCTATTGGTTCGTTACTCGAGGAGGCTGCTGTGATGATGACAGCATCAACATTTTCTGAATTAATAGATTTATCATTTATTGCATCATCAATAGAGGTATAAAAGTTATTTCTATCAAGAGTTCTTTTTTCATCTGGATCAACTCCAATGACTTCACACCCTTGAGCTTCTGCTAGTCTGCAGACTAACTGTCCAACAATCCCAAGACCAATAACAACTATTTTAGATCCAAGTGTTGTATCTGAAAGCCTTAGACCATGTAAGGCAATGCTACCTAGTACTGTAAAGGCAGCTTCCTTTTCAGAAGTATCGTCGGGGATTCGGGAGCATAAATTTTGATTGACTGCGACATATTCTGCGTGACTACCATTTGAAACAACTTTATCTCCAACATGAAAGTCTTTCACATTTTTACCTGCTTGAATTACTTCTCCACAAGAGCTGTAGCCAAGCTGTAGCGGTAATACATTTTTTGGAAATACAGCCTCAATGACAGCACCTAATCCCTCTTTTTTTAATAGGTCTAAACCTTTACTGATATTTGAAGAATCCTGAAGCTTATCAGTAACAGTTTTATTTGCAGACTCAATTGAAGCTAACTCAGTACCGGAAGATACAACAGAGTAATAATTTTTTATAAGAACTTCATTCGGTCCTGGCTGTGGAATTGGTGTATCCCAAATAACTGGTACTGGGTTATTTCTCTCAACGACTAACTGTTTCATTTAATAATCACCTTTAATAATGATACCTACTTCACTTCTGATATTAAGGGAGAGGTTAAATTAATCATCTCGCCTGCGATTGTTTCAACGACTAAAGAACCATCTTCTGCAATATCTCTCGCCCAACCTCTTCCCTCTGGGTATTCGATCAGTTTTCCGAGTGTTGTTAGTTTTGATTTGTATTCATTTAAATCAAATTCTTCATTTTGAATAGTACTTAAAGTTTGCTTTGCCCATCCTGTAGCATCCTGATTTATTTTCTCATTATCAATTGTCTCGTTATACAAAGATGCAGCATTTGGAAGACCTGGATTATCCCAAAAATAATTTATACCCATGCCTATACAAATTTTATTATCTTTTTCCTCGACTAAAATTCCCCCCACTTTTGATTCATTTAATAAAATATCATTTGGCCACTTGAGCTTTAGTTCAACATCGGTAATTGTCTCTAAAAATGCATAACCTGCAATTAATGGAATTAAGGTTTTCGTAAACCCATCTGGAACCTTTGTAAATACCAGAGAACTTGCCAGAGCTTGGTCAGCGTTTTGCCAATCATTATTATCTGTACCTCGACCTTTTTCTTGGAAATAACTAATTACAAGTAAGGGTTCTGCCTCAAAATTGTCTAGTGCATAATCTTGCGTATTGTAGATAGATTCAAAAAAAACTACTTTCATAGTGTTACTTCTTTACATATATATAGGTCAAATACTTACACTAACAATAAACAAGAAAGAAAAGCATGTCAGACGAAAATTTAGCTGAAATAAGAGATGAAAGAGCTAAAAAGGTTCAGCATCCAAAAGGTAAGTTAACGGCTTATGAAAGAATACATCTGGTATTAGATGAGGGTTCTTTTAATGAAATAGATGAAAATGTTTCTTCCGATGAAAATCCTAATGGTGAAGCCGTAATCACTGGTTCTGGCACTATCCATGGAAGACCTGTGTATATATATTCAGAAGACTTCTCCATTATGGGAGGAAGTTTAGGTGAAATTGTAGCGAAGAAAATCCTTAGAGTTATGGATCTTGCTTTAGAGTCAAGAGCACCGATAATCGGTATTAAAGACTCTGGTGGAGCCCGTATTCAAGAAGGGATATCTTCTCTTTATGGGTATGCACAAATATTTAGAAAAAATGTACAAGCTTCAGGAAAAATACCTCAAATTTCGGTAATTGTTGGGCCATCAGCTGGTGGTGCCGTTTACAGTCCAGCGCTAACTGATTTTATATTTCAGGTAAAAGACATCGGTCAGCTATATGTTACTGGACCCGCTGTTGTCAAAACTGTAACTGGAGAAGACGTAAGTTTTGAGGAACTTGGAGGAATCGAAGCTCATGGAACTCTTTCAGGTGTAAGCCACCAAATTTGTGAAGATGAACAACAAGCCTTTGATGAAGTACGATATCTTTTGAGTTTTTTACCACAATCGTCTGAACAAAAACCTCCAGTATTTATTACAGAGGATGACACAGAAAAAAATGTAGATATATTGGATTCGTTTATTCCTGAGAATAGAAATCAGCCTTATGACATGAACGACATCATTAACAATATTGTTGATGATGGTGAGCAATATCCTATTCATGCAAATTATGCCTTAAACATAATCACAACACTGGCAAGAATTAATGGAAACACTATTGGCATCATTGGAAACCAACCATTAGAAGTTGCAGGTGTGCTAAATATTGATGCTTCTGAGAAAGCTGCACGATTTGTACGCTTTTGTGATGCTTTCAATATACCATTACTAACTCTTGTAGATGTACCTGGATTCCTTCCAGGTGTAGAACAAGAACATGGAGGTATCATTAAAAGTGGTGCTAAATTACTTTATGCATATTCTGAAGCAACTGTGGCAAGAGTTTGTGTTGTAGTTAGAAAAGCATACGGAGGTGCATATATTGTTATGGATTCAATGGGCCTTGGGGCGGACAAACTTTTTGCCTGGCCAAGTGCTGAAATTGCTGTCATGGGTGCCGAAGGTGCTGTTGATATAATCCATAGAAAAGAAATTAAGGATGCTGCAGATAAAGATGCACTAAAAACACAGCTTGTAGATGAATATAACGAAAAATTTAGCAATCCTGATATTGCAGCAAAACTTGGATTAGTAGATAAAATAATTAAACCAAGTGATACAAGAAAAGTTGTTACCGAAGCTTTTAAGGAGCTTGTAAATAAAACTAACTTAGGAGATAAGCATGGAAACATTCCCCTCTAAAAATATTCCTATTACGTGGATTGAAAAAGGATCCCTAGCTAGAAACTTATTTCTATCTTTGGGTTTTGCAATTGTGACTGCACTAAGTGCTCAGATAAGGATTGAACTACCAATCACTCCTGTACCAATAACAGCTCAAACATTTGTTGTTATTCTTGCTGGTCTCCTTTTAGGGAGTACATTTGGATCACTCAGTATGTTGATGTATTTATTCACAGGTTTAGCTGGCTTACCTTTTTTCTCAGGTAGCGTAGCAGGACTTGCTATTTTAAAGAGTCCAACAATTGGCTACATAATTGGCTTCTTTCTAGCAGCACAGATTGTAGGGAGACTTTCACATACACCTTTGCTTGGAATATTACTAGGTACAGGAATGATTTACTTAAGTGGCGTCTTTGGGCTCACCCTTATTTTGAATATCTCAGTACTAGAAGCATTCACTATTGGAGTCGTTCCATTTCTAATAGGTGATTTAATTAAAGGATTTGGCGCAGTCTTAATTGCATACAAAATCAAATAACTTATGACAGAGAAAAGACTTCTTATTGCAAATCGTGGTGAAATAGCATTACGAATTATCCGTTCAGCAAAAGAAATGGGTTTGTATACCATTGCTGTCTACTCTGATGTAGACACCGACTCATTGCACGTAAAAAGGGCAGATGAATCTTACTATCTTGGAGGATCACTTCCAGCAGATAGCTACAGAAATATTAAAAACTTAATGAAAGCTATTGAAGAAACAAAAGCAGATTTAGTACATCCCGGGTATGGATTTTTAGCCGAGAATGCAGAATTTGCCAAAGCTGTACAAAAAAAAGGTATTACTTGGATAGGTCCCAATGCAGAAACAATAAAATCAATGGGTGACAAAATTGAGTCACGTAAACTTATCTCTAAAGCTGGCCTACAACCTGTTCCAGGTCAGTTGAAACCATCAAGAACAAAGAGAGAAGCATTGAAGGATGCTAATCGTTTTGGCTACCCCGTTGCATTGAAAGCTGCACATGGTGGTGGTGGAAAAGGTTTAAGAATTGTTAAAAATGATGATGAGTTAAACGAGAATTTTGAAATTGTTAAGCGCGAGAGTGAAGCATATTTTGGATCGGATCAAGTCTACGTAGAAAAGTTCATTAAACCAGCAAGACATGTAGAAACTCAAATCCTAAGTGATAAATTTGGAAATCATATCTATCTTGGGGAAAGAGATTGTTCATTGCAAAGAAGGAATCAAAAGCTAATAGAAGAAAGTCCACCAATCTGGCTTTCAGAGTATGGACAAGAGAAACTCAAAGATGCAACCATGCGAATTGCTAAAATCTCTAACTATGTAAATGCAGGAACAGTTGAATTTTTAGCTGATGCAGATGAGAATTTTTATTTTCTTGAAATGAACACTCGATTACAAGTAGAACATACTGTCACAGAAATGCGTTATGGAATTGATATTGTCAAAGAACAGATAAAAATAGCACTCGGTAACTCTTTGGATGGCTTTGTTGTTGAACCAAGAGGTCACAGTATTGAATTTAGAATTAATGCAGAAGATCCAACAAACAACTTTCTTCCCACTCCTGGAACAATTACAGAATATAGGGAACCAATGGGAAATGGCGTTCGTGTGGATGGTTGGGTAAAAACTGGAACAGCAATCTCACATTTTTATGACAATTTAATTGCAAAACTCATTGTCTGGGGTGTTTCAAGAGAAGAGGCTTTATCAAAAGGGCAACGTTGTTTAGAGGAATATATTGTTGGAGGAATTCCCACCACAATAAATGTGTTAGGCGATGTTCTCAAAACTAAAGAGTTTAAAGAAGGTAGAGTGCACGTTAAGTTTCTAGAGGAAAATTTTAAAATTAAAGAAGTTGAAGATGAAGTATCTTCTGACAGACCAAGCAAAGTAAATATTTCGCTTGATGATTCTGGCTCACCTACCCTTGCTCCACAACCTCCAAAAAAAATAGGGATGGACTTAACGGGAAGTATAAAAAATCCAGGAATAATAACTGCAGGTATGCAAGGTACAATTATGGATACTATGACCAAAAAAGGCAAGAAGGTTAAGAAAGGCGATTCTCTCTTTGTACTAGAAGCTATGAAGATGGAAAATGTCATAACCTCTCCTATTAATGGGGTAATCAAACAGTTCAATATTAAAAAAGGTCAACCTGTAAATAAGGGTGATGTCCTTGTCGAAATAGAACTGTAATGACAAACATCTACGGTGTCGGGGTAGACCAGGTAAATCTGGATAGAGTAAGAAAACTATTAAGTAAAAACCAATCAAAGTTTGAAAATAGGTGCTTTACAAAAAATGAGATACTCTACGCAAATAGATTTAATGATCCTTCGAAAAGACTGGGAGCAAGATTTGCAGGTAAAGAAGCCGTTATGAAATCCTTAGGAAAAGGATGGAGGCAGCTGAACTGGAAAGAAATAGAAATTACTGGTGGTGGAAAACCTACAGTTATTCTTCATGGAAAAGCAGCTGAACTTGCTTCTAGTCAAAACATTAAGGATGTACATATTTCCTTATCCCATGAACAGGAAATGGCAATCGCTTTCGCTGTCTCAGAGGTAGGGCAATGAGTTGGGTTGGAATGTTTCCGGGTCAAGGATCTCAAGAACCTGGAATGGGGCATGAACTTCTTGAAAAATATCCTGAATTGTTAATCGACATTTTTGATGAAACACTTGGGTGGTCTCTTAAAGACACTATTAATGACGGTGATGCAGAATTTATTAAAAAGACCAACATTGCACAGCCTTACATATTTGCCATCTCGTACTGCTACGGATTGGAAACAATAAATACATATGGTCATCCGTCCGCATTAATTGGCCATTCTCTTGGAGAGTATACTGCTTTAGCCATTAGTGGATTTTTCGACTACAGGGATGCATTGAAAATAATTTCAGTACGTGGAGAAGCTATGCAAGCTTCAGTGGAAAATTCTGATACCGGAATGGCAGCAGTGTTAACGACGGACTTAGAAGCTACTCTAAAAGAGATTACGGTTTTAAACTCACAAGATATCGAGGTGTGGATTTCTAATTACAACGATGCATCGCAAATTGTTATTAGCTCTAGTATCGAAAATCTTGAATATCTTAAATCTAATTCCAAAGCTCTTGGTGCAAGAAGAGTCATACCTCTTGAAGTTGCTGGAGCTTTTCATAGTAAAATTGTTTCCCCTGCAAAGCCAGAACTTGCAACTGCTCTTGAGGGAATCGAAATTAAAGAGGGATCAATACCTGTATATATGAATGTTGATGCAAATGTAGCAACTACTGAAACTTTAAAAGAACGTTTAGTTAATCAAATTGACAATTCTGTCTTGTTTTATGATCAAATACTTAAAATAGCTGCAGATGTTAAACCAAAGGAATGGATACATATCGGTCCAGGCAATGTAACTGCTGGAATGGTTAAGAAGTCTATATCTAGTAAAGAAATTAGGGTAATTAATTCACTAGAGTCTATAACTAAATAGTTGGGAGTAATTTTGAAGTCAACAATAACAGGTTGGGGTAAGTGCGTCCCTGATAATGTAGTAACAAATGATGATATGGCTACGTTCATTGATACCTCTGATGAGTGGATACAACAAAGAACAGGTATTAAAGAACGAAGATTTTCACATGTAAACAACTCAGATATGGCAACAGTTGCTGGACTAAGAGCAATTGCAACAGCTGGCCTTCAACCTGAAGATATAGATGTTGTAATACTTGCAACATGTACTCCAGATAGTATTGTTCCATCAGCAGCTGCACATGTGCAGAAAAAAATGGGTTGTGTGAATGCAATTGTTTATGATGTCAATGCAGCATGTGCTGGTTTTCTTTACGCCATGCAACAAGCAAAAGCATTTATAGAAAGTGGAATTTATAAGAATGCAGTTGTTATTGGCTCCGAACATATTACCTGGCTATTAGATTGGTCTGACAGAAATACAGCTGTACTTTTTGGTGATGGTGCTGGGGCTATGGTTGTGCAACAGAGTAACGATGAGTCAGAGGGAGAAATTTACTCCTTCAAAAATGGTTTAAGTTCGGATAAATTAGAAATTCTGGAGGTACCTAACTTCGGATCAGCTATGAATAGATTCACCCCCTATGCTGCAGCTGAAACCATTTGGACATTTGATGGACAAGAAATTTTTAAAAATGGTATTCGAGCTATGGGAAATGCAACTGAGGAAGCAATTACGGCATCCGGTTTAAGCAAGGAAGATATTGACCTGCTGATTCCACACCAAGCTAACTTACGGATAATTGAAGGGCTTGAGAGAAATCTAAAATTACCAAATGCTAAAACACTTAAATATGTTCATAAGTACGGAAACACTTCTGCTGCATCTATTCCTACAGCTTTTGTTGATGGGATAGAAGATGGCTCAATTAAAGGTGGAGAAACTAGTATTATCACTGCTGTTGGAGCTGGTCTTGCATGGGGAGCTGCAGCAATAAAATTAGGTCAACGCGTAACACCTTTAGGTGAAACAGATGCAGAGTTACCAGAGTTTGATGGTACAGGTATTGATGCTATTCAAGAGTCAATAGATTATTTTGTTCATGGAAAAAAAGAAAGCTAACAATGAAAACAGCGCTAGTAACAGGTGGGTCAAGAGGAATTGGTAAAGCAGCTGCTCTGAAAATAGGAGAAAGTTGTAATGTTGCTGTAGGTTACTCAAGTTCCAAAGAACAAGCTGAAGAGGTGGCTAACTCGATTAAAGCAGCGGGTGGAAATGCTATTGCAGTAAATATAGATGTTACAAACCAAGATTCAATAAATAGTTGTTTTGAAATAGTAGAAAAAGAGTTTTCTTCAGTTCATATACTGATTAACAACGCAGGAGTAACAAAAGATAATATCTTTCCACGATTAAAACAAGAAGACTGGGATGCAGTTATTGATACAAATCTAACGGGCTCTTTTCGTACATCACAAAGAGCTATAAAAGGCATGATGAAAAATAAATGGGGTCGAATAGTTTTCATCTCCTCCGTTGCGGGGTTAAGTGGTAATGTTGGGCAGTCGAATTATGCAGCATCTAAGGCTGGATTAATAGGGTTGGCTAAAACAATAAGTAAGGAGCTTGGCTCAAGAAATATAACTTCTAATGTTATAGCTCCCGGATACATTGATACTGATATGACTTCATTTTTAGATGATGAACAAAAAGAGGATATTATAGGACAACTTTCAATAAAGAGAGTCGGTAAACCAGAAGATATTGCAAATATGGTATCGTTTTTATGTTCAGATGAGTCAGAATATATAACAGGACAAGTTTTTCCAGTTGATGGAGGGCTAACTACTTAAGTTAAAGGAGATGACTATGGAAGTAACAGAAGTTTTTGAAAAAGTAAAAAATTTATTTGTAGATGAACTTGGCATTGATGCTGAAAAAGTCACTATGGAAGCAAAGCTTGAAGAAGATCTGGATATTGATTCTTTAGGTATTGTTGAAGTTGTAATGGCCTTTGAGGATGAGTTCGAAATAGAAATAGATGATGAAGAACTCACAGATGTTGGAACAGTTGGTCAGGCCGTAAACTTACTGCATTCTAAACTATAAAAAATCATGTCTAAAAGACGTGTTGTCATAACCGGCCTAGGAACAATAAACCCCTTAGCTAATAATGTACCCGAAACTTGGAGCAGCTTAATAACGGGTAAGTCAGGTATTGCGCAAATTACTTCGTTCGACACTTCTGAACTACCAGTGTCTTTTGCTGGTGAGGTAAAAGACTTTGACGCCAATGAATATATGGGGAAGCAGCACGCTCGTAAATTAGATAAATCTTCACAGCTTTCCATATTTGCGACAGAGGAAGCTCTAAAAGATGCAAATTTAAATATTGATGAACGTTTGGGTCCCAATGTAGGTATTGTTTTTGGAACAGGGATTGGTGGGATTGGTTCAACAGAACAGGCAGTTAGAACTTTTGACGAAAGAGGAGCTTCAAGAATAAATCCTTTAGCTATAACACAGCTAATGCCTAACTCTAGTACTGGCCAGGTAGCGATAAAATTTGGTATTGAAGGCCCATCACTAACTATTACTACTGCTTGTGCTGCATCTGCAAATGCCGTTGGTGAGGCAAAGAACATGATTCAAAATGGAACAGTAGATATGGTAATAACTGGAGGAACTGAATCTGGAACTACTGCAATGACAATA
>ERZ1048686.802-NODE-802-length-27755-cov-41.342563_pt1 | contig 27755 bp, 24 predicted proteins | sample MGYA00383099_ERZ1048686 | MGnify/ENA primary metagenome ERZ1048686 (study PRJEB29581, sample SAMEA5548369) | metagenome | biome: marine; feature: coastal; material: water | depth 25 m | study: Short-term variability in the microbial, nano- and picoplankton... | reverse complement strand
AGAGTCTTAAAGTGCAATTACACCCAGTCGAGTCTTTGAAATATTGTATCTGGATCTTATTAGAAATTCTCAAGTCAAATTGGACTGTTACAAAGGTAATTCTTTCACCGAATATGAATATCAAACAAAATATGTTTGAAGTACCTTTTTCCCAAAAAAGTGACTTGGGGCAAACCATTTTCGCAAATTCAATTACTTTAACTCCTGGTACTATCTCAGTTGAAGTTGAAGAAAATCATTTCCTTGTACATGCATTGGTTTTTTCATCTAACGACCATGCTGCATTAGCTGAAATGAATGAACGTGTTTCTAAAATTGAAGGTAATGTTAAATAATGATAGACACGATGCCACATTTCGTCTTTTTAATTGCACTTATTTTATTATTTACAGCAATGATCCTTGTCTTAATAAGATTATATAAAGGGCCAACTTTGTATGACAGGGTTTTATCGACTAACTCTTTTGGTACACATACTGTTCTATTTATTGGAGTGCTTGGTTTCTTAAGTGATCGACCTGACTTTTTAGATATTGCATTATTATACGCTCTAATAAATTTTGTAGCTACAATCGCAATACTTAAATTCTTTCGTTACCGTGCAATTGGTGATGTATTAATAAAAAGGGAGTTAAAAAAATGAACTTTCTTTATGATATTATGCAATTAATTGCTTGGGCTTTAATTTTAGTGGGAAGCGTTATGGCTATTATAGGAGCATTAGGGGCTCTTAGATTTCCAGACTTTTGGTCAAGATTACATGCAGCTTCAGTAACTGACAGTGGTGGAGTGATTTTTCTCTTGTTAGGAATGGGTATTCATTCGGGTTTCAATTTAATTACTTTTAAATTATTTTTGATAGGTGCATTTTTATTTATAACTGGCCCAACATCTTCGCATGCTGTTGCTAATGCTGCGTTAGTATCTGGAGTTAAAACGTCTAAGAAAAATCAAAATGAAACTGGTGATGAAGGATGATTGATACTTTCACAAATACAGTTTTATTTGTGATGCTGGTACTCACGGCTTTAGCGATTGTTAGAATGGAACGCCTTTTTGCAGTTGTAATGCTTTCCAGTGTATTTAGTTTGTTGTCGGCGTTATTATTTGTAACTTTAGACGCAGTAGATGTAGCATTCACTGAAGCAGCAGTAGGTGCAGGCATCTCAACAGTTTTAATGCTAGGAACAATTGCATTAACTAAACCAGTAGCAAAAACACCACGGCATACTGCTTTTGTGCCATTAATAGTTGTATGTGTGACTGGTGCTGCATTAGTCTATGGTACGTTAGATATGCCGGCATTTGGTTCACTTGATGCGCCGGCTCAAACACATGTAGGCCCAGATTATTTATCACGTACGCCAACCGATATTGATGTGCCGAATGCAGTAACCGCAATTTTAGGTAGTTATCGTGGCTTCGATACACTGGGAGAAACCGCAGTTGTGTTTACGGCGGGTATTGGCGTTTTGCTTTTATTATCAGGACTACGACGCCGACGTGAAGATGAGGATGACGAAATATGATTTTCCATCATTTAATACTTCGTGTTGTTACTAAACTATTAGTAGGAACAATAATATTATTTGCATTATATGTTCAATTCCACGGTGATTTTTCACCTGGAGGTGGTTTCCAAGCTGGAGTTATCATGGCTGTAGCTTTCATTCTTTATGGGATAGTCTTCAGTTTAGAAGCTGCTAAAAAAGTTTTTCCTGAATGGCTTGTTCATAAATTATCAGCACTCGGCGTCCTGATTTATGCAGGTACTGGTATTGCTACCATGATTTTAGGGTATGATTTCTTAGATTATGATGCCTTTTCACCATTACATCCTACACATGGTCAACATTGGGGGTTGTTAATAATTGAATTTGGGGTTGGAGTTACAGTTACTGGAGTAATGGTAGCAATATATTATGCTTTTGCTGGCCGTCCTCCAAGCATCTCAGATGAGGAATGGTAGATGGGTAAGTTTTTTGAACTTCAGTTTTTAACAGGCCACATACATTATATGTTATTTATAGTTCTAATGATGACTGGACTATTTATAGTTGTGGACAAAACTAATTTAGTAAAAAAGATTATTGGCTTAAATATTTTTCAAGTTTCAGTATTTATGTTTTATGTATCGATTGGGAAAGTTACTGGTGGTACAGCGCCAATTTTTCCGATGGATTCAAATTATCATGTTGATCAAACTGCAATGCAAACAATTTTATATTCAAACCCATTGCCGCATGTTTTAATTCTGACAGCTATTGTTGTTGGCATAGCTACTACTTCATTAGGATTAGCGCTGATTGTTCGAATACGAGAAAGTTTCAATACAATTGATGAAGAAGATATTCTACAAATCGAACAAAAAATGACACGTGATGATAACCAAAAATATAAATATCCTTATAAGGATATACTATAATGGCTAACATTGCGCATATGGCAGAGCATACTGCACGAGATTTAATTGATCACTTGCCTTTGCTACAAGTTATGGTGCCATTTTGTACTGCGCCAGTGATTATATTATTTGGAAGTCGTAGCTTTGCGTGGCCTTTAGCTTTTATTTCATCAGTTATTTCATTGATTATTTCAATTATGCTTATGATGATTGTGCGAGAAGGGGGGTATATTTCATACGCTCTCGGAGGGTGGGCCCCACCATTAGGGATTGAATACAGAATTGATGCAACCAATGCATTTGTTCTCATGCTGATTAGTACCATTGGTACTGTAGTTTTACCATTTGCATATACTTCAATTAAGAATGAAATCCGTAATCGTGATCATACTCTACTTTATGCATGTTGGATGCTTTGTTTTACAGGTTTGTTGGGAATGGTTGCTACGGGTGATGCTTTCAATGTGTTTGTATTCTTGGAGATTTCATCATTGTCTACTTATGTATTGGTAGCGCAAGGTGCTTCAAAAGACCGTCGTGCACTTACTGCAGCTTATGATTATCTCATCATGGGAACCATAGGTGCAACGTTTTTTGTTATTGGTCTTGGAATGTTATACATGGCCACTGGCACTTTAAATATGGCTGATTTGGCAGATAGAATCGCTGATCAAGGTGCTAACCGCACTGTAAGATCTGGTTTCGCTTTTGTGATAGTAGGGATGGGACTTAAGGTGGCGATGTTTCCGCTACATCTTTGGTTGCCAAAAGCATATACATTTGCACCTTCTGCAGTAACTGTATTTTTATCGGCTACTGCAACTAAAGCAGCATTATATGTAGTAATGAGATTTGTATTTTCTGTATATAATCCAGATTTTTCGTTTGCGAAAAACACACTGGAAATCATTTTTCTTCCCCTGGCTATTATTGCAATGTTCTCTGCATCTTTCGTGGCAGTATTTCAAGTAAACATGAAAAAAATGTTAGCTTATTCATCTATTGCTCAAGTGGGATATATGTTGTTAGGAATAGCTATACTTAGTGAAGCAGGCTTATCGGCTTCTTTGTTGCATATGTTCAATCATGGATTTGCAAAAGCATTGCTGTTTATGGGTGCGGGTGTTCTAGTCTTAAAAACTGGTGGGTCTTTTTATCTTCAAATATCTGGAATGGGGCGTAAAATGCCAATTACTTCTGGGGCGATCGTAATTGGTGGGTTGTCACTGATCGGTGTGCCTGGCACAGCTGGATTTTTGTCAAAATGGTTGTTAGTTCAAGCAGCATTGGAGCGAAGTGCTGATAATAGTCTATTTTTAGTTGTTGCTTTGAGTATAGTTTTATCTTCACTTTTAGCGGTTGTTTATGTTTGGCGTATTTTTGAAGTTTTATTTTTGCGTGAAGCAGATGTGTCTATGCCTTCAAGTGAAGCTCCAATTATGATGTTAATCCCGATGTGGATACTGGCTGGATCTTGTGTGTGGTTCGGATTTTCAACAGATCTTTTATACGACGTAGCCAATCAAGCTGCTCTTAATTTGCTTGAAGGATCAATGGGCATGTCTGGCTCTATTTTGAATTTAGGGATGAACTGATGGAATTAAATTCTGTTGATACAATTACTCTTATTTACTGTGCTATGCTATTTCCAGTTTTAGCTATGGCGGGCAATATGGCTTTTTCTGGAGCTAAAAATATCCGTGATACTTTTACATTATTCTGTGCAGTATTAACATTTTTTAGTGTGGTTATGATACTTTCTAATGTAGGAAATAACGTTACTGAGCCTATTAGTTTGTTTAATCTATTTCCTGGAATTAATATTGCATTTAATGTTGAGCCATTAGGTTTGTTATTTGCAATTATTGCTTCAGGGTTATGGATCCTGACACACATTTATGGTGTGGGGTATATGCGAGGTAATAATGAAAAGCACCATGCGAGGTTTTTTGCATGTTTTTGCATTGCTATATCGTCAGTAATTGGAATTGCTTTTGCATCTAATATGTTCACATTATTCTTGTTTTATGAAATTTTAACAGTTTCGACTTATCCTCTTGTTGCTCATAAGGGGACAAAAGAATCTATTCGGGGTGCTCGTGTTTATTTATCAATCTTAATTGGTACATCAATTGTACTGCAATTAACTGCAATAATTTGGACGTATGTTTTAACTGGTACCTTGGACTTTACTCAAGGTGGTATTCTTGAAGGTAAGATTTCAGGTTGGGTCGTGCCTATCCTTCTTGCACTTTATGCTTTTGGGATTGGAAAAGCAGCACTGATGCCTTTTCATAAATGGTTGCCAGCAGCAATGGTTGCGCCAACGCCCGTATCAGCACTCTTGCATGCCGTAGCTGTAGTGAAAGCAGGAGTGTTCACAATGTTGAAAATTGGTATTTATATCTTTGGCATTGATTTTCTTTCAGATACAGGTGCATCTGAGTGGCTTATGTGGTTAGCAGCATATTCAATTATAGCTGCGTCAGTTGTTGCTATGTATCAAGATAATCTTAAAAAGAGGTTGGCATATTCAACAATATCTCAATTATCATATATCACTTTAGGAATGGCTTTGGCTAACTCTATGGGTGCACTAGGTGGGGGTATGCACATTGCTATGCATGCTATGGGTAAGATTACGCTCTTTATGTGTGCTGGTTCGATTTATGTAAAATACCATAAGACTGAAATTTCAGAAATGTCCGGGTTGGGGCGTGCAATGCCGATTACGTTTCTTGCCTTTTTTATTGGTGCACTGTCGATTATTGGCTTGCCACCTTTAGGCGGGTCTTGGCCAAAATTTTTGTTAATTATGGGAGCAATTAATACTGAGCATTATATCATAATTGCTGTTATGATGTTGTCATCACTATTAAATGTTGCTTATTTGATGCCCATTGTTGGGCGAGCTTTTTTCAGCTCAAATTTGAATTCATCTGTGGGAAAATATAACGAAGCGCCAATTTTGTGTTGGTTGCCACCAGCAATTACAGCTATTGGCTGTATAGTCTTGTTTTTCTATGCTGGCACCTTACAAGATTTTTTAACCCCAATTATTCAAAAATAGGAGGCTGATTAAGTGATAAAGAAGGTAAAAAAAAGCACACAAGATTACCCTATTCTAGGTAGATGGATTTCTTGGGTTGATAAGCCAGGGAGCAACCAGAAAATATTTTATATTTTAATAATATTATGTATTGCTTCATTTGGGCTTGAATGGACTTACGAAAAACATGCTTATTTCGAAATAGAAAACTATAAAGGTTTTTATGCAATTTATGGATTTATAGTTTTTTCAATACTTATTTTTATAGCAACATTATTACGAAAAATTATTAAAGTTCGTGAAGATTTTTATCTTGAAAAATCAATAGACTCTGAAGTTTATCCAGAAGATCAAATTCAGAGGATTGATCATAATGCTTGATCTTTTACATCAAATTCCAACAGCTTTTCTGTTCTTTATTGCTGCATTTGTAGTGATGGTTCTTCCACAGGGCAATGCTCGCAACATAGTTTTATTGGGTACGCCCATAATCGCAGCTATTCAAGTTTGGACTTTGGGAATGGGAGAGTTTTACACTATTCCATTATTTGGTTTTAACTTAGAGTTAATGCGGCTTGATAGCTTATCGCGTATTTTTGTTTTGATTTTTTGTCTTGCTGCATTTTTGGGAAATCTATTTGCATGGCATATTAAAGATACAATACAACAAGTGTCTGCTTTAGCTTATGCAGGATCTGCAATAGGTGCAGCTCTTTCTGGGGATTTAATTGCGTTGTTCTTTTATTGGGAAGGTACAGCTATAGCTTCTGTCTTCTTAATATGGGCTCGAAGAACTGAAGGCTCGTATTGGACTGGAATGAGGTACTTGGTTATTCAGATTGCCTCTGGAGTTATTCTCATTGCTGGTGTGTCTTTATATTATTACGATACGGGCTCTATTACTTTTGAAAGAATGGAGCTTGGTTCTGTCGCAACTTGGCTTATCTTTTTGTCTTTTGGTATTAAATGTGCATTTCCATTATTGCATAATTGGTTGCAAGATAGTTATCCAGCAGCGACCATTACTGGAACAGTAATATTATCTGCATTTACAACAAAACTAGCTGTTTATGCATTGGCGCGTGGTTTTGCAGGAACAGAAATTTTAATTTATATTGGAACAATAATGGCATTATTCCCTATCTTTTTTGCTGAGATAGAAAATGATTTAAGAAGAGTTCTAGCTTACTCACTTAATAATCAACTAGGTTTTATGGTAGTTGGTGTCGGTATTGGTACTGAACTGGCTTTAAATGGTACAGCTAGCCATGCATTTGCTCATATTCTCTACAAAGCTTTGTTGTTTATGTCAGTGGGTGCAGTAATGTACCGTACTGGCACTTCGAAAGCATCAGAATTAGGTGGGCTATATAAAACGATGCCAAAGACGGCAATTTTTTGTTTAGTTGGTGCTGCTTCTATTTCAGCTTTTCCATTATTTTCTGGTTTTATTACTAAATCACTCACATTGTCAGCGGTAGCACATGAACATTATACGTATATTTGGCTAGCATTAGTTTTTGCTTCTGCTGGAGTTTTATCGCATTCTGGAATAAAGATACCATTTTTTACTTTCTTTGCACATGACAGTGGAAAACGACCAAAAGAAGCCCCATTGCATATGCTTTTAGCAATGGGATTAACAGCATTTCTATGCATATTCATCGGAGTTTTCCCAGATTTTCTTTACTCAATTTTGCCTTACGATGTAAATTATGAGCCGTATACAATGGAGCACATAGCAGGGCAGTTACAACTTTTATTATTTGCTCTACTTGCGTTTGCAATAATATACAGGCGTGGGCTTCACCCACCTGAAATTCGGGCAGTAAACCTAGACACTGATGTTATTTACCGTAAATTTATGCCTTCTATTTTTATGTATGTTTCATTTGTCGTTTCAAGAAGTTTTTCATCAATTCATAAATTATCAAAATTAATGTTTATTAATTTTATAAGTAGGCTAAATCATAGCCATGGACCTGATAGTTCACGTGCGGCTAGCTGGCCTGCTGGCGCAATGGTAATTTCAATAGCTGCATTATTAGGGCTTGCATTGTTTGTAATATTTTTTAGCTAAAAGTAATCTACTTTTTGTTAATTAAGGATTAAATCATGACTCCAATAGATATTGCGTTTTCTGATATGAATGCTGATGAGACGAATGACATTGCAAGACTCAGGTTCTACGAAAGATTAATTGATTGTGAGCTTTTTATGCTTTTAGAAGCAGAATCTGATGGCCAATCTATTAGACCAGATATATTTGACGTTGAAAAACAGCAGGTCGTACTAGTTTTTGATAAAGAAGACCGTTTGGCAGATTTTGCAAATAGTATTGTTCCATTTGCCTCTTTGTCAGGTAGGTCGATCATTTCTATGATAGTGGGGAAAGATATTAGCCTTGGCTTAAATCTTGCTGTTGCGCCTTCATCAATTATTTTACCTCCTGATGTTATTTCATGGATGGCTGAAACAATATCAAATGGGCCAATTATGTCGGAAGCTAAAATCAAGGAAGTTTTTCCGCCAAGTGGACTGCCTGAAATAGTTGTATCGGCTTTGGATACTAAGCTAGCAACAATGGCAGGGTATGCAGATATAGCTTATTTAGCTGAAGTGGTTTATGATAGTGATATAACTTCATCTGTCATTATTTTCATAAATACAAAAGCTGATGCAGAAGTGGCTATTGCCAATGCAATTTCTGAAACACTAATTTTTTCTGGCATAGAAGCAGGTAGTCTGGATGTAATGTTTTTAAATTCAGAGAATCCAATTTGTGCAAAACTAGCTAAATTTGGACTTAGATTTGATTTGCCTAAGCTTATTAAAAAAGGGCAACCAGCTGCCCCCGGTTCAGATCCTAAAAAACCGCCAATATTAATTTAATAGCCAGATAATCTGTTGACTAGATATTTAAATGGTTTTTGGGTTTCACCGCGTTGAATGTTTTCTGCAAGTATTTGACATGCTGTATCAATGCGAGTTGCAGATGCAATATGTGGGGTAACTAATACCTTTGGGTGAGACCAATATCTATGATCTTTTGGTAAGGGTTCTTCATTAAATGTATCTAGTGTTGCACCAAGAATTTTTCCTGAATTGAGCGCATTTAATAATGCATCATCATTAATTAGTGTGCCGCGTCCAGGATTGATAATTGAGACCCCAGATCTCATTTTATTGATACTTTCCTCATTTATAATTTCTAGTGTCTCTTTAGTATTTGGCAATAATAATACAATTATTTCCGAGCATTTTAAAATTGTATCCAGGCCATCAATTCCATTCATGCATTGTATGTTTGGATGTGTTTTTTTACTTCTACTCCACCCAGATACTTTAAATCCAAATTCAGACAATTTAGACGCGCAATGCATTCCAAGTTCACCAAGCCCCAATACACCAACTGATCTATTTTTTGATAATGGAGGAATTTGATCGCCATGCCACTCGCCGGGCAATGCATTTTGAAACTTGTCAGTATTTAAGTGATATCGTAAAACATGCCCCATTACATAATCAGCCATACCCAAAGTTAATCCAGGTTCAACCATTCTTGCTAATGGTTGAGTTAATGATTCATTTGCAATTGGAACTTCAACACCTGCCCATAAATTTTGTACTAATTTAACATTTTTGAACGGCTGAAAATCTTTGAGATCACCATTTGGAGCATAAACAATATAATCAATTTTTAATGGGTCTATTGGATCAATAGTTAATGAATATTTGATGTTCACATAATTTAACGCATTCTTTATGTGAATTTGATATTCACTAAATTCATCTCTATTTCCAGCATAAAAAATATTTACCATCATCTTGCCCTATGTATATGAGCACTTTGTACTAAGCCAAAAGCACCAAGTAATACTAGCATTGCAGAACCACCATAACTCACAAGTGGTAAAGGTACACCAACTACTGGGGCTAGACCCATAACCATGAGCATGTTTACACTAAAGTAGAAAAAAAATGTAGCGGCAATTCCTAAAGTTAAAAGAGCTGAGTACCTATTATGGTTTTGCATAGCTGTCAAATAACAGAAAAAAATAATTAGAAGGTATAGAAATAATAATATTATACCTCCCAAAAATCCAAATTCTTCTGCGAAGGTTGTAAAGATAAAATCTGTATGCTTTTCGGGTAGAAAATTTAATTGGCTTTGCGTTCCTTGCATGAAACCCCGACCAGAATAACCACCAGATCCTAACGCAATTTTTGATTGTGTTATGTGGTAACCTGTACCAAGAGGATCTGAACTTGGATCTAAAAAGGTTTCTATCCTTTGATATTGATAATTTTTGAGTATTTGAAACTCAGTACCTCTTGATATTATTACTGCGTATACCAGTCCTGCTATGGAGCTTATTCCAGCCATAAAATACCATAAACTTACTCCTGCTAATAACATTACAACTGCTGCCCCACTTGCCAATAAAATAGCAGTTCCTAAATCAGGTTGATTTAGAACCAATATCATTGGTATTGCAGTTAGTAATATAGGAGGTAATAGCCAACGTAGTTTAGATACTTTATCTTCTCCAAGCCAATCATAATATAATGCTATAACCATTACCAAGGCAATTTTCATAAATTCACTTGGTTGGAGTCTTATAAATCCTAAATCAATCCACCTTTGTGCACCTTTACCTGTTATGCCAAAATATTCTACATAAAATAACAACATTAAGCTTATTAAATATGTAGGTATAGACATACTTCGCCAAATTGAAATTGGAGTAAAGCTGATTACAATCATTGCTATAAAGCCTATGCAAAAGCGTATAATTTGTGGCTCAGCCCATTTGTTGAAATTTCCACCTGAAACAGAAAATAGCATTAAAAACCCAATGAAACTGACTGAAGTTAGTAGCAATGCAATAGGCCAATGAAAATGTAAAATTTTGCGAAATCCAGTAGGTATTCCTTGATAATTTTCTGATATGAAACTCATACTGTCTTTCCAGATTTTTTAATTTTATCAGAACGTATTTGATTAGGTAGAGGGCCATATGAGTTTTCACCTAGGGATAAGGCTTTTTTCATTATGTCCCGTGCTATTGGAGCTGCCTTTCTTGAACCTGCACCGCCATGTTCTACTATTACTGATATTGAATAGCGTGGGTTTTTGTATGGTGCATATCCTACAAATAATGCATGATCTCTTCGGTTCCAGGGAAGATCCTCATTTTTGGTAACACCACTCTCACGCTCTTTTTTACTAATGAATCTTACTTGGCTGGTTCCAGTTTTTCCTGCCATTTTATATTTTTCATCTATCCTAGAACTAAATGCTGTTCCTCTAGGGTGGTTTGAAACATCATACATACCAGATCTAATAAGATTTAGATGATCAGTTTTGAAATCTAACTTTTGAGTGCCATTTATAAAAGTAGGTTTATTATCAATCATGTTCAACATTCGTGGTTGAATGATTAATCCAGATGCTAATCTGGCGGTCATTGTTGCGAGTTGTAGCGGCGAAGCAAGCACAAAACCCTGACCAATTCCTGCATTAGCAGTATCACCAATAAACCAATCTTGTTTTTTATTTTTCTGTTTCCATTGTTTTGTCGGCATGAGACCAGTCCGTACTGCAGGCAGGGGTAAATCATGTTTAATACCCAATCCAAGGGCTTTCGCTGTCTCTGTTATTTTTTCAATGCCAACTCTTATTGCAATTTCATAAAAGAAAACATCACAAGAATATCGCAATGCTTCTCTTAATGATATCTTCCCATGTCCACCTTTTCGCCAACAATGAAATTTTCTACCGTTTATATCTTTGTGACCTGGGCAAAAGATTTCTTCGTTCTTGTTTATTACTCCATTTGTTAATGCTGCAAGTGCAACAACCATTTTAAAAGTTGAGCCTGGTGGGTATAATCCTTGAACTGTTTTGTTTGCTAATGGACGATATTTGTTATCGTTCAATGCCTCCCAATCAGATACTGAGATACCGTTTACAAATTTATTTGGATCAAATGTTGGTGCCGATGCAAGTGCTAATACATCACCATTTTTAACATCCATGACAACAGCTGCGGAACTTTCTCCTTGTATGCGTTCAGTAGCAAATCTCTGTAAATCATGCCCAATAGTGAGTTGTAAATTCACCCCAGGTGAACCTGATTGATCTTTCAAAACCCGCATGATCCGACCAACTGAATTCACTTCTATAGTCTTATAGCCGGCCTTACCTCGAAGTGATTTTTCAACTTTTGCTTCTATACCATTTTTGCCAATTTGGAATCTTGGAATAAGGAGAAGTGGGTCTTTGTCATCAATTTGTGATAAATCATAGTCACTAACTGGTCCAACATATCCAATAACATGTGCAAAGTCTGCTCCAATTGGATACTTTCTATTCAATCCTAATTTGGGAATAATTCCGGGTAATGATGGAGAATTTGCAGAAACAGCAGCAATATGTTCCCACTCAAGTCCTGTTGCAACGGTTACTGGTACAAAAGCTTTTCTTCGAGATATTTCATTTAAGACTTCTGAAATTCTTATTTTTGAAAGTGGAATTAATTCTGCAAGGCGATTTAATACTGCTTCAGGATCAGTTGCCTGTTCACGAATAATTTCAATAGTATAGACTTGACGGTTTAGTGCTAATGTATTTCCTGAACGGTCATATATTATGCCTCTTGAAGGTGGTTGTAAGCGAATATTAATTCTATTTTCTTCAGCGAGCAATCGGAATTTATCAGATTCTTTAACTCCAAGCTGGTTCATTCGCCAAGCAAGTGTGCCTGCTAATCCCAATTGCATCCCAGCCAATAATAAAGCCCGCCTTCTAAAGCGTCTTGGCGTTTTGAGGGGAAGATTCATGTTCTATTCCTTATGGAATATGAGATACTTTTTTCTGTTTTTTTAACTTGAAATACAATTTTAACAAGAACTACAACAATTGGGTACATAAAGATATCCACTCCTATTTGTTGTAGTGTTTCTATCCAACCATTTCTTTCAGATAATGAAAGTATAAGGAGTATTTCTTTTAATAGGTTTGCAAAAGATAATATAATAGAAATTACAAACCATTCACTTAAGAATAACATTTCTACAAAAGCAGGGCGATTTCGTCTAACAAATTCAGTAATAATCAATACTATAAAAGTGTTTAAACCTAATGGTTTTGTTAATAAAAAATCACTCAAAATAAATATTAAAAAAATTAGCCAAAATGGCACATAATCTGGACTACGAATAATTAATACTAATGTAATTAATAGCGTTATTTCAGGCAGCAGAATATTTGTAGGTAAAAGTGTGATTGGTGATAATAAAATAAAAAGGCCAAGTGCAAAAATAAAAAAAAATAAAAATTGATTTAATATAACTCTGTATCTGTAGTTTTTAGTCATCAGTATTTGCCTTGGTTAATTCAGGGCCAATTAAACGACTAGGCTGATTGATTGGTGCATTAGGAGAGTGTCTGATTATTCTGAGATATTCAAGGCCACTAAAATTAGCTGACAACTGAGCTTTGAGTTGATTTGAGTTATCAAGGAATACTTGCCCTATAAGTAAATTAGCTGGGAAAACTCCACCATCTCCAGATGTTAATATTCTATCACCAGGCTGTACTTGCTTATTGTTTTCTATGAATAATAAACTGGGCTGTATGGTATTATTACCTGAAAGAATTGCACGTTGATTAGATGGTTTAATCAAGACTGGGACATTACTTGATGTATCTGTCAGAAATAATATTCTTGAAGTATTCTTTCCAACGCCAGCAATTCGTCCAACTAATCCCAACCCATCCATAGCTGCCCAACCCTCGATGATGCCATCTGATACGCCTAAGTTTATTATAGCTGATTGTCTAAATAGGCTTCCACTATCTACTAATATCTTTCCTGAAATATAGTTAAGCTTTGGATTTAGCTTAACATTATTTAAATCTAATAAGCGGGCATTTTCTTGTTCAAGCTGCAAGGCAGCTTCACGCCATGACCTCATTTTTTGTAATTCATCACGTAATTCTTGGTTTTGATCATAAAGTCGTTTGTAACTTTGAAAATTTTGCACCATTTGAGATGCTTTGGTTGCTGGTGCCATTGCCCAATCTAAATTGGGAACAATCTTATCAATAACAGAAATTCTTATAAGTTCTGCACGTGGATTATCAATGCGCCATAATATAAAAAAACAAAATGATATCATAATAATTACCGCCATACCTACAAAGGCTAGCGGTTTAATGAACTTTCCATCTTCGTGCTTTTTATCTATCAATTTTTATTCCAAGTTGAATTTAACTAGGCTTCAAAATCTAAAATATGAGTTAATTGTTTTTCATATTCTAGTGACTTTCCAGTACCTAAAGCGACACAATTCAAACAATCTTCTGCTATAGAAATTGATAAGCCTGTTTGTTCACGTAATGCTAAATCTAAATTACCCAATAATGCCCCACCACCAGTAAGCATAACTCCACGGTCTACGATGTCTGCAGCTAAATCAGGCGGAGTGCTTTCTAATGCTGTCATTACAGCTTCTACAATTTGTTGAACTGACTCTGATAATGCGTCAGCTACCTGTGCTTGAGTGATTTCGATTTCTTTTGGTACGCCGTTTAATAAATCCCTACCGCGGATTTTCATAGATTTACCTTTGCCGTCCATTGGCATTTTGGCAGTTCCAATTGCTTTCTTAATACGTTCTGCGGTTGCTTCACCAACTAATAAATTCTGATGCCTTTTTAAGTAACTAATAAGTGCATCATCCATTTGATCTCCACCAACTCTTGCAGATCTTGCATACACAATGTCTCCTAACGATAAAACAGCAACTTCTGTTGTGCCTCCACCAATATCTACTACCATGGAACCAGTAGGATCTGCTATTGGCATACCTGCACCGATAGCTGCAGCAATTGGTTCTGCAATTAATCCCGCTTTCCTTGCTCCAGCTCTTAGAACACTTTCACGAATTGCGCGTTTTTCTACTGGGGTAGCGCCATATGGAACACAAACAATTATGCGAGGCTTAGATATTTTAGATCTTGCGTTAGCTTTTCGAATAAAGTGTTTTATCATTTCTTCAGCGGCTACAAAATCTGCAATAACGCCATCTCTCATCGGTCTAATAGCTTCTATAGATCCAGGTGTTCTTCCCAACATTAGTTTGGCATCTTCACCAACGGCCAAAACTTCTTTTTTTCCGTTTTTAATTGTATAAGCAACAACTGATGGTTCGTTTAAAATAACACCCTTACCCTGAACATAAACTAGTGTATTGGCTGTTCCGAGATCTATAGCCATATCAGAAGTAAACATATTTCTCATTGAACCAAACATATTTATTGTTATTCCTTATTTTAAATTAATCATTTAATAAATTATACTTATTCAAAGATTATATTGAAAGCGTAGACTTTTAATTCCCCTTGATGAAGTGTTCTTTAGGCCAATTAATGCTTACATAATGAATTAGTTCAAACGAAATAATAACATATATGCAAAAAATCAATTTGGTGCGGTTTTTTCACGGCGAACTAAAAGTTTATTAAGTGCATTAACATATGCTTTTGCGCTTGCTACAACAGTATCTGTATCTGCAGATTGTCCAGTTACTATTTTGCCATTTTCTTCCATTCTTACAGAAACGGTTGCTTGAGCATCTGTTCCTTCAGTAACTGCATGTACTTGATATAACTGCAGGTGTGCTTGATGCGGGAATAAAGCTTGAACAGCTTTAAATACAGCATCGACAGGGCCATCACCAATTGCTTTATGGCTGTATTCGATCTTATCAATAATTAAAGCTAATGAAGCAGTTTGTGGTCCTTCAGTGCCACATGTAACTTGAAGTGACTTTACTTGAATTGTATCGTTTGCTGAATTTGTTTCCTCATCTGATACCAATGCTAACAAATCATCGTCATAAACTTCTTTTTTGCGATCAGCTAAAGCTTTGAAACGCACAAATACATCTTTAAGTTGATTGTCACCCAAATCATATCCAAGATCTTTCAACTTTGATCTAAGTGCTGCTCGACCTGAGTGTTTTCCCATTACTAGATTTGTTTCTGACAAACCGATATCTTCTGGACGCATAATTTCAAAAGTATCTGCTGATTTTAACATGCCATCTTGATGAATGCCGCTTTCATGGGCAAAAGCATTTTTGCCAACTATAGCTTTATTATATTGTACTTGAAAACCTGAAACAGTTGCTACGCGGCGGCTTATGTTCATTAATTTTGTTGAGTCAATCATAGTTTTATATGGCATTATATCGTTACGCACTCTCAAAGCCATTACAACCTCTTCAAGAGCTGTATTGCCTGCTCGTTCACCTAAACCGTTTATGGTGCATTCGATTTGTCTTGCTCCACCAGTAATAGCAGCAAGAGCATTTGCAGTGGCCATACCTAGGTCGTTATGGCAATGGGTAGCAAAAATAATCTGGTCAGCGCCTGGCACGCGTTCAATAAGCATGCGTATTATATCGGCACTCTCAGATGGAGCGGTATAACCAACAGTATCTGGAATGTTTATTGTATTAGCCCCTGCTTTTATTGCTGTTTCAACTGTACGGCATAAATAATCTTCTTCAGTGCGAGTTGCATCCATCGGTGACCATTGAACGTTTGGGCATAGATTTCGAGCATGACTAACTGTGTCGTGAATGCGCTCAATCATTTCATCCATTGTAAGATTAGGTATTGCTCTATGCTGGGGGCTTGTTCCTATAAACGTATGAATACGAGGGTTCACGCCATACTTTACAGCTTCCCAACATCTATCAATATCTTTGTAAATAGCTCTTGATAAGCCACAGACCTGTGCATTTTTAGTATTAGATGCAATTTCGGACACAGCCTTAAAATCACCTTCAGATGCGATTGGAAAACCAGCTTCAATAATATCAACGCCCATTTCATCAAGCATTCCTGCAATTTCTAACTTTTCATTGTGGCTCATGGTAGCGCCAGGAGATTGCTCACCGTCACGAAGTGTTGTGTCAAATATTAATACGCGATCTTGTTTCGTCATTTCATACCTCGTCTCTAATGTTCTATACGCGATGCTTTAATATACTATATTTTTTCATATAAAAGCGGCAGTATTAATAGAGCTATATTTTTTATTTTCTTTTAAGATTATTTGGCGCATTGTCTATCCCCTGAGCTTTGCGCCCAAAAAGATGAACGCTCAGAGGAAGCTCAGTAATAAGAGTGCAGATAATGCTAATAGTGCATTATGCGTGATTGCTTCAGGAGCTTGTATTGTTTTTACATTTACCATGGCCTAACAATACTTGATTTAAACAAGATTGAAAGCCTTAATAAACAATTCTTATAATAAAATTTTAATTAAGTGGTTTTATCTAATTAAAAATCTATTTAATCAATATTATAGTAATAAAAGATATAACATCAAAATGAATGAAAATCATGCTTTAAACCCAACTTGCAGAGCTTTAATAATAGGTGCTTCAGGTGGAATAGGTTCAGCTCTACCAGAAGCAATAAATGCTGCATATGGGATAACTGATATTGTAAAAATTTCACGCTCTGATGATGGTCTAGATATTACAAATGAGGATAGTATTAAGAATACTTTTAAAAATTTAGATGGAGAGTTCGAATTAATTTTTGTAACCACCGGTGCATTAGAAATTAATGGTGTTGGGCCTGAAAAAACAATTTTACAAATGACACCAGAAAATCTTCGTGCGCATTTTGAAATAAACACTTTAGGTCCAGCTTTATTAATTAAACATTTACACAAATTATTACCAAAAAATCGCAGAGGCATTTTAATCGTGTTAACTGCAAGAGTTGGATCAATAGGTGATAATAATTTAGGTGGGTGGATAAGTTACCGTACTTCTAAGGCTGCTGTTCATCAAATAATTAGAACTTCAGCATTGGAGATAAAAAATAAGTATAAGGAGTCAATTTGTATAGCCTTACATCCTGGCACTGTTAAAACTAGTCTTACGCTGAAATATGTTGGTAAGCACCCAAGTGTTTCACCAGATCAAGCTGCAAAGAATATCTTGAATGTAGTTAATTCTTTATCCCCAAAAGATACTGGTAATTTCTTTGATTGGACAGGCAATAAAGTTGAATGGTAAAAAGATTTTTACTAATTTGAATTACATTAGAGGTGTTTTTTCTGTTCCATTATCCCATATGCCTTTGAAGACTCTTCCCGATGTGTAAATCATTTTGCCAACGCCATGTGGTTGAGCTTTTTTTAGGTAGCCAGAATATACGTTTCCGTTACTATAGGTTACTTTTCCAAGTCCGGTAATTTCACCATTAGTCCAATCGCCAATATATTTAAAACCATTTGCTAAGTGTAATTCGCCTTTTCCATTTGGGCGTCCTGCTTCAAAAGATCCATTATAAGTTGATCCGTCAGGTTGAATTTCTAAACCTTGTCCTTGTTTTAACCCATTTGCCCACTGACCATTATAGGAATGACCATCAGGATAAATAATTTTTCCATTTCCATTTTGTTGAGCATCTTTGAAAGTACCTTTGTATACCGCTCCAGATGCAAAAATTGCCATGCCAATACCTTCGATCCTTCCATTAACCCAGTTTCCTGAATAACTACCTCCATCCGAATATCTCAATTTTCCAGTCCCATGAGGCTTACCAGCTAAAAAATTTCCCAAATATATGGATCCATCAATATAGGTAGCCTTTGCAATTCCTTGAACAATATCATTTTGCCATTTACCATCAATTATATGGCCGTTTTTACTTGTGAAAACTCCATTGCCATGTCGTTTATTATTTTTAAAGTACCCAGTATAAAAATCACCATTTGGGTAATCTAGTTTTCCAGAACCGTGGCGTTTTCCATGAAGAAACGCGCCCTTGTAGTTCTCTCCATTATTCTTTTTTAAATGACCATTTCCTGAAAAGAGACCATTAATCCATTCACCAATATAAGTAGTGCCGTTTGAATATTTAATTTCACCAAAGCCATATTTTTTACCATTTAATACATTGCCTGAATAAATACTTTTATCTTTATATGTGATATTTGCAGATCCAGTTTGTTTCCCATACAACCAATCCCCACTGTATTTAATGCCTGTGAGTGTTGTTAGATCTCCTTGACCATGTTGTTTGGCTTCTTTGAATTCACCAACATAAATTGATCCGTTTGAATACTCGGCAGTTCCTGTGCCCTGAATTATTCCATTGAGCCATTCGCCCTCGTAGTTACCGCCATCTATAAATTCTATTTTGCCAATACCATTAGGCTCACTTTTAGAGAATTTTCCTGTGTAAATTGACCCATTTGGATATTTTGCTTTTCCATGCCCTTCAATTTCACCATTTATCCATTCACCAGTATATGAGAAACCATCTGGTGATATATAAGTAGCAAAACCGTGGCGTACACCATTTTTAAATGTACCCTGGTAAACACTTCCATCATCATATTGTTTTAATAGCACTTCGCCTTCAGCCCAAATAGGTGTGGCTATAAACATTAAAGCTTTCAGTGTGATACAAACTATTACTGTTTTGATTCTCGACATTGGTTGTCCCTATTTATCATAGTAAAGCATTATATTTCTCCTTAGACTCTAAAACCAAGTAAAACTAGGGGCAATCGTTTTAATTGTGCACTTTTAAAGATTGGAAACTCTGCTACATATAAAATTAACACAATTATTCAAAGGACTACTGATGACCGAAGAATTTAAACTTACTATGGCTCAACTTAATGCATGCGTAGGTGACTTTGATGGTAACTTAAAAAAAGCACGTGATGCATTTTCTATAGCATGTAAAGATGGTGCTGATATGTTAGTTTTGCCTGAAATGTTTTTAACAGGCTATCAGACCCAAGATTTAGTTCAAAAAAAAGCCTTTGTAAAAGATGCTCAAGAAAAATTAATTGAATTTGCAAAAGAATGTACTGATGGGCCAACAATTGGAATCGGTGTTCCATTGCAAGATGGAAATAAGCTTTATAATGCATATGCTATTTTACAAAACGGTAAAATTTTAACGCAAATTTGCAAACACCATTTGCCAAACTACAAAGTATTTGATGAAAAACGTGTTTTTGATAGTGGTGAAATTCATGGTCCATATGTTGTGAATGGTGTTAGGATTGGATCTCCAATTTGTGAAGATGCATGGTTCCCTGATGTTTGTGAAACATTAGAAGAAACAGGTGCAGAGATTTTGATAAGTCCAAATGGATCACCTTACTATCGTGGCAAGTTTGATAAACGTATATCATTAATGGTAAGTAGGGCAGTGGAAAATAATCTCCCAATGGCTTATTTGAATCTTGTTGGTGGTCAAGATGATCAAGTCTTTGATGGAGGCTCATTCGTTATAAACTCAGATGGTGCTTTAGCACTTCAAATGCCATTATTTGAAGAAAATATTGAGACAATTACTTTCATGAGAACACAGGATGGCTGGGTAGCCCAAGAAGGTAAAAAAGCCTCATATCCTGACCATTGGGAACAAGATTATCACGCTATGGTTTTAGCTCTAAGAGATTATATGAAAAAAACAGGCTTTAAAAAAGCCCTTCTTGGGATGTCTGGTGGTATTGACTCTGCTCTTGTAGCAGCAATTGCATGTGATGCTTTAGGTTCTGAAAATGTGCGACTGGTAATGCTTCCTTCAAAATATACAAGTCAAAATAGCTTAGACGATGCAGCAAACTGTGCAAACTTATTGAAAGCTAAAATACAAACAATCCCAATATCTGATAGTTTTAATTCGGTATTGAAAACATTAGAGCCAATCTTTGAAGGGCTTGATGAAGATACAACCGAGGAGAATATTCAATCAAGATTACGTGGTTTATTATTGATGGGTTTGTCTAATAAGTTCAACGAAATGCTTCTCACTACTGGAAATAAGTCGGAAGTTTCGGTCGGATATTCGACAATTTATGGTGATATGGCAGGTGGGTTTAACCCAATAAAAGATTTATACAAAGTGCGTGTATTCGAAACTTCCAGATGGCGAAATAAGAATTATTTCTCATGGATGAAAGGTTCAAAAGGTGAAGTTATACCAAATGAAATAATACAAAAGCCCCCAACTGCTGAATTAAGAAATGATCAAAAAGATTCAGATAGTTTGCCAGATTATGAAATTCTGGATGGAATTTTGGAGATGCTAATGGATAATGATGCTTCTGTTGCTGATTGTGTTGCTGCAGGGTACGAGCTAAGTGATGTAAAACATGTCGAAAAATTATTATATCTTTCTGAATACAAGCGGTTTCAATCAGCGCCGGGAACAAGACTATCTTTGAAAGCCTTTTGGTTAGACAGACGTTATCCCATTGCCAATAAATGGCGAGATAATAAATAAATCTTGGAATCTTAACTTAAAAATATTTTAGAATGACTTATGCCTCTTGGCGTCTTTGCTAAATCAGTCTAATAAATTTCAAACAATAAAAGAGATTATAATGAAAACTACACGTTTTGCACCGAGTCCAACAGGATATATTCATGTTGGAAATCTACGCACTGCATTATTTAATTATTTAATCGCACGCAAAAGTGGTGGTGAATTTATTCTCAGGTTAGATGATACAGATCCTGTACGTTCTACTGAGGAATATGCAGATGCTATCAAAGAAGATTTAACTTGGCTTGGTCTGCATTGGGACAGAGTTGAAAAGCAATCAGATAGAATAAATAATTATAAAGCTAGTGCTGAACTATTACGTAATTCTGGCCGTCTTTATGAGTGTTTTGAAACACCTGTTGAGCTTGATTTAAAACGTAAAAAGCAACTGAATATGGGAAAGCCACCAGTCTATGACCGGTCGGCTTTATCTATGTCCAAGATGGAAATTCAAGAATTAAGATTAAATCGAGAAAGCCATTGGAGATTTAAGTTAGATTTAGAACGAATAAATTGGAGAGATGGAATCTTAGGTGATTTGTCCATTGATGCTGCATCTGTCTCTGACCCAGTTTTAATTCGTGGAGATGGTCAATTTCTCTATACATTGGCATCTGTTTGTGATGATGTTGATTTTGGCATTACAAATGTTGTTCGGGGTTCTGACCATGTTACAAATACAGCCACACAGATTCAAATAATAGAATCTTTGGATGGTAATGTCCCTGATTTTTCACATCATTCATTACTGACCGGCCCAAAAGGTGAGCCTTTATCAAAGAGGCTAGGTACTTTGTCTTTGAGGGATTTACGGGCAAATGGGTTAGAGCCAATGGCAATACTATCTTATATGTCTCGCTTAGGCTCATCTGAACCAATGGAATTATTTGATAACATAAATGATTTGGCAGAAAATTTTGATATTTCAAATTTTGGTGCTCAACCAACAAAATTTGATTTGACTGACATATCCCCACTTACAAAAAAGTATATTTCTGGTTTGGATGTTTCTGAAGTGTTTGACAATTTGAAAGCATCAGGAGTTCCTTCTGACATCGCACCAAATTTTTGGTCGATAGTACGTGAGAATATTAGTACTCGAGCTGAAATCAAACACTGGTGGAGTATTTGTTCTGAGGGTGTGACACCAGTAATAGATAAAGAAGATATTGAATTTATTAATATAGCCAAATCATTGTTACCAGTTGGAAATTTTGATGAAAACACTTGGAAAAATTGGACATCTGAAATTAAAGAGGCAACTGGCAGAAAAGGAAAAACACTTTTTATGCCTTTACGTAAAGCTTTGACTGGAATGGAACATGGGCCGGATATGTCAAGATTATTACCATTGCTTCAAAAAATAAATATATAAGCATCAGTATGTTATTCGTGCCCATCTCCTAGATCAAGAAGATGGGCAATTATTAGTTTAACCTCTTCCTTTCCAAGGAATGAGGCGATTTTCGGCTTTACGCATCAACACTTCGATTGCAAAACCTATTATTCCAATGATGATAATCCCGATGATTACGATATCTGTTAATTGAAATTTAGACGCAGCTATAATCATTTTACCAGCGCCTTTTTCTGCTGCAACAAGCTCAGCTGCAACAACTGTGCCCCAACAAACTCCCATAGCAACGCGAGCTCCAGTGAAAATTTCAGGAAGTGAATTTGGTAATATCACTTTAAGTAATAATTGCCTTTTTGTAGCCCCTAGTGAATATGCCGCATGAACTTTTGATATATTAACACCAGAAACCCCAGCTCTAGCAGCAATAGTCATAATCCAAAGTGCAGCAAGAAACAAAAGACTAATTTTGCCTTGTTCACCGATACCAAACCAAATGATAATTAATGGTATTAATGCTAGGGGTGGCACTGGGCGCATGAATTCTACTATTGGATCAAACCAACCACGGAACCAGTTTGAAAGCCCCATTGCAAATCCAAGTGGGATACCAAAAAGGCATCCTAACGCAAAACCTAAGACGACTCTAATCAAAGACCAGAATACATTTTCCCACAAACCAATATTAGTATAGCCTTCTTTGTTTAGTTTAATGAAACTTTTCCAAACGTCTTCTGGTGCCGGTAAATAAAGTGCTTCCATAGTCATACCTGGATATGGACGAATTTGCATGCTTCCTTTTGATGTAAGCAATACTTCACCATTTCCAAAGTTAACTATTTCATTTTTAGAAATTGGTTGGCCATTAATTTCAACAATTTTAAAACCCTCAACTTCTTTTGCGCCAATTTTTTTCGCAGAAAGTAATGCGGTGCGTCGTTCGCGAACTTTAAGTGCACTATTTTTGGCAAACCCAGATGCCGAATTATCTGCTTTTTCTAATTTTGGCTTGTCATCAAATGTGTGAACTAATAAATTCACTATGCCTTTATCTTTATTTCCATAACTATCTTCAGCAGTATACTCAAAGCTAGTTTGACCTAAAAATGGTGCAGGTAATTGTATTGGGCCTAGCAGGCTTGATCCTGTTGCAAGCCCCCAGAAAAAGAATATTGCAATAACGGAAGCGACTGAAGCAAATCTATTTGCAACAACAGCACTTTCATCACCAAATGTAACTGTTTTTAGACTTGTATAACCTTTAGCTTTATTGCGGCTATCAATAAAAAACTTATGTGCTACCCAACTTGCAGCGCTAAACATCATGTAGATTAAAAAAATTATAGCGATTCCAAGAATCATCCAAAAAGTTGTAGACAACAGACCAGCAACTTCACTTCCTTCAGGCATATTAAACCAAAAGAAATCACTGATTGATGCAGGGATAGGTGTAATTGAAATTATCATATTAGTTCTCCGCTCTTCCCATAATTTCTTCTTCCATGTTCCAAATCATGTTGAGTATTTCGTCTCGAGTAGGTCCAAACTTTTTATGTCGTTTTACTTCTCTCAAATCAGCACCAACACCTAGTTCAGCAAAAGGTAGGTTATATTCTTTATGTATTCTTCCTGGACGTGGTGCCATTACTATTAAGCGCTCGCCGAGTAAAAGTGCTTCTTCAACTGAGTGTGTAATTAATATTATGGTTTTCCCGGTTTTTTTCCAAATATCTAAAACTAATGATTGCATCTTTTCTCTAGTTAATGCGTCAAGTGCTCCTAGAGGTTCGTCCATCAAAATTACATCAGGATCATTGGCTAGACAACGCGCTAAAGCTACACGTTGTTGCATTCCGCCAGACATTTCGTAAATCATTTTATCTGCAAAATCTTTTAAGCCAACAATATCTAGTAGTTCAGTTACTTTTTCATCAATTTCAGCTTGCGGGGTACCTTTCATTTTTGGTCCAAAGCCAATATTTTTTGAAACGTTCATCCACTCAAATAAGGCACCCTGCTGAAATACCATTCCTCTTTCAGAACTTGGTTTTTTCACGAGTTCTCCATTGAGTTCAATAATACCTTCAGACGGTGCTAGAAATCCTGCAAGGATATTTAACAAAGTTGTCTTACCACATCCTGAGGGGCCAAGAACAGAAACTAGCTCACCTTTTTGGATGTTAAGATTAATGTTTTTTAAAGCTTCCACAGAACCACCATTAGGTAATTCGAAAGTCATTGAAACATCATTTATATTCAAGCCTGACATGAATGTGTCCATAAATAAAATTTGTAAAAAAGGCGTGACAATTTATCTGTCACGCCCAATGTATTGTGCAATTATTTAGCTGCTGCAGCTAAATATGTAGTGTTAACTAGAGCATCATAATCGTCTAATGCTGTAATTTTTCCAGCAGCTTCTAGAGCTAAAGCTTGACGTTTTAGATCGCCTGCTAGCCACTTGCCCATCCATTGATCAGAAAGCTGTGTTTCAGCTGACATGAATGCCATAACAGCCAAGATTGCTTTTGTGCCTTCCATATCCATACCTGCTTCTATTGAAATAGCTTCATACATAGGCTCTGGATTTTCAGCATACATTGTGTTCATTTCTGATGTTACTTTTAAGAATGTAGTAACCACATCTGCATTTGCTTCAGCAAAAGAACTTGGAGTTGATGTTACGTCGTAAATAACTCCTGAAACTGCTTCTTTAGCAGGTCCAGACAATAGTACGTTTCCGTGTTCTTTCATACGGCGCAAAGGTCCACCCCAACCACATACCATGTCAAATTCACCAGAAGCAAAAGCTGCCGCTGAGTCAACTGGAGTCATGTCAACAATTTTAAAGTCACTTTCAGCTAAACCAAAGTGACCAATTTGGGCTAAGAAATCAGAGTGTGCTGCTGTACCAATTGGTAATGCTACTTGCTTACCCTTTAACTCGTCAGTGTTATCAGCATCGATTTCAAGTGATGAACGAACAACGCAATTGTTATTGTCAGAGTATGTTTCAGCAATATCGATAACTTGTAGATCTTGACCAGCTGCAGTTGCAACTAAGAAAGGTGTTACACCTTGTGAGTATGAAATGTGAACATCTCCAGATGCCATTGCAGCTGACATCGCAGTACCGGCGTCAAAAGAAACCCATTTTACAGGAATACCTAATGCTTCATCATATAATTTGTTGTGCTGTGCGTATTGGTTTGCAGTAGGCCATTCCATAAAGTAGCCGACAACCAGCTCATCTAATGCCATTGCTGATGTGCCTGTAGTTGCTGCTAAAGCAACTGCCATTGCAGTAAGTGTTTTCGTAATCTTCATCTTGCGATCTCCCGTTTTGTTGCAAGTCTGTCGCTTATTGCGACTTTGTAAGTTTCATTGTTAAACAACGAATCTGTAGGTTAGACTGCACGAATAACCTAGTAATGACAAAGATAAAGATTTGTTGAATTATTTTGGGCTTTATTGCGCGACTTAAACACAAAGAAAACCGACAAATATTGTTATATGAATGTAAAATAAATTTTTTTCAAATATGATTGCGCTAAATAATGTTATTCCCAGAGCATTTCAGGTGAAAGAGACTCAACAGCTTCACCACCTGTCCTGATAATTTGAGAGTATTTTTGTATGTTTGGTAGAGAGTGTGATGTGAAAATATTGACATATGAAAGCTTAGCATTTAAAAAATTTTGGCTCCAATTGGCATTATTTCCTAATTCTGAAGCAGATTTTGCAGATCTTAATGCCATCCATGCTCCACATAATGTTCCCATCATCATGAGAATTGGTACTGAAACAGCACTTAGATTGCGTAGAGATTTTTTGTTATCTACAACAAATTTTATAGTATCTATTGTTAAATAAGCCGCATCTGCAATTCTGTTTGAACTAGGTTTAAGATCACTATTTGTTTTGCTTGTTATTTTTGCTTCTTCTAAGATGTCATTGATTAGATTAAGTACATTTATACCTTCATCACGGAGTATTTTTCTATGAAGTAAATCATTTGCTTGAATAGCAGTTGTGCCTTCATAAATTGGTAATATGCGAGCATCTCTATAATGTTGTGCTGCGCCAGTTTCTTCTATAAATCCCATTCCTCCATGAATTTGGATGCCATCAGATGCTATTGATACTGATCTTTCTGTTAGCCAGCCTTTCATAATAGGAATCATTAATTCTGATCGACGTAGCCAATTATTATTCTCATCATAATCACTTTTTGCTAAATCAATTGTAGCTGCTGTGTAAAACATAATACCACGCATTGCTTCAATTTCTGATCGCATAGATGCTAGCATTCTCATCACATCTGGGTGATGGTGTATTTTATCACCTTCTTTTCGCCCTAAGGGGACACCTTGAACGCGTTCTGCAGCATAAGATTTTGCTTGATGAAATGCACGATTTGATATTGATAAACCCTGAACGCCAACACCAAATCTTGCATCGTTCATCATTGCAAACATGATTGATAAACCTTGATTTTCTTCGCCGACTAAGTAACCAATAGCACCACGATTTTCACCAAACTGCAAAACAGTTGTAGGCGATCCATTAATTCCTAGCTTATGTTCAATGGATAAACATTTTACATCATTTTTTTCATCCAATGATCCATCTGGATTTACCAAATATTTCGGAACAATAAATAAAGAGATTCCTTTAATGCCCTCTGGAGCGCCTTCAACACGGGCAAGAACCAGATGAATAATATTCTCTGACATGTCGTGTTCGCCATAAGTGATGTAAATTTTTTGACCTTTAACAAGGTAATGATCATTTTCTGGATATGCTGTTGATTTTAAAGAGCCTAAATCTGTACCAGCATGAGGTTCAGTTAAATTCATTGTTCCAGTCCATGAGCCATTTATTAAATTTGGTAAGTAAGTTAGTTTTTGTTCTGAGTTGCCATATTTTTCCAAGGCATGGATTTGTCCTTGGCTAAGAAGGTGGCATAATGAAAATGACATATTGGCAGAATGCCACATCTCTGCTGTTGCAGCTGAGATTATTTTTGATAAATTTTGGCCTCCAAATTCTTCAGAGGCTTCGATTGAGCACCAACCTGCTTCACACATTTCATTATATGCTTCTTTAAAACCTGTTGGAGTTTGAACTGTATTGTCTGGATGCCAAGTGCACCCTTGTGTATCTCCTGAAAGGTTTAAAGGGGCTATTATGTCACGAGCAAATTTTGCGGCTTCAGATAAGACGGCATCAACTGTATCATTTGATATGTCATGTATTTCAGAAATAAGTTTATGTATTTCTGGACCAAGTGCATGTTGAATTGCAAATCGCAAATCATTTTCAGAAGCATCAAACATATTGATTCCTTGTAATTTTAATTTTTTTTAACATTTGATTAAATTTAATACATTAAAAACGTTAGGTCACGAAAGATACAATATGGATGTTTAAGCAATTAAAACCTCAGATTGAGTCTCCTTTGCTGTTCCGACATTTGAATGTATGATGTATTATAAAAGAATGAAAAATTTAAACCGATTCATACATTTGCGATTACACTCTGCTTATTCTCTCT
>ERZ1048686.793-NODE-793-length-28023-cov-20.708274_pt1 | contig 28023 bp, 28 predicted proteins | sample MGYA00383099_ERZ1048686 | MGnify/ENA primary metagenome ERZ1048686 (study PRJEB29581, sample SAMEA5548369) | metagenome | biome: marine; feature: coastal; material: water | depth 25 m | study: Short-term variability in the microbial, nano- and picoplankton... | reverse complement strand
TCAACCTTAAACGCAGACAAGCAATTTAAAGAAAGCGGACATAAGTCACACGCAGGATTTGCAGGAGTACATACTGTTGCTCCAATATCCATAATTCCTTGAGTGTATGAAAAACAGTCTTTTTTATTAACCATTTTTATGGATATGTCCCAGAGATCTCTTTCTTTTAATAAATTAATATCTCTTTTTAACAATCTCCCTATGACCCTTTTCACATTGCCATCTAATATGGGTTGGGGCTTTAAATAAGCTAGTGACATAATCGCACCAGCTGTTGATTTTCCTATTCCTGGTAAAGCTATTATCTTTTCAAATTCTGCTGGGAATCTATTTTTATGCTTTTGCTTGATTGTCTCTTTGGAAGCAAAAATATTTCTAGCTCTTCTATAAAACCCCAAGCCTGACCAGGATGCCAAGATTTCATCTTCACTGGCTTCAGAAAGCTGCTTTAAATTAGGATACTTTTTAATGAATTTATTAAAATATGGAATAACAGTCTTGACTTGAGTCTGCTGGAGCATAATCTCTGAGATCCATATTCGATAAGGAGATACTTGTTTTCTCCATGGAAGATCATGCCTGCCATGAGCTATGTACCATTCAACAACTTGGTCAGAAATTTGCTTAAATTTTTTATCCAAAAAGGTTTTCTTTTGAGATTGGGCTTTCATTCCCAGAAAAAGTATAAATAATTGGCGCGCCAGTGGGTATCTCCAATTCTATAACTTCTTCTTTTGATAAGTTATCAAGCTGCATCACCAAGGACCTGAGTGAATTACCATGTGCTGCTACTAAAATATTTTCTCCCTGAGTAAGCCTGGGAAGGATCTCTGCATTAAAGTAGGGCAATACTCGTTCAGCAGTATTTTTTAAGCTTTCTCCGCCAGGCGGAGGGATGTCATAAGATCGTCTCCATATATGAACTTGCTCTTCACCCCATTCTTTTCTAGCAGCATCTTTATTTAAACCAGCCAAATCTCCATAGTCTCTTTCATTTAAAGCCTGATCTTTAATGGTTTTAAGATGGGGCTGATCAATACCATCGAGTATTATTTGCCCAGTAATTTGTGCTCGCTTTAAAGCTGAGGTAAACATTCTTGCGAACTCTATGTTTCTTGCGCTGATTGAAATACCTGCATTGACGGCCTCTTCTATGCCTTGGTCAGTCAGTCCAGGATCTTTCCATCCCGTAAATAAATTTTTTGCATTCCATTCACTTTGACCATGTCGGACAAGAACTAAATAATTTGTATTTTTCATAACATAAATTTCACTAAAGAATATATTTTAAGCGATAATACGCAGATGTTAGAGTTCAATTTCTTTTTGATTGATCATTGGTACATTTCAGTTCCATTGTTCCTATCAATTATTATGTGGTTTCGTGCTGAGACTGCAAGAGGCGGTCATCGCGTAGACTGCGATCAGCTTACAAATTTAGCTAATAGGCAATCCGCATGCTTGGTAGATGTGCGACCAAAGAGTGAGTTCGAAACTGGTGCTATAGCAGGATCTGTGAATATTCCATTTGATGAGCTGGAGAGCAGGAATGATGAGCTGCTTAAATACAAAGATGGTCCCATGGTTTTAATTTGTAAGATGGGAAGAAACGCTGCCTTGGCAGGCGAAAAAATGCAAAGCTTTGGCTTCAAAGAGACCCATGTCCTTAAAGGTGGCATTACATCTTGGCAGCAAGAAGGCTTGCCCCTAGTAAAAATTTAAAGAGAGCTTATGAGAACTAATCTTATTCATTTATTTATATTTTTATACCTATCTTCTATTTATGAGGTCGGCGCTTCGGAACTAACCATTAACCTCAGCAATCAAAAAAAAGCAGGGACATTAATGCTTGCCATCTACAATAATGCTAATGACTTTGAGAGCTCAGTTATTAATGAAAAGAGATCAGAGGCAGGGGTATTTAAAGGTCTTGAGCTTTATCTTGAGCCCAAAGAATCTACTCAGCTAAAAACTGAAATCCCAGATGGCAATTATGCGATTGCATTTTTTGTCGACGTGAATGGAAATAAAAAACTGGACAAAAATTTTATAGGCATTCCAAAAGAGCAATTTGGATTTTCAAATAATGCTATGGGTAAATTGTCAGCACCTTCTTTTGAGCAGGCAATGTTTTCGATCCAAGACAAGGCTGTTCAAAATATCCGTCTCAAGTAACTTATAATCCGTAATTATGAAAGAAGTAACCATTTACACCACCATGACATGTCCTTTTTGCTTCAAAGCAAAGGGGTTGTTAAACGAACTCAATATTCCATTTAATGAGATTTCTGTAGATTTAAAGCCAAAACTTAGAGAAGAAATGGCTGCCAAAGCTGGCAGAACATCCGTCCCCCAAATTTGGTTTGGTGATTCTCATATAGGTGGATGCGATGATCTTTATGCGCTGCACGATGCAGGAAGTTTGTCTGAAGCTTTAAGTTAAGCTTGCTGGGCTTTTATTTTTTTCGAAAGAGTATTTCGACCTAAGCCTAAAACTTTTGCAGCTTCTTGTTTTTTGCCTCCAGTTTTCTCCAATGCAAAATCTATCATAACTTTATCTAGCTCAGGCTCTATTATCTCGAGCATATTCTCAGAGTTGCTTTGATATATTTCACCCAGCCATTGTGAGAAACTAGATTGCCAATTATCATGAATTTTTCCAGCTATTTTCTCATTGCTGGTAATTTCAATTGGTAGATCTTCTAACTTTACATTCTGCGTTGGGGCCATCAAAGAAATCCAATAACAAATATTTTCTAATTGCCTGACATTTCCAGGCCAGTCATATTGAGTAAGTGCAAGCAAAGCTTCTCGTGAAAGAGCCTTAGGCTCATCTAGCAAAGAATCAGCATGCCTCTTTAAAAACGCAGAGGACAGCTCTCCTATGTCTTCTTTTCTTTGTCTTAGAGGAGGAACATCAACCTTTATAACATTCAGTCTATAGTAAAGGTCCTCCCTGAAAGAGCCTGCTGCAACAAGGGATTCTAGGCTTTGATGGGTTGCAGCCAGAATCCGCACATCAACTTTAATTGGTTTATCGCCACCAACTCTAAAAAACTCTTTATTTGATAAAACTCTTAATAAGCGTGTTTGAGTTTCGAGCGGCATATCGCCAATCTCATCAAGAAAAAGCGTACCACCATTAGCTTGTTCGAAGCGACCAATGCGCTGCTCAACAGCGCCAGTGAAAGCACCTTTTTCATGCCCAAAAAGCTCTGATTCGATTAATTCTTTTGGAATATCAGCCATGTTTAAGGCTATAAATGGCATGTCATGCCTGGGGCTATTTTTATGTAATGACTTAGAAACCAATTCTTTGCCAGTCCCTGATTCGCCTTGAATTAGAACGGTTGCATTGGTATTTGCCAACTTTCCAATTGATCGAAAAACAATTTGCATTGATGGTGCCGAGCCAATGATTTCTGATTTAGAGACTTTTTTTATCTTTGGCTCATGATGCTCCTCCAATGCTTTATTGACTGTCAGAATGGCTTCCTCGAGATCAAAAGGTTTTGGAATATATTCAAAGGCACCACCTCCATAAGCATCAATAGCTGCTTGCATGTCTGTGAATGCAGTCATAATAATGACAGGCAATTTCTCAAAATTATTTTTAATATGTTTAAGCAAATCATAGCCATGCATTCCAGGCATTTTGATATCTGAAATTATTAGGTCAGGCTTATCTGAGTTGAGCGCATCAATTAATGATTCTCCATCAGAGAATGTTGAAATTTCAAGCTCATCACTTTTTAGGCCTTCTTCTAAGACCATGCGAATTGCCTCATCATCATCTGCTATCCAAATCTTAGGCACTTTTTGCTCCTTGTATATTGGTGTTTGAAATAGGAATTAAAATAGAGAAAATTGTTTGCCCATCTTTTCTTTCAAATGAAATTGCACCACCATGAATTCTTACTATATCTTGCGAGATTGATAACCCTATTCCTGAGCCATTTTCTTTTCCAGAGATCATAGGAAAAAAAATTTGGTCTTCGATTTCAGGATTAATACCCGGGCCGTTATCACTAATAATAATTTCTGCCAAAGTATTATGAATTGTTCCATTAATAGGTTGGCGATAGGATACTTTGGTTTGTATCCCCAGCTGAGGCTTTTCAGCAAAATTAGTGCAGGCATGAACTGCATTTTGAGTAACGTTAATTAAGGCCTGAATAAATAAATTTTTGTCACCATATATTTCTGGGATGCTTGGATCATAATCTCTTTCAATGCTGAGTCCATCTTGTGTTTCAGCATTGCTTAAAGCCAATACTCTTTGCAGAGATTCATGAAGATTAAAATATTCAAAAGTTGGTTTCTTGGCTGGAGTTAATATTCGAGTAACAATTTCATTCAACCGATCTGTTTCTTCTTCAATAATCTTTAGAAACTTTGTTGAAAAATCATCTACATATTTAGTTTTTAGAATTTGTGCGCTGCCCTTTATGCCAGACAAAGGATTTTTAACTTCATGGGCTAAAGTTCTCGCAAGACCTGCTGCTATTTTTTGCGTTGAAAAGCTTCTTGTGGAATCAATAATTTTATTAAGATTATCAATGCTGACTGCTTCAATAAAAATGAGATTTTTTTTATCAGAAAAGGTAATTGTAAGGTCAATCGTTCTGGTCAAGCCAGAAAGATAAGTTATTTCAAAATCTCTTTTTGTTACTGATCCAGTATTTGCTCTTGTTTTAATAAGAATTTTATTAAACTGCTGCCCAGTTTCTTCCTCAAGCAATGAAGAGATTTTTTGGCCATCAAATCTTGGTGACTCACCAATCCAATTTGCAGCCTTTGCGGCATCATTAATCCCCACTATTTCAAAGCTCTGAGCATCTAAAATAATGATCTCAGTATTGAGATGATCAAAGGCCTGGAAATCTGAGGTATTCATTCTGGAAAATTGGGAAGCCTCCCTTTAAAAAAGGAAGGCTTGATATTTTGCTCTTTACAAGACCTGTTCAAAGCACATACTTATTTGGTTAAAGTTCCTACTAGATGGGATAAAATTTTGTAAGGATCTGCATTAGATGCAGGCCTTCTATCTTCCAAGTACCCATTCCAATTATGCTCAACTGTGTAAACAGGAATCCTAATACTAGCCCCTCTATCACTTACTCCATATGAGAACTGCTCTATGCTTTGTGTTTCATGCAATCCAGTTAACCGCATATCATTATCTGAACCATAGGCAGCAATACCTTCTGCATGGACTTCACCAAGCTTATCGCACATGGATGAAAATAATTCTTCAGATCCACGCGATCTCATTTCTTCGTTAGAGAAATTAGTATGCATCCCAGAGCCATTCCAATCTCCTGTTTTTGGTTTTGGATGAATATTAACTCCAACGCCATATTCCTCCGCAATCTTATAAAGCATGTATCTGCTGACCCATAAATCATCAGCCGCTTTAATACCTTTGCCCAAACATTGATATTCCCATTGGCCGAGTGCAACTTCTGCATTTGTTCCAGTTAATGTAATGCCTAGGTCTAGACATGCTTGAAGGTGGTGATCAGAAATCTCTCTACCAACTACATTTCCTGCACCAACTCCGCAATAAAAATCTCCTTGCGCTCTAGGCTCTCCATTTTCCCAGCCCAGCGGCTCACCAGTTTCAGGATCAGTAAAGAAGAATTCTTGCTCAAATCCAAACCACCAATCATCAGTAACCACTTCAGCAGCAGCCGCTCTGAAATTTGTTGGATGAGTAGTATGGTCAGCAGATTGAACTTGCGTCATCACTATGTCATGCCCATGAGGATTTTCATAAGTTTGCACCGGAAGGAGCAAGCAATCTGAGCTTCCACCTTCAGCTTGTTGTGTAGATGAACCATCAAAAGACCAATCAGGGGGTCTATTATCATCTGTTGCCTTAACTTTGCTTCTCATTGAAGGCTCAGGTTGATAGCCATCCAGCCATATGTATTCATAAGTTTTATAATTTGACATTCTGTTTTTCCTCAAAAAAGTATTGAATTCATCTTTATAGATGCAATTATCATGCCAATAATAACGCACTAATATTGTGCAATCTAAGTGTAATTATAGAGCAAATGTAAATTTAATGCACTAAATTAGTGCAAATTAAGAAATACCTGAATTTTTTCTAAGTAGTTATCAAAACCATCAAAAGAGTGATTTCCGCCGTAGGTTACGTCAATCTGGCTGCCTGCATAATAAGCGAGAGCTTGTTTGTAATTTAATACCTCATCTCCGGACTGTACTAATGTCATAAAGTTTTCTGGTTTTTTAATCTTTTTGATGGATTTACTCATTGCATTTAAAAAATCTAATTGTTTTTGATCAATTGTAAATTTTTCACCCGTTGAATAGTTTGTATTTTCTCCAAGGTATCCAGACATATCCAAAGGCGGAATAGCTGGATTGATATTTACGCAAGGAAGATTATATTTTTCAGAAAAATATGTTCCATAAAAACCTCCCAATGAACTTCCCATAAAAGCAGTTGGGCACTCTTGTTTAATTATAAATTTAATCTGATCATGAGCATGCTTAATATTATTATTGAGATCAGGGATCAATATCTTAGTTTTTTTCATTTCTTTATTTATGAAAGATGAAATTTGATTAGCCTTGGTTGAATCTGCTGATGAAGCAAACCCATGAAGATATAAAATTTTAGTCATTCAAAAAATTTATTTCCTTTGCCTCAACCGCCCCGTTCGAAAAAATATTTTCAAGCCACTCTGTTAACATTCTATTTTGTTGATATTTTTCATCTTGCGATTGTGAGAAGGGCGATTGAATAAAAAATGGAACAGGTTTTTCCTGTTGATAAGAAACTACCTCAGCCAACTTCGCGTCAATATAAATATTAATCCTTAGCAAAAAACTTATCAAAGAAGAGTTTTTATTTAATAGCTTTGCTTCAATTGAAAGAGTGTGAGGAGTTCTTGAAATAATTAAAAACTCAGCTTTATTTTTTTCTTCAGAGTTTAAAACCTCAAATGTGTAATGGTCTTTTTCAAAATCACGTAATATTTTTCTCAGCCTAGAAAAATTTGCACTACATGTAGTTAAATGATTTTTTGTTTTTAAAACTTTCTGCATTCATTAGATTCTATAATCTTTGTTAAATGGTGTATAGGATTTGCAAGCCTCTATGTAATTTTCAATTTGAGACTTCTCTGATTTGCAGAAATCATTCACAGCAGCTTTAAAATCATTTTTTAAAAAATAATGAAATGATGAAGTGAGTTGAGGTTGGAAGCCTCTTCTAATTTTATGTTCACCTTGTACCCCAGGATCAAAAAATTCAAGATTATTCTCAATGCAATACTCAATACCTTGATAATAGCAACATTCAAAGTGAAGGTTTTTTATTTTTTTTAAAGCCCCCCAGTGTCTTCCATATAAGGTTGTTTGGCCTTGGAAGCAAAGAGAGGCAGCTACAGCTTCTCCCTCAAGCATAGCAAAGAATATTACTGGCTTAACTAATTGATTTCCGGTACTTAAAATTTTAAAAAATTCTCTTGTTAGGTAGGGGCTTTGAGCTCTTTCGTAATAGGTTTGTTGATAAAATGTGTAGAATAAATCCCAGTCCTCATAGGTTATTTCTTCAAATTTTTTGCAGTGAAACTCTATGCCATTTTTTGCAATGCTTTTCCTTTCTTTACGAATGGTAGCCCTTTGGCGAGAAGTAAAAATAGATAAAAAATCATCAAAATTTTGAAAATTATTATTCTTCCAAGTGAATCGATAATTAAATCGTTCAATTAAATTTTTTTCACGCAGTATTCTTTTACTATCTTCATTGGGGAAAAGAATATGCCATGATTCAATTTCCTCATCTTCCATTTTCTTGATGCATGCATCTACTAATCTATTCTTTTGCTCTTTTGTGTTACCAAGAATTCTGTCACCTTCGCACGGAGTAAACGGAATGGCAGTTAGCAACTTTGGATAATAATTTCTTCCTGCTTGCTGTAAAGCATTTGCCCATTGATGATCAAAGATAAATTCACCGTAGCTATTAAATTTTTTATATAAGGGCAAAAAACTAATTATCTTTTTATCATGCACCTCACCAAGATGCTCTGGAACCCAGCCTGTTTTTTGAGATGCAGAATTGCTGTTTTCCATCGCCTGTAAATAAATAAAACTTTCAAATGGATTGTTTGTTTTGACCAAGCTAGAATTTTTTTTTATATCAAGTAAATTGATTTTTTTTATTTGGGATGACATTTTTTATACAAATATAAAACAGCTTATAGAGACTAATAATAAGTACAGTCCCGCCCAATGATTATTTTTAAATGCTGAAAGAAAATTATTTTTTGATGCAAGATAATGTTGGTAAGCATAAAAACAGCTCATGAAAATTATCCCAATGTACCAAAGGTTAGTAAGCTGATTTATTGAGCCAACGATTGCTAGTAAAAAAATTGCTAGCAATTGAAAAAAAGCAATGATGACCAATGTCTTCTCCCCCCACCACAATGGCGTAGAGTTTATTCCAAGATTTTGATCATCTGTTTTATCGCATAATCCATAAAATGAATCATAGGCTACGGTCATTGCCGCAATTGAAAAATAAAGATAAAACATTGAGGGATTTGCCAGTTCATTATTTATTGCATAAACAATTATTGTTGGATTAAACGTAAGCCCAAGAAATAACTGAGGTCCAATAAAAAATCTTTTTGTTAATGGGTACAAAATGATCATTAGCCCAAAAAAAGCACTAATTATGAATGTATTTGAATTAGTAAGGCTCAAAAGAAAGAGACTGAGGAGACTTAAAATAAAAAAAGTAGCCCATGCCTCATAAATTGATAGCCTTTTGCTTGGAATGGGCCTCAATTTTGTCCTTTCCACCCTGCCATCAAGGTCTCTGTCCCATATATCGTTAATTACACACCCTGCTGACCTAACAATTATGCTGCCAAATATTATTATTAACGCATCTGACGAGGAAAAGTTGCCACTTGTGCTTATAACCAAAGCTATTAATGCAGGCCACAATAAAAGGTATATGCCAATTGGCTTATTTAGCCTCATCAATTCTGCGATTGCCATCATTTTATTCATGGATTTAAAAATACCTCCATTACGCTAAATGGATAGTTATTTACAGAGTAGTTGGCTCTTCTTCCCCAAACTACATCTCCTTTGTTGGAATGAAATTTAGCAAAAGTGATGGAGGTTTTGGAAAATGCATCACTTTGAAATAGTAAATCTCCTAAAGGTTTTGATCCTATTGTCCCCAATCCTGGATATCCCAAAGTCGATGTCATGGGAGGGATAATACTTCTTGCATACACAATTGGCTTGGCATCGCCAAATAAGATAACTTCTCTAATCCTTACCTCCTCATGATTTATTTGAAGAGATTGATATTCTTCATTCTCAGCAGCACCTAAAGAGTCTTCAATAATTTCAAGTTTAAAATTTGACTGAGCTGAAATTCGTTGAGTGATAGAGCCTGTTTCATTTAACCAATCAAGGATATTTTTATCTTTCAATTGACTGTTTAGCTCAGCACTTGAAAGCCATTTGTCGATTCTTTTTACTTGCATGAATTAGATCTCTAAAATCTGATATTATAGCGTGCTTAATTTTCATTAAATGAGACTTTTTAAGTCCAAATAACTAAGAGAGAGAAAATGGAATATAAAAAATGGGAATGCATTGTATGCGGACTAATATATGATGAAGAATTAGGTTGGCCAGATGACGGCATTGCACCTGGAACTGCTTGGGATGATGTGCCTGATGATTGGTTATGCCCAGATTGTGGAGTTGGAAAAGAAGATTTTGAAATGACAGAAATATAATGATTGAAACGCCGAAGAACTTAACTAGAAATATCCTTCTTGGATTGGTTTTAGGTTTTGTTGTCGGCTCCTTTCTTTTTTATACAAGCTTTTTCCCAAGCTCTTTTGACACATTTATAGAAAAGTACGTTTTTAAGATGGGCGGAGATATCTTTATGAATCTCCTAAAACTTTTAGTGGTGCCGCTGGTATTTTTTTCCTTGGTCACTGGAATCTCATCTTTGGGTAGCTCGCAATCTATTGGAAAACTCACTTTTAAAACCGTAGGCTTTTATTTGCTTACGACTGGAATTGCAGTTTCATTAGCGCTTATTGCAGGCTCTTTTTTCCAACCAGGATCAAACTACTCCTCTGATATAGCAATGGCTGCACCCAACTCATTGCCACAAGGGCAGGGTATTTATTCGACCATAGTTGGAATCTTTCCTTCAAACATCATTCAAGCAATGGCTGAAAATCAGATGCTTGCGATAGTATTTTTTAGCATTCTATTTGGATTAGCTCTTAATAAAACAAATCATTTAACAGGTAACTTCAGCGAGTCCTTTGCAAAACTTAATACTGTATTTTTGCAATTGATTGTAATGGTAATGAGCTTTGCTCCTTTGGGAGTATTTTGTTTGATTGGTAAATTTGTTATTGCAGATGGTCTTGATATATTTCAAGACGTCTTAGCCTATGTAGTTCTTTTAATTTCTTTGCTCTTTTTTCATGCTCTCTTTACCTACTCTATATTTTTAAAATTTATTGGCGGGCTCAACCCACTTACTTTTTTTAAAAAAATGAAGAACGTTGCTTTGTTTGCTTTTTCGACCTCATCAAGCGCAGCTACAATTCCTGTAACTCTTAAAACAGTTAATCAAGATTTAGGAGTTAATCAGAATGTTGCTTCATTTGTTGTTCCTGTAGGCGCAACAATTAACATGGACGGAACAGCAATTATGCAGGGCTTGGCAACGGTTTTTATAGCGCAAATGTCTGGCATTGATTTAACGCTTTTTCAATACATCCAAGTAGTCTTGCTTGCAGTCGCTACTTCGATTGGAACAGCAGCTGTTCCATCCGCAGGAACGATAACTTTAATTATTATTTTGCAACAATTTAATCTGCCCTTAGAGGCCATTGGAATTATTTTGGCGGTTGATAGGGTGCTTGATATGATCAGAACATCGGTGAATGTTACCGGCGATGCTGCAATTGCCTGTATAGTTGCGAAATCAGAAAATCAATTGGATGAAAATATTTTCAATTCAAAGGCCTAATTACTAATTAAATTCAATTTTATTTGATAAAATCTAACGCTTGTTAAAAGGAGAGAAAAGATGAATGTATTAATTGCCCCAGCATTGGGTGTTATCGGTTTACTGGCTGCTTTGCTAGTTTTTAGTTTAGTTATGCGTTATTCAGATGGAACTGACCAAGTTAAAAAAATTGGTGATGAGATTCATAAGGGTGCAATGAAGTTCATGAAAACTGAATATACGTACTTATTAATTTTTGTTGCAATCTTGGTTGTCCTTGTTGGGTATTTTCTTACCATTCAATCGGCTATTGCAGTAGTTGTAGGCGCAGCTTGTTCTTCACTGGCAGGATTTATTGGTATGTATGCAGCAACAAAAGCAAATGTGAGAACAGCGACTGCAGCCCAAGAAGATGGCGCAGCAGCGGCTTTATCAGTATCTTTTTATGGGGGCTCTGTGATGGGTCTTTGCGTTGCATCACTTGGCTTAATCGGCCTTGGAACTCTCTTTTATTTTTTCAGCGCTGATCACGTGCATGCCTTAGAAGGCTTTGGCATGGGTGCATCTGTTGTAGCATTGTTCTCAAGAGTGGGTGGCGGCATCTTTACTAAGAGTGCAGATGTTGGGGCTGACTTGGTTGGAAAAATTGAAGCAGGAATTCCTGAAGATGATCCAAGAAACCCAGGGGTTATTGCAGACAACGTTGGAGACAATGTTGGAGACGTTGCAGGCATGGGATCAGATATTTTTGAATCATACTGCGGCTCAATGATTGCCTCAATTGCAATTGCTTATACATTAGGCTCTCAGGAGATGATGATGTTTCCATTGGCACTGGCTTCAATTGGTTTAATTGCATCTATTGTTGGCATTATTATTGTGAAATTGCAATCTGCCAAAGCTCCAGCTAGCGCATTAAGATCTGGAACTTTATTGGCTCCAGCAATTTTTATTGCTATGGCCTACTTCCTTACTTCGAGCCTTGCTGGCGTATCAATGAATGTTTGGTGGGCTGTTGTTTGTGGTGCAGTTGGCGGAGTCTTGATTGGCTTAATTACTGAGTATTACACTGGCGGTGATCCAGTGAAAAAAATTGCTGAATCTGGTGAGACTGGTCCAGCCACTGTAATGATTTCAGGACTTTCTGTTGGAATGCAGTCTGTCGTGATCCCTATTTTAGTTTTAGCAACCATCATATTAATCTCTACCTCACTAGCAGGCGTATATGGTGTTGGTATCGCGGCCGTTGGAATGTTATCTACTGTTGGTATTACCATGGCAATTGATGCTTATGGACCTGTTGCAGACAATGCAGGCGGTATCGCTGAAATGGCTGGTATGGGAGAAGATGTAAGAAAAATCACTGATTCCCTAGATGAGCTAGGCAATACAACTGCTGCTATTGGTAAAGGGTTTGCAATTGGAGCAGCTGCCTTGGCTGCATTAGCAATTATTTCTGCATTCTCTGCAGTTGTTTCTCTTAATTTTGGAGACGCTTTTACCTTATCACTAGGCCAGCCAATTGTTCTTGTGGGAATGTTTATTGGTATCTGTATCCCATTTTTAATTTCTTCGATCACCATGACAGCTGTTGGAGATGCTGCATTTGAAATGATCAATGAAATACGAAGACAATTTAGAGAAATCTCAGGCTTGATGGAAGGAACAGCTGATCCTGATTCAGAAAAATGTGTTGAGATAGCAACCAAAGCCGCTTTAAAGAAAATGATGTTACCAGGTGTTATTGCCGTAGCGATGCCAGCAGTTGTTGGTTTTGGGCTGGGTGCTATGGCTTTAGGTGGAATGCTTGCCGGCGGCCTCTTAGGTTGTGTTGCACTTGCTTTATTTATGGCAAATGCAGGCGGCGCTTGGGACAATGCTAAGAAGTATGTTGAGAAGGGTAACCTCGGTGGTAAAGGCTCAGATACTCATGCAGCAGTTGTTGTTGGCGATACAGTAGGAGATCCTTTTAAAGATACCTCGGGTCCAGCAATGAACATCTTAATTAACGTTATGGCAATTGTGAGTTTAGTTATAGCTCCTTTATTAACATTGAATGGAATGTTGTAAGAATAACTTCAACTAAAAATAAGAAACCCGCATTCGCGGGTTTTTTTGTATTCCCACTCAATAATCGCAGTTTTACAAAGCCTTATGTAGCAAGGATTTGTGCGTGGCAAAATCGAGTTTACAAGTAGTTTGCAAGCCACTCTGCGCTACACCTCTCTCATTAAAACTTATTTTAAGATTTAACTATTAACAAATTTGAATTGGATTTCATAAGTATTGGCTTTAGCAGGTGAAAACTTCCAGTTTGTTTGTCCAATACTAAAGGTAATACTTACTCTATTTTCTTTAACAATAGATATAAAAAATTTTCTATTTATCTCTCTATAATTACTAAAAGAATCTGAAAAAAAATCACTCCTTAGGCCGTAACGAAATTTTTTGTTTTCAAAAGCTAATTGAATATCTTCTCTTGACCAAATCTTATCTCCAAAAAAATCTTTTCCATATCCTATTGAAGGGACGACATTAAAATTTTCGTACAAAAACTTATCTGCAACTTCGAGGGAAAATGAATTGCTGCTTTCATCCAGTTTGAAACCTGTAATTCTCTCTTGCTTATCTCCATTCACTGAAAAAATTTCTATTTGATTTTGTTTAAAGCCTTTATTCATTCTTTGAATAGATAATGATGCAACTTTTTCTCTTTGATTTGGTTTGAATATAAAGCTAGGCATTAAACCAGGATTGATGAAAGAGATATCAAACTTTAAACCCAAATGATTTAATGTGCTCAAAAATGAGGCTTCAGGGGATTGTGTCTCTTGATTTATGTGCTTGAAAATAAGGGCAACATGATTATTTAGCCCATACTCTAAATTGATAGTTTTTAGGGTTTGATTGGACTTATCGATTTCAGGCTTATCTAGCAATCTATAAATATTATCTGACCGTAAATAGCTGGTGACAATTTCTAATCCTCCATCTTCTACTGTCCATGCATTTGCTTTAATGGTTGATGGGAAGAGCAGAAAAATAAATATAAATGAGAATCTGAATAAGAAAATTTTAAGAATCTGTTTGTGAGTCATATCTGTTAATTCCGTGTTGCGTTTTATTCCAATGATAGGGCCTTCGGATGGTGTCGAAGATAGCAACATATGCTGCAATTGAATGAAGTAACCAGTAAATTGGCTGTAAGAATGAAAAAATAATATTTCCATATTTTCTGTCTCTAAAAGAAATAACTATCCCCATAAAAATATAAATAAAGTTCGGGAAAATTAATCCAAACATTAGTAAGTCTTTATATTCAGGAGGAATTATATTTCGACCTTTTATAGCCCCTACATCAAAATAATCTAAAAAAAAGATGCCCCAAAAAAAAGGGTAAATTAAAAAAGAAAGTAATGGAAAAAGAATAAATAAAGTGAGCACAACAAAACCTCTTGTACCAATAGTGTTTAATAAATTGAATGGGTTTCGATAATGAACAAAGAATGTTATCAAATGCCCCTTGATCCATCTTGATCTTTGATTGATCCAAGCTCTTAGTGAAGAAGGGCATTCTTCTGGAGTATCCGAATCAATTAACCCTACCCTATGACCCTGTGCATGCAATCTTATTCCTAAATCAGCATCCTCGGTTACATTGTATGCATCCCAGCCACCAATGTTTTCTAAAATAGATTTATTGAAGTGATTGGATGTTCCTCCTAACGGAATAGGCGCTTCAAGAATATGTAAACCGGGTAATAGTAATTTAAACCATATTCTATATTCCATATCAAACAGTCTTGTTAATAGGTTTTGATTGGAGTTATAGAAATGAAGTCTTGCCTGAACACAAGCAAGATCTAGTTTCTCATTAAGAAGATATAGAAGGCTTTTTCTTAATTGGAGTTTATCTGGGACATCCTCTGCATCGTAAAGCGCTACGAATTCTCCTTTGCAATAAGACAATGCATAATTACATGCTCTAGCCTTTGTTTTAACTATATTAATATCTGTTGGACCACTTGGCACAATGATAATGTCCATATATTGGGGTGTTCCAACCAAATTAATTGCTTCAAGAGTTTCTTGATCATCTTCTTCAAGAACAATTTTTACATCAAGTTTTTCTTTAGGATAATCTAGTGAATGAAGTGATGAGAATAATTGAGAAATTACCTCTGACTCTTTATACAAAGCAACAATGATTGAATAGTCAGGAAGGTCTTCATCTTTAATTAATTCAAGTTCGGACTGGTCCATATCAAATTCATATGAATACTCCATAGAAATGTACATAAGGTACAGTTTTAATAAATGACAAAGAAGAAATATCCCTACCCCTATAAGTATGGAAGTTAAAGGCTCAAAAATGAACAATAAGGATAATAAGACAATTACAACACACATACCTATGGACCTTGAGGATAAAGTTTTAGCAGATGCTCTAGGATTTTTATCGACTAATAAATTTGAAGAATCATGTAACTGTTTCTCTTTAAATCTCTGTCTTAATAGCCACAATAAATCATCAGGAGTTACCAGCTTTAAATTATAAGACTGATAGAGACTATCTAATCGCTCAATTAGTTTATTGGTAACATTGGTAGTGATAATATTTGTGGTGCCAAATGAAGCGCTTACTGGGGCAAAAGAAAATTTTTTATAATCATCGTATAAATTGAGGTCTATAAGATCAAATTGAATATATTCTTCTTTAGGATGAAATATTCGCATATTTAAAACTTCGCTGAGCACACGATAATAATTAATACGATTGACCCAGCCATTGGAAAATAAAATCTCTGCAAAATTTTCTTTTTTAAATAGTTCTTGATCTATTTCCGAAGCGTTAAAACCGTGGGCAAGGAGGCCTTTTATTTTGAGCTGATCAAAAACCTTTCTGTGAAGATTAAATTTTGAAGGAGATGCCAATTTGATCGGCATACTAACTAGTGTAAGAAAATAATTGTTCTAATGACCGGTATAAAGTTTTTAGCTCTCCAATAGGTAAATCTGAAGACCAATAAGGACCCTGTTGCTTTGTTACACCGATTAATTCAAGCGCCTTGGCTGATTCTTTATCGGCAACACCTTTAGCAATTATCTCAATATCGAATTCTTTGGAAAATCCTACTATTGCTTTGACTAAATTCCGTACCTCAGAGTCTCTATAAATGTTTCTATAAAAATGGGGGGCTAGTTTTATAAACTCAAATTTATGGTCTTTGAGAGCTTGAAAACTTTCCTTTGAACCAAAATTATCTAAAGCAAGTCTTGTCGCTTCTTTGAGGGTGAGATTTATTCCATTGTCAAATATTGGGCTAAGATAATATGGTATTTGAAAAACAACATTCCCATTATTTCTTAAATTCATATTCTGTACTTCTTTAAAAGCCATAGAAGAAGGATCAAATAAACTGGAAGCGTATATTGGATTTGTTTTGAAGTGAACTGGGACTTGGAATGCTTGAGTACATTCCGCTGCAAATTGCATCTTTTTAGCATCTATGATTTCAAAATATGGGTCTTGCCACTCAATTTGAGATAATGTTTCGTGGTAAGCACTATGATGAGCTATATCGCCCGCATTATCTATCCATGCAAAGGTTGCCTGGATGCCTGCAAGAGTTTTTGAAGGTACATCTATAATGGGTTCGCCATGAAGTGTTATTTCGTTGTTTAATACAGCATCTTTGATGCGCTGAATATCATACTCTCCTTCTATTTTTTTAATGGATGTTACTCCCTCGACATCTTTATAAACATTGTCTTGCAAAGAATTTCCAAAATTATGAACATCTGTGATTTCTTTAAAATTCTCTATATTATCTTTGCTAGCACTTATACGTGCTGAATCTGCCTTTGCTATGATCATTGATAAAGGCTCATCATTTGTATAAATATATGCTCCTGTTGAAATCTGATAACTGATCCTAATATCGTTATGTTGAAAAAACTTAGGTCGCCCTATTTTCCTTAAATATTCTTTAAAATCAGTAGAGTTTCTGTCTAGTATGTGAGCAGATATAAAGGTAGCTCCTCCCATGCTAAAGAATCTTGGTTGCCAATTGACTTTATTTGATAGCTCTTCAGCACAATCTTTCACACATAAATTTCCTGCCTCGTAACCATGAATTTTGTTAATTAATGAAAAATTATCAATATCATGAAGCAAGAATATAAGATCTAAGCTCTCATTTTCTGAAGTTAATCTAAGATCTTGAAAGGTATTTTCTAAGTCAGCTCTCCATTCAAAACCAGAGCGAGGATCTTTTCTGGCTTCTTCGAGCATCCTTCCAGCATTACTTTCTAAATCAATAAAACTTTCTTCAATTGTCTCAATAAAGATCTTGAGTGCTAGAATTAAAGATGAAGCCAATAGAAGCGGACCAACAAAGGTCCGTACTATAAAGTCTGGGATTTGTCTGACAGCATTACTCTGAAAATAGAACAGAATATTATTTTCGGGATTAAATGCCCATTCTAAAGGAGGTGGAAGTATTCCTTTATAGATAAGAAAATATATTTCACTTAAATAGACTACTACTAAAAAGAGTTGTGCAGAGCGATAGTTTCCCAAGACAGTCAAAATCAATGCTGAATACAAAATAGCCATATCAGTAACAGCTGTAAAATTAAATAGTAATGTTGATACAAGAGCTGGCACTATAATTAATAGAGCTTTGGTGTAAATTTTTGCTTTTATATTCTTCATGAACAATCCTGTAATTGGGATTGCTAAAACTACAAGAAGCCACAAGCTGTAAATCCAGGTTTCCTGAATTGGAGTTATATCTACGCCATCAATTCCAACAAAATGAAGTCTGTACTCTCTCACGGCCAGCATGAGTGATATAGAGAGTAAATAGAAGGCATATAAGCTGTTTATAACTTTATACCTCAATAAAATATGACTTTTGTCTTTATTGAAAACCATTAATTTTTGCACGTTTTGTTATAAAAAAGAAAAAAAATTACTTTATTATTATGATTATATTCGTAATGATAATCATTCTCATTTATGAATTAAAAATTGTCAATAGGTATTTTTTTTTTACATTTCATATAATAAATTATTAAATCTATTGGAGACATAAAATGAAAAAATATTTTGTTCTAGGGACTGCGTTACTGTTTTGTAATATCTCACAAGCAGCTGTATACATGATTGATTTCAAATGCGATCAAGAGGCGTATAAAGTTTTTGCAACCATGACTTTAGAGGAGCTTGATGGTCAATTTCTTAAAGGTTCGTCAAAGCTTGCACGATATCATGATCTTACGACTGGAAGCGGTATAGTTATAGTCGAAGCTGATGACCCAACTCTTGTAATTGAATTCGCCAATGGTTGGAGTGAAGAGTGCGAGTCTGTAATAGTTCCTGTAGTGGACGACAAGAAAGCAATGGAGATTTTGACCAGATAACTAAGCGTCAGCAAAGGCTATAGAGCCTGAGATCCATCTTTCTATTAACTGATTTGCAAGCTCAGGCTCCTCGTTACATATTAATTCAGCAACTTTTTTAGTTTCCATTAAATACTGACTATCTCTTACTAGGTTCGTATATTTCATTGGGACAATACCAGTTTGCTGAGCTCCCATAATTTCACCAGGGCCTCTAATTTCAAGATCCTTTTCTGCAATTTTAAAACCATCCTGAGAATCAACCAGCGCTTGAAGCCTTTCCATGGAAATATCTTGAATTTTGTCTTTGTGCATTAAGATACAAAAACTCTCTTTATTGCCTCTTCCTATCCGGCCCCTAAGCTGATGAAGCTGCGCTAATCCAAATCTTTCAGCATTCTCAATCACCATAATATCTGCATCTGGAATATCTACGCCCACCTCGACAACAGTTGTTGAGACTAGAATTGAAGTTTTGGAATCTTTGAAAGCTTGAATCTGATTTTGTTTTTCTTTGGCTGATAGCTTGCCATGCAAGCACCCGACATTTGAGCTACCAAAATACTCTGATAGGTCTTCGTATGTTTCCATGACAGCATTTAAATCTAGGTTTTCAGATTCCTCAATGAGTGGGCATATCCAATAAACTTTGCTTCCTTTTTTTGTTGCAGCAAAGATTCGCTCAATAAGTTTTTCCTTACCACTTAATGGCAAGCATGAAGTTTGAATGGGCTTCCTGCCTGGAGGCAATTCATCTATGACAGATACATCCATGTTTGCATAGACGCTCATGGAGAGAGTTCTTGGAATAGGGGTGGCTGTTAAAGTTAATTGGTGTGGCGCAGTTTTCTCAGAATCATTCTTTTTTCTAAGAGCCAGTCTTTGATTGACGCCAAACCTGTGCTGCTCATCAATAATGATCAAAGCCAGCTTTGAGAAATCAACCCCCTTTTGAAATAAAGCATGCGTGCCAACTAAAAGGCGCACTTCATTATTTTTTAAATTAAGTAGAAGTTTTTTTCTTTTGCTTGCGGTTGTGCTTCCAGTTAACAGAGCCACTTTATCGGATTCCTTCCCAAAAAAAGATTTTAAACTTATGTAATGTTGCTCTGCTAATAGAGTGGTCGGTGCCATGAATGCAACTTGAAAGGAAGAATCTAGGGCTATGGCGGCTGCTAATGCGCCAACCACAGTTTTGCCCGAGCCTACATCGCCTTGCACCAATCTCATCATAGGAACTTCTTGAGAAAGATCTTCTTTGATTTCACTAACCACTCGAGCTTGAGCAGATGTTAATTTAAATGGAAAATTATTCTTCACCTCTCTGGTCCATTCTTGCTCTTGAGATAGCGGAAAGGCATGGTGTCTTTTTTGTTTACGCTTTAAAAAAGACATCCCAGCTTGAAAAGCAATCATTTCTTCTTTTAATAATCTGACTCTAGCAGGGTGCGAGCCTCCGGGAAGAATTTCATTAACATCTATTTCTGTCTCTGGGTTATGAATGCAGCTCAAAGCATCCATCACTTTCATGTTTAGCGAAGGATCGTATTGCTCAACATTAAGGAAATCTTCTTCAAAATTAAGTTTAGAAATCGCAGCCTGAATAAACGTTCTAATTTTTTTTTGACCCACTCCTTTTGGAACTCTATATACAGGTGTTAACCTCTCGTCGGCTAACTTGTGATCATCTGCGATCACCTCATATTCTGGATGAATCATTTCCAAGCCATATCTACTTAAACTAACTTTGCCATAGCACAGAAGTTCAGTTCCAGCTTTCAGTTGCCTGGTTTGAGCCGGATGAAAGTAAAAAAATCTAATATTGATATTTGATGACGAGTCAGATGATTTGAGCACCATCATTTTTCTAGGTCTGTACAAAGATTGCGAGGATAAAATTTTTACCTTAACTAATTTTTCATCTCCAGGTTGCAAATCAATAATGGGAGTAATTTTAGTTCTGTCTTGATATCCATACGGCAGATGAAAACATAAATCTCTTAAGTTAAAAATCCCAATTAAATTAAGTTTCTCAAGAATTGAGGGTCCAATTCCTTTTAGTTGAGTTAGTTCAATATTAGCCACTTACCGATAATACTTTTAATATAAGAACTTTAGAAATATATATATGAAAAAAGTCTTAATAATTGGTTTTGGAGACATAGGCAAACGAGTCTCCCTAGAGCTGCCTGACCATCAAATTATTGGCGTTTCTAGAAATGCGCCTAAGCCCATGCCTAATTTGGAGTTCATACAGTGGGACTGGTTTGGCGAAGAAAACCTAGCAATCTCTAGCACAGAAATCTCCGCTGTAATTTTAGTTCCTAAGCCAGCTACCTCTGATCTAGATGGTTACAAAGCAGGCTTTATGCAAGCATCTAAACGTATTATGACTCTTATAAATAAATCACTTAATTACGAGAGGTTAATTCTTATAAGCTCAACTCGAGTTTACGGGAAGAATAATGGGAGAAATATTGATGAATCAAGCAACCCCATGCCAGATGATGAGCAAGGAAAAATTATCCTAGATTATGAGCAATCTGTATCACAGCACTCTCAAGTAAGCCCATTAATTCTTCGTCCTTCTGGCTTATATGATCCTAAAGAGCACTGGATACAAAAACATGTAAATTCCTTTGATGGCAATAAACGCTCTCTTGGTTATGCGGAGGCTAATATGTTTAGCAGAGCTAATTTGGCAAGAGTGATAGGAAACTACATTAAGCTCAACTCTCCAGATTCTTCATCAGGCCCATTAATCTGCAGCGAGCCAGCTAGATCATACCAACAGATTTTTGATTCCCTGTGCCCAGATCAATTGATGGAGGACTTTTTTCATGTTTCAGACCAGCAAGGCAAAACATTTAACCCTCAGAAGTTAATTGAAAGCGGTTTAATGAGATAATAATTAGATAAAAATTTATCAGGAAGCATATGTTTTATAGCATGACAGGTTACGGTGCTGGCCAAGCAAACAGAAAAGACATGGAAGTGCTCTGTGAAATTAAGTCAGTAAATAATAGGTTTATCGATATTTCATTTAGAGGCTATAGCCTGCCTAATGATTTAGAAGAATATATTAAAGCGCAATTAAAGAAAAAATTTTTAAGAGGATCATTTGAGGTTAAGGTTCATGACAATTTTAAATCAGAACATTCTTATGAATTAAATCAAGAAAGTCTTAACAACCTCAAGCAATCGCTAAAAACCAGCAAAGACTTCAAAAACCTGCAGCTCAAGCTAAGCGATCTTAAGGACATCCCAGGATTACTTTTGGTAACGACATCTAAAAAAGATATTTCAGTTTTGGGAAAAAAAGCATTAAATATCGCTGTAAAAAATTTAGTTGAATCAAGGGCTAAAGAGGGTAAAAAAATTGAAAAAATTGTTTTAACAAAAATATCTTTTTTAAAAAATGCGCATCGAAAAATTAAAAAATCTGCACCAGCGCTACTGAAGCATCGAACAAACACAATTAAGAAAAAATTAATTCAAAAAAATATTACCCTCAGCCAAGATGAGCTCTCAAATGAGCTTTCAAATGTTGCACTTAAGCATGATGTGGCCGAAGAGCTTGAACGAATAAGCTTCCATGCTGAATCCTTGCAAAAATTATTTTTGCTTAAAAATGCACATGGCAAGAAAATGGACTTCATTCTTCAAGAGCTATTTAGAGAGGTCAATACTTTGTCAGTAAAGATAGAAAAACCAGATCTAAAAGAATTAGCTTTGACGATGAAACTTAAAGTTGAGGAGCTGCGTGAACAAGCGCAGAATTTAGAATAGATGAAAGACCCAAATCTTTTTTTGGTCTCGGCACCCTCAGGCGCAGGTAAATCATCGCTAATTAATGCTGTATTAGATCAAGCGAGTAACTCTAACTTGCCTTTAGAATTATCAATATCATACACAACAAGAAAACCAAGAAAGGGTGAAACAAACTCAGCTCAATACTTTTTTATATCAGAGGAAGATTTTTTGCATAAAAAAAATTCTAACTTTTTTCTAGAGTATGCTGAAGTTCATGGAAACTGGTACGGCACTTCTGTTGATTCTGTGCAATCAAAGTTGAATGATGGCATTAATTTGATACTTGAGATAGATGTTCAAGGGTTTAGACAAATCAATGATTTATCTTTTAGTTGTGAATCTATTTTTATTCTTCCACCATCAATCTATTCACTAGAAGATCGTATTAAGAGCAGGGGAGATGAAGATATTGAAGCAATTGATCTAAGATTAAAAAATGCAAAAGAGGAGTTAACTTTTGCAAATGAGTATGAACATCTCATAATTAATGACTCTTTTGATGTTGCTGCGCAAGAACTTTATAAGATTATTGCCAAAGAAAAGCCCTTAAACAAAGAAAACAACGAAGAACTGCAACAGTTTTTAGCTCAGCTATTGTCTTATTAGGTAAATAAACACTAAAATACGCCCTCGGAGAAAAACATTATGGCAAGAATTACAGTAGAAGGTTGTTTAGACAAAGTAGAAAGTCGATTTGAACTAATCCTCTTAGCATCTGGAAGGGCAAGACAACTTTCAACAACTAGCAGAGAACCAATGGTAGAGTGGGAAGATGATAAACCAACTATTGTTGCATTAAGAGAAATTGAAGAAGGCTTAATTACGAAAGAAATCCTTGATAAGACTCTTGAAGAGGATGTGCTATTAGATGAATTTTCTATTGATAGAGAAAAACCGCAAGACGACCTTATCGGTTAATGTTAAACCTGGAGCTTTTAATTGAGTGACCGGGCAATCCCTAATCAAATTTTATTAGATTTTTCTAATAAAAAATTACTCTCACCAGTTCCCAAAAAACTCTACGAGTCTGCCAAGGCCTATTTCTCTGAGAAGGAGCTTGAGCTTCTGCAAACTGCATATAATGTAGCTTTTGAGGCTCACAAAGATCAATTTCGTAAAGAGGGCTCTGCTTATATTACTCATCCAGTAGCAGTTGCCTCAATCCTGATTGAACTCCATCTCGATATCGAAACGGTATGCGCAGGTTTAATGCATGATGTCTTAGAAGATAGTTTCATCAAAAAATCCTATTTAGAAAAACTTTTTGGTAAAGATGTTGTGGCTATTGTCGATGGTGTGAGCAATCTAAATAAATTAGATTTTGACAGCATTGAAGACCGCAATGCTAATAATTTACAAAAGATGGCTTTGGCCATGTCTAAAGATGTGAGGGTCATTATAGTGAAGCTATGCGATCGCTTGCATAATATGAGAACGATAGAATTTCTTCCAAGAGACAAGCAAATTAGAAAATCAATAGAAACCTTAGAGCTTTATGGCCCAATTGCTATAAGAATTGGCATGCAAAATATCAGAGTGGAGCTAGAAGATCTTGCTTTTCAATGCCTGCATCCAATGCGAGCAAGAATGTTAGAGTCAGCGATTAAGCAGGCAGTGGGCGGAAGAAAAAGAATTATTTCTAAGTTGCGTAAGCAATTTAAATATCATCTAAAAAACAATGATATTTTGGCAACAGTGCAAGGAAGGCAGAAATCATTGCATGGCATTTATCATAAAATTAAGCATAAGAAAAAACCATTTTCTGAAATCCTTGATGTCTATGCTTTCAGGATAATTGTTAATTCAGTTGATGATGCATATCGATCATTGGGAGTAGTTCACAATGTTCATAAGCCTATTGGCAAGAAATTCAAGGATTACATTGCGATTCCAAAATCAAATGGTTATCAAGCTATTCATACCTCGCTGATTGCATTAGATGGAATACCAATTGAGGTTCAGATTCAAACTAAAAGTATGGAGATTATTGCTGAAAATGGTATTTCTGCTCATTGGTCTTACAAAACAAAAGATTCCCTGAGCTCAGAGTCAATAGGGGCAAAAAAATGGATTGAAAGTTTTACTGATCTTGATAAAGCATCACTTGACTCTCATGAGTTTGTTGAAGCGATCAAAACGGATTTGGTTTATGACGAAGTATATGTATTCACCCCAGCAGGAAGAATCGTTAATCTCAAATCTGGCTCTACACCAATTGATTTAGCATATGAATTGCATACTGAACTAGGCAATAAAGCAGTAGCTTGTAAGGTTAATAGAAAATATGCTCCGCTAAACATTCGCCTAGAAAATGGTCAATCTATTGAGATTATTACATCTAAAAAACAAGAAGTTAGTCCAGACTGGTTGAACTTTGTTGTTACAAGCAAGGCTAGATCATCTATTCGCTCTGCATTAAGGCACCAGAAAGTTTCGCAATCTCGAAAAGCAGGCAAGCTAATGTTAGAAAGTGAGCTAAAACGAGGGGGCGTGACTCTTGATCAGTATCGCGGCAGCACTATGTCTAGAATTTTGGAAGTCATAGGTGTGAAATCTCTTAATGAACTATTAACTGATTTAGGGTCTGGCAAGAAAACAGGCGCCCTAGTTGCGGAAAGGTTTTTTGCTGGATTAAAAATTAGAAAAAATAAAGATTCTAAAATTAAAGCAATGGTATTAGCAGACCATCAGATCGAAGGTGTGTCAGTTATTTATGCAAAATGCTGTATGCCGATTCATGGAGACCCTATAACTGCTCACTCTGATACAGACAGAGGAATTGTTATCCATCATGCCCGTTGCAGACAAGTGATGCCTCATAGAAGTCACACACTCTCTTCAAGGTATATTCCTGCGATGTGGGGAACAGATGCAGAAGAGATTCACTATAAGGGGCATGTAAAGATTCACGCAGAGGATCGTCCCGGCATTTTGGCAGATATTGCCTCTGTCTTTACCAAATCAAATCTCAACATTGTGAATATCCAAAGTCGAGATATTGATGCCATGATTATTGAATTTATTGTAGAGGCAGAAGTTTTAAATACAGATTCATTTAATAAATTGATGATAAAATTGCGCTCATTAAGATATGTAACAAGCTGCTCAAGAATTGTTAATGACACCAAGACTAAAAATGAAAAAACCAATTTTTACAAATAAGGCTCCGGCCGCACTAGGACCATACTCTCAGGCCATTCAATGGGGGGATGTAGTTTTTATTTCAGGACAAATTCCTTTAAACCCATTAACTGGAGAGCTCAATAATCAGACCTTTAAAGATCAAGCAGTTCAAGTTATCGATAACCTTGAGGCGATCTGTAATGAAGCCGGGGGCAATTTAGATAACATTTTAAAACTCACTATTTTTTTAACAGATTTATCAAAGTTTAATGAGGTTAATGAGATCATGGCCAGTAGGTTTTCAGAACCTTTTCCAGCAAGAGCAACGGTTGAAATTTCCAAGCTGCCCAAAGAGGTAGAGATAGAAATGGATGCTATTTTATCCATCCAAGCATAATGTCAAAAAATTTAATAAACTTTTCGGATTTAACAAAAAAAGAAATCTTTGATTTAATTGAGCTCGCTAATAACTTTAAATCTGAAGATTCCCTTGATTATCGGTATGAAAATTTATTTCCTGACAAAAAAATTGTTTCAATGTTTTGTGAACCGAGTACAAGAACAAAGCTTTCTTTTGAGATTGCAGCACATAACCTTGGCGCGACATTTATAGACTTTGATTTAGATAATTCCTCTATGCAAAAAGGTGAAACCCTTGATGATACCTTGGCTGCGATGGAGATGATGGGCGTTGATTTATGTGTTTTGCGTCATACAGAATCTGTAATACACGGATTGGTAGAGAATTTCTCAAACATGCAATTTATTAATGCCGGAGAGGGCGCAATCTCTCATCCCACACAAGCATTAATAGACCTAATGACAATCCATGAAGCAAAAGATAAATTTGAAAATTTAAATATTACGATTGTTGGAGACCTTGATCATTCTAGAGTCGTAAATTCTTTTCTCGAAGCGATTCAGATTGTTGGATACAAAAGCCTGACATTTTGCGGTCACCCGGACCTTTGTAAAAATTATATTCAGAATCCTATTGGTCATTTTGAGCCCGAGCTAGATGTTGCTTTGCAAGATGCTGACGTGGTCATGACGTTGCGGATTCAAAATGAGCGCTTGTCAGAAAAATTAACCATTGGGGCATCTGACTATGTTGACCGATATCAAATTAATGTTGATTCTCTGCAGGTAGCTGATCCTGATATGATTCTGTTGCACCCCGGGCCAGTAAACTTCGGCATTGAGCTAAGCAAAGAAGCATCACAATTGGATAATTGCAAAATTAGGAATCAAATCTTTAATGGGATTGGTATGAGAATGGCAGTTTTAACTAAGCTTTTTTCTCAAGCATAACTTTTTTTATTGTCTCTACTGTATTGATTGTAGTCTGATCAATCTCAATATTGACTAGGTCTCCCTGCCTCATTTCTTTAAAAGTAGTAATTGAGACAGTCTCAGGGATCAAGTGAATATAAAAAGATGATTTTAATACCTTTCCAATTGTAAGGCTGCACCCATTAAGACCTATGTAACCCTTATAAAAAATATATTGAGCTAAGCTTGACGGGATTTGGATTTGTAAATCTTTTGTTTGTTTTCGACTGACAACCTTTAGCACTTTTCCAACTCCATGTATGTGTCCAGATACTAAGTGACCACCGATTTCTGAGCTCGCTTTCATAGAGCGCTCTAAATTAACCAAATCAGATTTGGCAATATTTTTTAAATTGGTTTTATCTAAGGTTTCATGAATAACATCAAATTCTAAGGAATCTGTTTTTCCTTTCTTGGCTGTTAAGCAAACGCCATTTACAGCTACACTTGCTCCTCTTGATAGGTTTTTAGAAAAGCCTTTTGGCGCTTTGATTGTGATTGAAATGAAGTCTTCGGCTTGAGTTATTTTTTTTACCTGCCCCATTCCAGTCACAATTCCTGTAAACATTATGCGCCCCAGTTATCTCTATATTCTTCAAGCTCTAGAACATGGGCCTGAAACTCTGAATTCTTTTGGGAGAATTCAATAAGTGAGTTTAAATCTATGATTGACTGAACATTAATTCCATATTCTGCTTCTAGCTCCGCACTTGCGGATAAATTTCCTTTGCCTTTTTCTTGTCTATCTAAACCGACTAGAAAAACCTTTGGAACAGCATTAACGCCTTTGATTAACTTGATTGATTCTCTTGCTGCAGTTCCGGCTGAAAGAACATCATCGATAATCATTACATCACCAGCTGGATCAGCGCCTATTATGTTTCCTCCTTCGCCATGGTCTTTAATCTCTTTTCTATTGAATGACAGTGGATAGGGAGTGCTTTTTTTGCTGAACATCATTGCAACTATTGAGCCTAAAAATATACCTTTATAAGCTGGACCATAAAGGCAATCAAATTTAACTTTAGAATGATTAATTGCCTCTACATAGCAATTAGCTAATCCATATAGATCGCAACCATTGAGCATTTTTGCTGCATTGAAAAAATATGGACTTACTCTTCCGGACTTAAGAGTGAATTCACCAAACTCAAGGGCATTAGATTCAAGTGCTAAGGCAATAAAGTTTTTCTGATAGTCTTTTAGCTCAGACATGACTTTTGAATTTTTACTATGTCTTCAATTCCCCTTGAAGCAGTAGCAAGCATTTCATCTAACTGATCTTTGCTGAAGGGATATTT
>ERZ1048686.786-NODE-786-length-28228-cov-4.889043_pt1 | contig 28228 bp, 21 predicted proteins | sample MGYA00383099_ERZ1048686 | MGnify/ENA primary metagenome ERZ1048686 (study PRJEB29581, sample SAMEA5548369) | metagenome | biome: marine; feature: coastal; material: water | depth 25 m | study: Short-term variability in the microbial, nano- and picoplankton... | reverse complement strand
TTGCGGATTCAGATCTGCTGGAGCAGATCCTCCTCAATCTGCTGGAAAATGCCATCAAGTATGGCTCGGAGGCCGGAAAGGTTTCGGTCCATGCCGAACCGGATGGCCACGAACAAATTCGAGTCAGTATTTCTGATGATGGACCAGGTATCCCAGCTGAGTCGCTTGATCGTATCTTTGAACGGTTCTTTCGTGTGGACAAGGCTCGTTCCCGTGCTCAGGGCGGTACGGGTCTTGGTCTATCGATCGTCAAGCACATCGCCCAGACCCTGGGTGGACGTGTCTGGGTAGAAAGCAGGATGGGAAAAGGAACCACCTTCTTTTTCACACTCAGGGCTTCCGCAGATCTTTCAGCAGATTCCAACACTCAGGCTCAACGTTTGAGATCTGTCACTTGACAGTCCTCTGTTTAAAATACACTGTATTGGTCATGCAGTACAGTTTAAGCAACATGGTTATTCCAAGCCGACGTCTGGTAACCTTTTTTTGCCTCTTCATCTGCGGTTGGGTCCCCTCGTTGGCACTCGCCCAGTCCAAAGTCACCATCTCACGAGCAGGTCAGGGAAACACCGTTGCCATCCATCAGTCACCGGGTAACGAAACCGAATATCAACTGGAAGTATCCTCTGACATGGCCTCCTGGAAACCATGGGCATTATCATGGGGGCCTTTTCAGGAATACCTTGATCTGCGCGGAATGGCGGATTCAGCTCGGTTCTATCGCATCAAGGAAATGAACTCAAAGGAGGCTCCCGATTGGACCAACCAACTCGGACTCAATCCTGAACCTGTCGCATCGCTCCCCAGATACGAGGGAGATCTGTCATGGGTAAAATTCGCCATACCGCTAGATCAGTCCGGAAATGTGTATTTTCAAAATAGTCGTGCCTTTCCTTTCCACTTTGATTTTGCAACGCGTTTCCTACCTGCATTCTCTGGAATGGATGTGATGGAATTCGAAGGTGTTTCTCTCAATCCAGGCACACAAGAGGTTGCGCTCGGTGCCGTCCTGTTTCCTTCTGATCCCGCGGTAAGAGAAATTGGGATTCAATTTATCGGAAAGGAGAGCTTTTCATTGGAAACGGTTTTAAGCTGGTTGGATCTTGTATGGCATCGGGTGCGATTGGGGGAAGATTGGCAAAAGTTTTACATGCCCACATTTGAACAAAGGGATAAGGCTTATGAGGAGCAAGCGCTCTTCAGGGAACGAGGTTTTCCGGTGGATTCTCCTTCGCGCTGGGTGATGGAGGATGCCCTCTACTCGGAAGGTTGGGCATTGGGCAGGTTGCAATTTGTTGATGCGAATGAGTTGGAGGATGCTTTTTCAAAAGGCAATTTGCTTTCAACGGATATCCTGATTCTGGACTCTGTTCCCGCTGAAGTGCCTCCTGTCGCAGGTATCATCGTGCTCAACCCGGCAACTCCAAATGCACATGTTGCCATCCTTGCAAAATCGCAGGGGATTCCTTTCGCGTTTGTTGCGGATCAATACAAGCAGGCCCAGTTGATGCATTGGGTGGGTGAGGACGCTCTTTTCATTGCCGGTGAAAATGAGCAAATTCCAGACATCAAAACGCTTCGTGTGGGAACGCAACTGACAGATGCCCAAAAGGATCAGCTTCTGGCTTTGAAGCAATTACCCAAGCTGGATTACACTCCGGTTCAACCTGCGGACCAATTGATTTTTCGTGTGGCGGATCTCACTCCCGACCATTTGCAATTTGTGGGCGGTAAAGCTGCTAATTTGGGATTTCTTCTGCGTTCACTTCCCGGTCATGCACCGCAGGAGGCAATCGCTTTTTCTTTCGATCTGTGGACGGAATACATGGCGCAGACGATGTCCAGTGGGCTGACCCTGAAGGAAATGATTGCAATCGAATTAAACGCTTTGAAATTTCCGGTTGAAGATCCTGCACATTTTTCACTCAGGCTTCGTGCAATCAGAACTTGGATCAAAGACGAAGCCAGTTTTTCGGTTTATCAGCAACAAAAGATAATTCAGGCATTGGAGCCTCTGGATGCGAATCGTCGTATTCGGTTCCGAAGTTCCACTAATGTCGAAGACAGTGAGTATTTTTCCGGTGCAGGTTTGTATGACAGTTTCAGCGGCTGTCTTGCGGACGATCTGGATCATGATGATGACGGGCCCAGTGCATGTGATCCGACAAAGGCTAATGAACGAGGAGTCTTTCGAGCGATTCAAAAGGTGTTCGCCAGTTTTTACAATGAGAATGCCTTTCTTGAGCGCCTGAGACGCAGTGTGGATGAAGATGAAGTGGGGATGGCAATTCTCGCACACTATAGTTTTCCGGATGACATTGAACGTGCCAATGGTGTTGGAACCTTGAAGGTAATGAAAAAGGGAGATGGTGCCCTGAACTTGCTCGGTGGAACTTTGGTCACCCAGAAAGACGCCGTCTCGGTCGCCAACCCTGATGGAGTCGCTGTTCCTGAAGTGGTGGCGCTGCTTGCATCCAGTGAAGGAGACATCACGCATGCAATGGAGCAAGCAAGCGGCTTGGTCCAGCTCGGTGCTACGGTATTGAGCTGGCCGGAAGACTATACCTTATTGACTGAGCTGCTTCTGCAGGCAAGTGCTTCCTATCTGAATTTTTTTGAAGACAAGGCCGAAGTGCTTCTGGATTTTGAATACAAATACATTTCACCTGGATCATTCGTCATCAAACAGATTCGTGAGCTTCCCGTGGCTCCTGTCACTGGGCAGCTGCCTCCCGTTACCTTCAGTAATGTGGACGCATTTGAAGTGGTGCAGGGAGAGTTTGGTGACATGATGGCACGGCATCGATTGAAGTCCATCTGGCGTTTTCAAAGTTGGGGGGTCATTGGCGAGGATTTACCTCAAAACCCAGTTGACCTGCTGAATGTGGATCTTGAGTTTCTTCACAATCACAAAAAGATGCGCTTTGAAGGTAATCTAAATGCATTGCCTGGAGCTGAGATTCGTGTGAACAGCAAATCTTTGATTGCGGATTGGTATTGGGGGGAAGATCAGGATCGGGTTGATTACCGACTTGAGTTTGATTTTCTCTACCGACTGGACCAGCGGCCCTCACCCTTTCTGAATCTGTCCGATGCCGAGATTGAATTGACGGCACACTATGCAACGCGACGTCCAAAGCTGGATCTATGGCGTAACCGAGTCACCATGATCAATCAGGAATCTGTCAAGCTGGCCGATATTGATCCTGCCGATACGAAGCTTGGTTTCCCTCATGTGACCTGGAGGCGAAGGGTGAAAGGCGCCGAAGAAGGGGTATCGATTTCCAGTCAATTTTTCATCGGTACCTATAAATTTCGCGGTGAAACTCCCTGGATTTTAAAGACCATGGTCCTGCAGGGGTGGGGTGGAACAAATATTGCCGCCAAGGATCTGGATCCGTTTGAACTTCATTCGACGTTTTCTCAGACCTACTTTCCAGGTCACCACAATTTTATTGAGACACTCATTCTGGAACCGCGTCTGGAACCCAACTTCCCAGAGCAACTTTTGACGGAAATGAAATCCAGAAACATCCGTGCATGGATCTTGATGTATGACTCTGCGAACGTGAGCCCGACATTGACCAGTAAAATCCAGGTGCTCACTCTGGACAACCGACTGATCGATCTCTGAGGTAATCATAATACGCCTTACTCTTTAAAATCCCTGCTTTCAATTTGCAGGCTGTACCGCTAATTTCCAACCATGCTGATCCCCTGTTTGAATTCATTGTCGCGGCGAATGGCGTGTGTCCTTTTCTGTTTTTGCACAATCGTCAGTGCGAGTGAGCCGCCCAATATTTTACTGATCCTTGTGGATGATATGGGGTATGGGGATCTGCGTTCCTATAACAGGGAGTCCAAAATACCTACCCCCAACATGAATCGGCTGGCTGATGAAGGGATGCGATTTACGGATGCGCACGCCGCCGGTCCTCTTTGCCATGTCTCTCGTTACGGGCTCATGACCGGACAATACCCCTTTCGCGCAAGGCCGAACACCTGGTCCCGACGAGCCACCATCGATGAGGACAGAGTAACGCTTCCTTCTTTTCTCAAATCCAGAGGATACACCACTGCCATGGTAGGTAAATGGCATCTGGGATTTGATGAAGACGGTTATGAAAAACCTTTGCCTGGAGGTCCGGTGGATCGAGGTTTTGACAGCTTTTTTGGGATCCGCGCATCAACCGATATTCCACCCTATTTCTACATTCGGAATGATCAGGCCGTGATGCCTCCCACACTTGAAATAGAGGCAAATAACAGCGAGGGATGGTCTCCTATTCAGGGTGCTTTCTGGCGAAAAGGTGGGATTTCGCCCGATCTGCAGCTGAAAGATGTTTTACCAAGATTCACCAATGAAGCCATTCAGGTGATTGAAAACCATGCCTCAAGTCAATCGCAAGAGTCTCTTTTCCTGTATCTGGCCTACCCGGCCCCTCATACGCCCTGGCTTCCCGATGAATCCTTCATTGGCAAGAGTGGTGCAGGCATGTACGGCGACTTCACCATGATGGTCGATGCCATGATAGGGCGTGTTCTCAACGCGTTGGAGCTTGCAGGAATGCAGGAGGACACTCTGGTGATCCTCAGCTCTGACAACGGACCTGTCTGGTATGAACATGATGTTGAACGATTTGATCATGATTCTTCTGGAGGGCTGAGGGGGATGAAGGCAGATGCCTGGGAAGCGGGGCACCGGATGCCATTTATCGTACGATGGCCGGGTCAGATTCGATCAGGTTCGGTGAGTCAACAGACCATCAGTTTCACGGATATACTTCCCACCGCAGCTGCCATGATTGGTCAGGCATTACCTGAAGGGGCTGCTCCTGATGGTGTGAGCTTCTTTGATGTGCTTACCGGCAGACAGCCGGAAGCTGTTCCGGTTCGAGAACATCTTGTGGTTCCTTCGGGCAACGGTACCCTGACCATTCGGAAAGGGCCATGGAAACTCATTCAGGGTCTGGGTTCAGGTGGTTTTAGTAAGCCATCCAGAATCAAAGCATCCGAGGGAGGTCCAAAAGGTCAGCTTTATCATTTGAATCAGGATCCATCGGAAAGCAGCAATCTTTACATGGAGCATCCAGAGCTGGTAAAGGAACTGGAACAACAGCTTAAAGCCATTCAAAACGATTCAACCAAGTCCTGATGTTAAAGGACGGGGTTAAGAATCCTCCAATTCTATGTTGAATACCTCCCAGTTTTTGGCATGTTGTTTCCCATATATTAAAGATAAAATAATATGAGCGAATCAAATCAACCTCTCAAAATCATTGCCTACCTGAAACCATCTTGTGGATGGAGTCAGGGCGTGCGTGCCATCATGCGTAAATACGATCTGCCTTTTGAAGATCGGGACATCATCAACGATCCGGTTCAAAGACAGGAAATGATCGAAAAAAGCGGTCAGATGCTCAGTCCATGCGTCGAGATCGATAATCGTATGCTCGCAGATGTCAGCGGAGAAGAAGTCGAAGCGTTCATGCTGGCAAACGGCCTGATCAAGCCATCAAGCACTGAACCTGATGCCCCCATCAACGCCCCATGTCCAGACGAAATGCCTCAGGCTCAGACCATGCAATTCCGTTCTTGAGAGTGCTTATCTCCACATTTTTCAAATTTAGCTCCAACGGAAGCCCTCCCCGGCTTCCGTTTTTTAATGGTCTATTCAAATCCTGATTTTTCAAGGCAGGATAGGATCAATCACCCGTATGAAGGCAGGAAAAGTCAAAAAAACTGAAGGACACTGGTCATCAGCTGACGTGGTGGATCTTGAGTATTTTTTGATGCATGCCTCCTCCAGTGAAAACCCAGGTGAATCGGCTCAGCAAGCACGTTACTGGTTTCAGCAGCATGTAGCAGAACATGCAGGGGAAGAGCATGCAGAGTTTCCTGATCCCAAGGTTCTCAAGGCGTGGCTTAAGCATCAAAAAAAACAGCACAAGGGTGACACGCCTTTACCGGGAGAGTCGTGGCAATGGCTGATCGGAATGCTTTTTTGGTTGCTTCTTTTCGCAGGATTGCTCGCCGGAGCGGGCGTGACCGCAAGTCTTTTGGATTACGACGGAGCTCAGCCTGTCAACGTAGCGATGTTCTTGTGCCTGCTGGTAGGGGTTCAGCTTATCTGGAGCTTCGTATCCTTCATTGTGATCGCTGGAAAAGGTTTGCAATGGATTCCTCTCCATGCCGGCTTTTCACTGCGACTGCTTCAAAGTTTGATGCACTGGGCCTCCACTCGCTTAGATCGACATTTGATTTCAAAACTTGCGACTGAAAAACGCATGGTCTGGGAATCCTTCTGGCGACAGTTACGGGATGACCATGCAGCTTCTGGGAAGTTTTTACTTTGGCCCATCCTGACCAGAATTCAGATGGCGGGGGTGATGTTCAATGTGGGCGTGATGTTCACTTTGATGACAAGTGTGGTTTTTCGTGATCTTGCATTTGGGTGGCAGACTTCGATGCAGCAAATCAATGACGGAACAGTGGCCACGGTGGTTAAAACCTTGTCCTTGCCATGGAATTGGATTTGGGGTGAAGGACAGGGATTTCCGTCGCTTGCACAGATTGAAGGAAGTCGTATCATCCTCAAAGATGGAATCGGGGCCATGCAAAATCCCTACCTCACTTCCTGGTGGCCGTTTCTAATGATGGCAGTCGCCGTGTATGGCTTCATCCCTCGCATGTTACTCTGGCTCTGGCTGAGCGTTCAAGAGCGTCGTCAGGTGGCTCTTTACCCAATTCAAAGTGCCTCTTGTCAAAAGTTGTGGAGTCGGTTTCATACCCGTTACCTTCATGTGACGACAAAACCATTTGATAACCACTCTCACTCAAAAGACAATGCGCCGGCTCCTTCACTTCTAGCAGATAACCTGGCGCCGACTGCCGGCTCCGCCCAATCAACGGTTCTTGATGTCCCATGCTGGTTCTATATGGACGAAGGCTTGGGGTCGCCCAATGAACAGAGTAAAATTAAATCTCTGCTTTCGCCCTATGGATGGCAAGTGAAAGGAGTGCTCGACTCTTCACCGTCAGATGATGGCTCCTGCTTTGAGCGATTCTGCAGCGGCGATTGCCTCCTATGGGTGGAGGAAGCATGGCAACCCCCCATTCAGGAAAAAATGAAGCGTTTGAAAGCATGCCACGGACTTCTGCCCCCGGGTGTATTCTTGTGTGTAGGTCTTGTAGGGAAACCTCGGGGCGTATCCTGGCTGACGCCTGTGCGTTCACGAGATCTCGAAATCTGGCAGAAGTTCGTTCATCAAAACCTGTCAAAGGAAATACAGGTTCGAGCTCTTGTTGCATCATGATGAACGCATCCGAAATCCCGACTTTTGCCGTGGTTGGTCATCCCAATGAGGGTAAATCTTCTGTGGTAGCGACTTTGACCGAGGATGATTCACTCAGAATCAGTGATTTCCCTGGAGAGACCACGGTTTGTTCTGATTATTCTGTAAGGGTTGATGATGAAATTTTGATCCGCTTTCTAGACACACCCGGATTTCAGCATCCTCAGAAAACGCTTGAATGGATGCAGCAGCACAGTGCCCAGAAGCAACATCCTGCACATGCATTTGTCGAAGCCTTCCGAGAAGATCCAGAGCATCACCACGATGTCGAATTGCTGATACCGCTGGCCGCGGGAGCAGGCATTATTTATGTCGTGGATGGTTCCAGACCGATGAGAAAGAACGATGTCTGTGAAATGGAAATTCTTCGCATGACGGGTAATCCACGGATGGCCCTCATTAACCCGAAGGAAGGGGATGATTCCTTTCTTCAGACATGGAAGGAAAATTGTGCGAAGTCCTTCAACCTCACACGGATATTCAACGCGCATCACGCCTCCTTTGTCGAGCGCATGGCATTGTTTGAAAGTCTCAAACGAATGCATCAGGACTGGGAGCCGGCGATGCTGCGTGCTGTGGGTATTTTTGAATGCGATTGGAAAACAAGGGTCTCTGATACAGCTCAAATCATCAGCGACTGCCTCGTTGAAGCACTCGAATTTCAGGTTGAGATGTTCACAGAGAAGGGAGAGATTGAATCAGTTTCGCGCTCAAAATTGATCGCTCAGTATCAGCTGGACATTCAATCGCTGGAAAAACGAGCCCAGTCCTCAATCAGAGGTGTTTATCGGCATAGAAAATTCCGACCCACATTACCTGAGCAATCGATTCTGGCAGAGGATCTCTGGACTGAACGAAGTTGGAAGATGTTGGGTTTGAGTCGCAGACAGGTTTTAATGGCAGCGGCTGTCTTGGGCGGAGGTGCGGGTTTGAAATTGGATATCCTTTTTGCAAATCTGTCTTTCGGCATGTTCACGCTCAGTGGAGCCGCTCTGGCTCTGGCAGGAACTTGGGTTAAAGGCGAAAATATGGCTAGAGTGAAGGTCAAAAAACTTCGGTTAGGACGTGCCAGTTTGACCGTAGGACCTAATCGCAACCCACAATTTCCTTTTGTGCTTATTGATCGCTTGCTTCTGTTCTTCCAGTGGATGATTCGCTGGTCGCATGCGAGACCCGATGTGCAGGATCAAATCCAATCCATTGAGGGTGAAGACAAAGCTGGCTTGAGTTCGAGTTGGACCAAGAAGCGCCGAGAATTGATTTACAAATGCCTCAAGCAATTGAAGCATAAAAAGGCGGAAACAAAGGCTGAAGCCAGTGAAAAGTTAAAAGCAGAAATCGAGAGTATCCTCTGGGAGCTTTCTACGGATACGACCGCCGTATCAAGCAGCTTAAGCATAGAAAAGTGAATGAATTTGCCTGCTCATGAGATGCGATTGACTTGCAAGTCACGCACGGTGTAGAGGTTTTCCAGATGAGCGCCCCTGATTCTGCGGGCACCTGACTTTCTTTTGGGGCCAAAGTAGATACGCTTTTCCGTAAAAAACTGGTTGACGAAAGAGCGACTCCCCAAGACCACTCCGTCGGTAAAATAACGGACACGGTATTGCAGTAGCTCCCAATGATTCAATGTGAGATGGTCATCGCTTGGTTGCCCGTCCTTTTGCTGGTGGGGATCTTTCGTCCTGGGGAGTGTGTTTTCCATGGAAGATTTTGACTGCTCTACTTCAAACAAATGCTTTCGATACTCATTCACGGTCTGTGGCCCGGTCAAGGTCCCGTCATATCTCTGAAGGAGCGTTTTAAGGCATTCTATTGCAGTACGATTGCCGCCCACCGCTTCACTGTAACCGCAGAATCGATAATCCTTTGGGTCATCGCAAATACCGGCTCTGACAGGGTTTAGATCGATGTAGCTTGCAATGGTCAATAAAGCGTGGTCCGTGCCCTCAACGAGCAAAGCACGATAGCGTTCCTCCCACAAAGTGCCTCGTCGGCCGTGACGTCGATTGTACCACTGCGAAAACCGTTGTTTTAAGTCCTTCATGAACATGGAAAGATCGCGCATACGGCAGGTGATTCTTTTTCGAAGGAGTTGAGCTAGAGCAGAATCACCCTCACGACGGGCTTTGAGCAGTTTTTCTTTGAACTCACTCACGGTGAGTTTGGAGTAAAGGGCGCTCATACGCTGGCAAAGGTCATCATCGTTCAGATCACTGTTTTCAGGAACCTTGATTAAGAGGTGGAAGTGATTGTCCATCAGGCAGTAAGTTAGAATATGGACTCCAGAGAAAGTCTCAAGCCTACGCATCGTCTTTCGGAAGAACTCCTTTTCTTCAACGCCGAGGACAAAGTCGCGATTGACAATTCGACTGACGACGTGGAAGTGCCTTGTTCCACCGCCACCGGTAATGAAGGCTCGAGCTTTGCGCATGAAGCACAAGATACATAAATATGCAGATATGTCAATATATTAGGTCTGTCCCTTTATATTATGTGCTGTCAAACGCCCATTTGCTTTTCGAATGTAATTACCTAATTTCCAAATCGAAGTCCCGCTTCCAACAGATATGCGGTATTTTGTGCTTTGATAGCTGGCAGGAGTTCTCTATCCTCGCCGGTCCTTATGCAACTTTGCGTCGATGAGACAATATAGAACCATAGCTTTCAACGCGTTTATGGAGCTCTTGCGTCAGCCGGTTTTTCTCCTGCTGATGACCAGTTCTTCCGTTTTTGCGGTATTTTTGGCTAGTACACCTTACTTTGGCTTCGGGGATGACCCCAAACTGGTCAAGGACAGCGTGTTGGCTACACTGCTTTTGGTGGGGCTTTTTGGTGCAGTGATCAGTGCATCCTCTTCAGTGGCCAATGAAATTCGCACCGGAACTGCTCTCGCTGTTTTATCCAAACCTGTGGGCAGGGTTGTTTTTCTTTTGGGTAAGTATACCGGACTCGCTTCAACTCTGCTCGTCCTGACCTACGTCAATCTGGTCAGCGCACTTGTCGCCAGTAAAATTTCGTTCACTGCATATGGAGAGGCGAACAAGACGGCTTTTTTCATTTTTACCGGTTCCATTGCGTTGGCCTACTTGGTAGCAGGTTTTACCAATTACTTCCTCAATCGCACATTTACTTCCGATGCGGTTGCTTTTGTCGTTGTTTTCACCACCATTGCGTTCGTGATCATTGCCAATATGGAAAAAAATGGCTCGATGTTTGAAGAGCATATCGATGTGGATTGGCGTTTAATTCCGGCTGGATTATTGATTCTATGTGCTTTCCTCGTCCTGGCTGGCCTGGCGCTGGTGTGTTCAACCCGTCTTGAAATCATCCCGACCTTGACTATCTGCAGCTTACTTTTTCTCATGGGTCTGATGTCGGATTATATGTTCGGTCGGTGGGCAGAACCGGCTTGGGTCGCCTTTCCTTCTCAGCAATCTGTTCAATCAGGGCCTTTCTCTGATGAACAGAAAAAGGTGCTGGCCGCGAACATTTCCAAACTGGATGTCAATGAAAACGAAAAAATTGACATCAATGAAATGGAATCTTTGCTTGTTGAGGACATCCAGCAGATGAGGAAGGCAGGTTTGGATCGCAAATTGTGGGCAACGGTGGTTTACACCTTGGTACCCAACTGGCAACTTTTTTGGATTGCTGATGCCCTCGAAAACGACAAGAAGGTACCTTGGGCTTATGTTGGACGCTCTTTTGCTTATGTGGCATGTTATTTAAGCGCCCTGCTGGCTCTAGCCATCGTAAGCTTTGATAGCCGAGAACTGAATTAACAATAATTTATATCGGTCATTGGATCGACAACAAACATGGAACGAAACACACAGAAAAATGGGTTGGTCAACATGCTCGGGCTCTTGGTTGCCTGCGTGGTGGCAGCTGTTATTGGCAAGATCGCAAACTCCGCGACGTCAGCCGTTGGAGCCGTCTTCCTTGGAACGGGATTTCTGGTGGCTGCCATCAGTTACTTCCAGATGCGTTTGGAAAACAGGGAGCATCTGGAACATCTGGAATTTGAAGAAATTGCCAAAGACCGAAATCGTTCTGCTCTATTCGACGAATCTGGCGACGATACGTTTCTAGCCAAGAAGGCACGTGAGCAATTTGAACGATTTTTTGTTCCCACTTTCACGACATTGCTGGGCATTGGCCAGGCCGTTGCCGCTTATTACCTCTGGCAATGGCTGCCAGATGCTGCTGAACCGGATTTGACAAAAGCAGCGATAGTCATGGTCACTTTTTCGGCCTTTGCTCTCGTGCTCTTCATGTTGGGAAAATACAGCTCAGGGGTTGCTCGATTGGATAAATTGAGGCTTCTGAGACCGGGAGGTGCCTACCTTTTGCTTGGCTCTGTGATCTGTGTGGTTGTGGTTGTCTCATTTGCAGCGGGTTGGTTTGATTTCACACGGCTGGATTCGCACCTGGCGCGTATCATGGTGGTTTTACTCGGGCTTTCCACCATAGAAACACTTGTTAACCTCATTCTGGAATTATACCGGCCGCGCACGGGCGCCCGAGCTGAGCGTGCTCTTTATGAAAGCCGGCTGGTTGGCTTGCTTGGGCAACCCACCGGTCTTGTCAGCACTGCTGCACAGGCTCTGGATTATCAATTCGGATTCAAGGTATCTGAAACCTGGTTTTACAAGTTTCTCGAGAAAGCCCTCGCATGGCTGATTTTGTTCCAACTTGGCATGTTGATGCTATCTACGACATTCGTGATCATTGACCCGAACGAACTCGGCCTTTTGGAACACTTTGGAAAACCGCGTTCCTCGGGTGCCGTTCTTGAACCTGGAATTCATTTCAAATGGCCATGGCCCATCGATAAAGTATACCGTCACCCGGCCAAGGAGCTACTCAGTTTTGATGTTGGTTATGAAGTCGCTGATAAAGAAGGCATGGGGCGCACCCTCCTCTGGACTCGAACGCATTACGACACAGAAATAAATTTCCTTGTAGCCAGTAGTGAGCAGGCAGCAAGGTCAGCCAATAGTTCAGAGGATCAAGCTGTTCCCGTCAACCTACTTACTGCGGCAGTTCCTGTTCAGTTCGTAGTGAAAGACTTTCAAGCATGGTATTACAATCACACGAATCCAGCTGAATTGCTCAAATCGATAGGTCATCGAGAGGTGGTTCGGTATCTCGTTAATGTGGATATCATTGACATCATGTCCAAAGGTCGTTTGAAAGCAGCTGCGGCACTGAAACAAAACATTCAAGAGCGCTCTGATAAATTAGGTCTCGGCGTTGAAATTGTTTTTGTTGGATTGCAGGATATCCATCCACCGGTGGGTGATAAAACTACCCAAGTTGCAGGGTCATTTGAGGAAGTTATTGGGGCGGAACAGGAAATGAAAGCCAAAATCCTGCAGGCGGAGGGATATGAAGCCGGAATAGTGCCGACGAGTCGTGGAGAAGCTGCCAAAATTGTATCAGAAGCAGAAGGAGCGAGGTTCGAGCGTACGTTAACCTCTGAAGCGAAGGCCAAACAGTTCCTAGACCTTGTCAAGGCGTATCAGTCCGCGCCTGATGTTTTCAAACAACGGAAATATTTTGACGTGATAGCGAACTCGCTCACCAACGTTCGAAAATATGTCATTGTTCCAAAAGAAGTAAACGAAACCTTCATTTTGAACCTCGAAGACAAAATTGCATACGACCTGTTGAGCGCTCGTCCCGAAGATCGTTAACCATTCTTTAAAAATAACACAACTATACTTCAATCCGAATTCGATTTATGAACAAACACACTATTTCGTTTGCTACTGGAATCATCCTCCTGTTGATTTTTGCCTCGATCCTTTTCTGTTTTCAGGTTCGTCAATCTGAGGTTGCCGTAGTCACTACCTTTGGGAAATATTCACGAACTATCTCTGAGCCAGGTTTGCAATACAAAATGCCCTGGCCAATCCAGAAAGTATACAAATTCGATAACCGCCTTCAGAACTTCGAGCGCAAGTTTGAGCAGACAACGACCGGTGATGCGAAGCCACTGATCATCGAAGTTTACATTGGTTGGAAAATCATTGACCCACGTATTTTCCTCGAGCGCTTCAATGGTGATATCATGAAAGCAGAGCAGAACCTGGAAAGCCTCGTTCGTGATGCCAAGAACAGTGTGATTGGGCAGCATCCTTTCAGTGATCTGATTTCACCTCGGGAAGAAGAATTAAAATTTGACGATATCGAAACAGAGATTACCGCAGCTATCCGCGCCGAAGCCAAAGACAGCTACGGGATTGAAGTTGCCTTCGCGGGTATCAAGCAATTGGGGCTCCCTCAAAGCAATACGCAAAAGGTGTTCGAGCGAATGCGCGAGGATCGTCAGCGTCTGGTCAAGCGATATCAAGGTGAGGGCGAACGTCAGTCGATGGAAATTCGTGCACGGGCTGATGCTGAAAGCAAGCGGATTCTCAACGAAGCACGAGCTGAGGCCATTGAAATCGAAGGCGATGCAGAAGCTCAGGCGAATGAATATTACAAGGTGTTTCAACAAAACCCTGAGCTGGCGGAATTATTGTTGGGGCTTGAAGCCCTCGAGGCGGCTACCAAGGAGAAGACCACCATTGTGGCAGATCCTTCGACCCCTCCTTTCAATCTCCTTAGAGAAGGCGCGAGTGCAATGCAGGGAAGCGGTCTTTCTGATAATTAATTTTCCAGACCTTAACAAATATTAATGGTGAATGAGTCATGAGTGACCCCAAAAAACCTGATCTGCCGGATTTACCGGAAAAGATAGAAGCTACCTTCGAAAAGCAGCCTGCGGCGGCGCCCGTATCGCGTCCCCTGGAGGATTCCTCTACGCGCGCCTTGTCGGATGCGCTCTCCAGCAGTTTCAAAATCGTGAAAGTGCTGATGGTTGGTTTAGTTGTCATTTTCATAGGTAATGGTATTTTTACCGTAGAGCCCAACGAGGTTGCTGTCGTGCTTCGCTTTGGACAGCCTCTTGGTTCAGGTTCTGACCAGGTTCTCCAACAAGGTTTGCACTGGTCTTTTCCCACCCCGATAGATGAGATTGTAAAGATTCCTATCGGCGAGACCCGGAGTGTGTCGGCTACAAATTGTTGGTATGCTGTGAGTCCTGAGATGGAGGTATCCGGCCAGCTGCCTTTCGCCCAACCTTCCTTGCAGCCGGGATTGGATGGCTATGCCTTAACCTCTGACGGCAATATTATTCATGCGAAAGCCATCGCTCAATATCTCATCGATGATCCGATCTCATTTGAGTTCAATTTTCTACAAGTGGAGGATTTGCTCGAGAACGCTCTTAACAATGCCCTCCTATTCGCTTCTGCTCAATTTTCTGCAGATGCGGCATTGTACAAGGACAGACTTGCCTTTAAGGAAAAAGTAAGGATGCGGTTTTTGCAATCCATCGAGAAAGCTAATCTTGGTATTCAACTTCAGTCATTGGATGTTCAGACCTTTCCTCCGATGTTCGTCAAAGAAGCGTTCGAATTGGTCACGCAGACAGAGCAAAGCGTCAGTCAGATGCGCAATGCAGCAGAAGGGGATGCTTCCTCCATGCTAAGGCGTAGCGAGGGCCAAGCCAAGGCGATCATCAGTGAAGGATTGACGCGAAGTAATTTAATCACAAGCCGTGTTGTTGCGGATGCAAAAGTATTCGATCAATTGCTTCCACATTTTGAAGCCAATCCTGAATTTTTCAGAAAAAGACTTATCATTGAAGGGATGGGGCGTGTTTTGGAGAATGCGCAGGACACTTGGCTTCTGCCCGGTGTAAAGGAAGGGGCTTCTCAGGAATTGCGCTTGCAGTTAAACCGTGAGCCGACCTTGACGGGTGAAGATCAACCGGAAGAGTAATCCCGGCATTCAACAAATTTTAAAAGAATCAAAATCATGCAAATCACATCACTTTTAAGTCAAAAACAAGGTGATCATCAACACGATGATCATTGCGACGGATGCGGGCACGATCACGAGCACACAGAGATTCGCCTGAATCAAATCCTGGTTGGTCTCCTGTTCGTCATTAATTCCTTCATCATCCATTACTTTTTCGAAAATGGGAAAGTGGTCGGTGATGTGAATGCCATGATTGGTGCCGCGCTGCTCGGATATCCTATTGTGTGGACCGCCATCAAGGATTTGCGCAAAGGGCGCCTCAGTACCAACGAATTGGTGGCACTGGCTGTGCTGGCTTCATTCGCCAGCGGCGAATATCAGGAATCTGGATTGGTAGCATTCTTCATGCTGCTCGGAGAAATCATCGAGACACGCACAGCGGAAGGGGCCAGGGCGTCCATTGAATCTCTCGTCAAGCTCACTCCAACAAAAGCTCGCCGTATCAACGGAAGCAAGGAGGATGAAGTGGAAGTGAAAGATCTTAAAGTGGGTGATGTGATTCGTATTCGTCCCGGTGATAATATTGCGGCGGATGGTGTCATCATGACGGGTGAGGGTTCGATCAATCAGGCCAATATCACGGGAGAATCGCTGCCTGTGGATAAAAGTACAGGGGATGATGTGTTTGCCGGAACTCAAAATCTTAACGGTGTACTCGAAGTGAAAGTAAGTCGTGCTGACGCTGACACTACTCTGGGTCGTGTTCACGATTTGATCCTGGCGGCGGAAAAGACCAAACTGCCCATCATGCGTATCGTGGATCAGTACATGGGTTTTTACACACCATTGGTGTTGCTGGTTGGGGCTTTGGTATGGGCCTTTACTCAAGATCTCAGTCGAGTGATCACGGTATTCATCATTGCTTGTCCATGTGCCTTCATTCTAGCGACACCGACTGCTATGGTGGCCGCTCTTTCTTCGGCTGCCCGGCTTGGCATATTGATCAAAAATGTCGCCGATATCGAACTCTCCGCGAAAATCAACGCTTTCATTTTCGATAAGACAGGAACCTTGACCACTGGTAAGCTGGCGGTGAGTCGTCTGGCACCTCAAGACGGAATCAAACCTGCAGAACTCCTGCACCTCGCGGCATCTGCGGAAAAATACAGCAACCATCCGACAGCGAAAGCTCTGGCACAACTTGCCAATGAAGCTGGGCTGGACCTGACCGAACCACAGAATTTCAAGGAGACAGCCGGTAAGGGTATCACCGCTAAAGTCGGCGAAGAATCCTTGATCGTCGGTCGAGCCAACTGGCTCAAGGACAATGGGCTGACGGATGATTTCATGCAGAACGTGGATCTGAGCGAGGCTGAGGGTTACTCATTACTTTACGTGGCCAGAAACGGCAGCTTCATTGGATGGATTGGTCTTCAGGATCAAACCAGACCCGAAGCTCAGGAGGCCTTATCCGAGTTGCTGGGGGCCGACATTCGGCGCATTGCGATGGTTTCTGGAGATCGTGAGCCTGTTGCAGCCCGAGTTGCCCGTGAGATCGGGTGTGAAGAGGTGGTTGCTGAATGCTTGCCTCAAAACAAGGTGGAATATGTTCACAAGATGAAAGCCAAAGGATATCGCGTTGCAGTCGTAGGCGATGGGGTCAACGATGCACCCGCACTGGCTGCCGGAGATCTTGGTGTTGCCATGGGGGCAGCTGGAAGTGAAGTTGCCATCCACAGTGCGACAATCGCTCTCATGAACAATGATTTGCGCCGGTTGCCATTTCTGATAAAACTTTCTCGTCAAACAAGATCAGTGATCAATCAAAATTTCATGTTTGGTGTGGTTTTTGTCATTGGCGGATTTGTCATGGCTTCACTTGCTTACATCAATCCCATCATTGCGGCTATGTTGCATGTAATCGGATCGTTGCTGGTTGTTTTCAACAGTTTCAGGCTCGTTCGACAGGGTGAGGAATTGGAGCCTTTCCTTGCGGAGGAAAAAGAAGTAGCTCCTGAATCTGAATCGGAAGCGCCAAAACCGTCCACGCAACCCGCTTGAGACCGCTCTTCAATCCACGGTAAAGCTCATATAAAGGATACAAATGGTAAGCCCCAGCACACAGGAAGCATTCTCCTCTCGATCGAATACTGAACAAGCCGGTGATGTCGTTATTTCCGTTCGTGGTCTAACAAAGGTATTCAAAGATTTCTGGGGGCGTCCCAAGGCAAAGGCGGTCAATAATGTTGATTTCGAGGTGAAGCGTGGCGAGGTGTTTGGATTGCTGGGCCCGAATGGTTCCGGAAAATCCACTACTATCAAAATGCTTCTGGGACTCCTGTATCCCACCAAAGGACATATCGAAGTATTCGGTCACTCTCCGCGTCATGTTGCCACCAAGTCTCGCATCGGTTATCTGCCGGAGGAATCTTATCTATACAAGTATCTTGACTCCAAGGAGACCCTGGATTTCTTCGGGAATCTTTTTAACCTCAATACGCCTGAACGTCGCAAAAGAGCCGATCAATTAATTGAAATGGTTGGCTTGAACAATGCTCGCTCACGCCAGGTTGGGGAGTTTTCCAAGGGCATGCAGCGCCGTATTGGTCTGGCACAGGCTTTGATCAACGATCCTGACTTGGTCATCCTTGATGAACCGACTGCAGGACTTGATCCGATTGGGTGTCGAGAAATCAAGGATCTCATCGTCGCATTAGCCAAGCGTGGGAAAACAATCATCTTGAGCAGTCACTTGTTGTCAGATGTTGAAGACGTGTGTGACCGTGTTGTCATCTATTACGGCGGTCGCATTCAGGCTCAGGGTACTCTGCAGGATTTGCTCGTCGAACCGGATGTGACTCGCATCACGTCACCTGTCCTGAAACGGGAAACCATGGACAAGGTATTAAACACCATTCGCTCTGAGATCAAGGATGGTTCGGTCACCATTGATAACCCAACCCAGAATCTCGAAAGTTATTTTCTGGGTGTGGTCGAAAAAGCGCGTGCTTCTGAAGAGTCTACATCCGGAGCACTTGCTGGCAAGGTGGCGGATTATCTGAAAGGAACGGCAGAAGAACAGACCAGCTCTCGTGATAAGGTGCTGGATCGCCTTACTCAGATTGAAGGCAAGCATGATGCAAAACTGCACGTTGAAGCTCCCATTGAGAAGGTGGACCATGGGAAGCTAGATCAGCTGACTCACGATTCAAGTGAAGCCTTTCACGCTCCAGAAGTTGAAAATGCTGCCAAATCACAGGCCGATCTTGATGCGGCCAATGACAAACTTTCTTCACTTCTCGACTCCACGTCTGACAAGGACTCGGACGCATCAAACGAGAAAAAAGACTGACCTAATCGCATGCAGGGACTCTTCGCCATCGTTGGACTGACTCTCAAGGCCGCTATTCGTTATCGGGTAGTGATTGTCTTGTCATTTCTCTTGCTGGCATCGGTCGTGGTGCTTCCCTTGATGATCAAGCATGATGGGTCTGCTCAGGGTTTCACACAAATCCTGCTGACTTACACGCTGAGTGCCATCACCTTTTTACTGGGATTCGCCACACTGTGGATTGCCTGTGGCAGTCTTGCGCGTGAAGTGCAGGAATGTCAGATACAAATGCTGGCGGTCAAACCCATTGCGCGCTGGAAAATCTGGCTTGGTAAATGGGTCGGTATTGTGATCATCAATGCGATTCTTCTGGGTGTGTCTTCATCGGCCGTTTATGGGATTACCCTCTGGCGAGCAGGACAATTGTCCGAGTCGCAGCAGGAGGTCCTTGAAAATGAAATTTTTGTGGCCCGTGGATCGGCTTTACCGGATTACCCTGACATTGAACCTTACATAGATGAATACATGGCTGAGCGATTGGAGGAAAATCCAAACCTGGTAGATATGGATCCTACCTACGTTCGCAGTCAGGTTGAAGAACAGGTCAAAGCATCGCAGCAGGTTGTGCGGTCTGCCCATATTCGGAGATGGAGTATCCCGGTGTCCTCCCCTGAATCAGTGAAGGATCAGCCGATGTTTCTTCGTGTGAAATTCTTTACAAGCCGCCCATACGACACATCGACGTACAACGTCCTCTGGCAGATTGGTCCTCCTGAAACGCCACAGAGAGAACGACTATCAATGGACATAGCTCCTGAAACACCCATCGAATTTGAAATCAATCCCAACCTATTGGATGCTGAAGGGAATCTGATTGTGGATATTTACAATGACAATCAGGAAGCTCTTCTCTTCCCCCTGGAAGATGGCATTGAGGTTCTTTACAAACAGGGTGGTTTTGGTTGGAATTATTTGCGTGGGATGTTGGTGATCCTTTGCTGGATGGGGTTCCTGGCTGCGATTGGTTTGGCTGCATCCAGTTTTCTTTCTTTTCCAGTGGCAGCCTTTGTCTCTATTGGCATTCTCATCGTTGGATTTTCCAGTGGCACATTAAGTCAAGTGATTGAGCAAGGCGGCATCGGTGGAATCAACCATGAAACTGGAAGAAAAGATTCGGCATCTGGCTTGGATTATATTGCGTTGCCTATTGCAAAGGGCTTGTTGAATGTGATCAATCTGGTGAAAGATTTCTCACCGGTCAGTTTTCTAAGTACCGGTCGTAGCATCACTGTCAGTATTCTCTTCCAAGCACTCACCCAGATTGTATTGGTAATGGGAGGTATTTTCGCGGCCTTTGGTATATGGGCCTTTTATCGAAGTGAACTTGCAACCGCACAAGGAAACCAATGAAGCTTTTGATCGGTCGATATTCCAGATATTTCCTGATCCTCTTCATGGTGATCATGGTCACCTGCGCGGGCTTTATGCAACGCAGCATGAATCGCGCTCGGGCTGACATGGGATTGACTCGCCTTCAACCTCTGGAAAATGCTCCGCCGGTGCTTGCATTCACGACCGTTGCACTCGGTGGGTTTCGAGGTTTGATATCCAACATGCTTTGGATACGAGCTACGCAACTGCAAGAGGATGGTAAGTATTTCGAAATGGTACAACTGGCCGACTGGATAACCAAACTCCAGCCGCATTTTGTCACTGTCTGGGTCCATCAGGCGTGGAATCTTGCTTACAACATCTCCGTCAAATTTCCGGATCATGAAGATCGTTGGCTCTGGGTCCAGCGTGGTATTGAGCTCCTGCGTGACCATGGATTGAAATACAATCCGCAGGAGACGATGATTTATCGAGAACTAGCATGGTTTTTTCAGCATAAAATGGGGGCGAACCTGGATGATGCCAACATGCTCTACAAAGCCGAGTGGGCGGCCGCATGGGATCAATTACTGATGGAGGGCAAACCTGACTATGAAGTGCTTCTGGATCCTCAGACTCCCGAGGATAAGGAGCGGGTTCAAGTCATGCGCGATGTCTACAAAATGGATCCTGCCATCATGCAGAAGGTCGATGAGGAATACGGTCCTTTTGAATGGCGTCTCCCGGAGTCTCATGCCATGTACTGGGCTTTTCTTGGGCTTAAGGTCTCTGAACGGGAAAAAGATTATATTCAGCTGAGGCGTGTGATTTTTCAGGGGATGCAAATGGCCTTTTTACGCGGAAGAATGATTGAATTTCCTGTTGCAGATCCTTCAGCACCCGGTGAATTTTCAAAAGCCTTTGAGTTTGGTCCCAATCTTGATATCACTGAAAAAACCAACAGTGCTTATGAAGAGATGATGGGAGCGGATGAGAAATACTTGCAGAACATTGGGACAGCACATAAGAATTTTTTGAGGACGGCTGTTTACTTTCTCTATACGCACAATCGCATGCAGGAATCCGAAAAATGGTACGATTACGTGCGCGAAAAGTATCCTGATTCCATTAACTCCACCTTGGAAGAGTATGTGTTTGCCAGAGTGGAAGAGGAGTTTGGTAGTACTTCGCAGGATCGATTGAAAGGGATGCTCATGGGCTTCATTGAAAGGTCACTGATCGACATTGCCATGGGGCAGGAAGAAAAGGCCATTGCGGGTGAAATGCTTGCGCGCAAAATGAGGAAGCGTTACTACGACGAGATCAATGAAAGTCAGGTCGTTCGCATCAAACTTCCCACTGTTCAGGAAATGAAGATCGAACTGCTTGCACGATTGCTGGATCCAGAAGAAGGCCTGAACGAACTAATGGCAAACCAGCTTCGAACACGATTGGGGCTCGATGAGGATTATGATCCCAAAAAAGCTCTGGGTGAATTAAGAGCGACTGCACAAGTGGAAGGTCCGCAGCCTGAACTATAGCCTTAGTTTTCTGCGCTGACCAAGAGTTGTTCCTCCAGTAAGGCTCTTGATCATTGATATAGAAAAGCCGCACACCAAATGGTAATGCGGCTTTGATCATTTAAAAATCCTGCTCTGGCCTTACGCCATCAGCTCTCCGGCATCGAAGAACCTTTTGAGTTCTGCCTCTGCTGCCTCGGGTGCATCTGAAGCATGGACGACATTACGCATTTTATCCTCACCAAGATCTCCTCTCACCGTGCCTTTCGCTGCTGCGGTTGAATCGGTAGGGCCGATCAAGTCACGCACCTTTTGAATGATGGCTTCACCTTCAAGGGCAATCGCCAGGATGGGGGAGCTTTGCATGAACCCCAAAATCTCAGAGAAGAAGGGAAACTCAGTTAAATGTGAGTAATGGTCTCGAAGGATAGCTTCATCCAAACGCATCATCTTGCATCCGATAACTTGAAATCCTTGGTTTTCAAATCGCTTGATAACCTCACCCATGATCTTTTTTTGAACGCAATCAGGTTTTAACAGAACTACCGTTTTTTCCATAGGGCGCCACACGGTAAGGAAATTACCAAAAGAGAAAAGCTTTTTTTCGAAGTCAGATACGGATTAAACCAGTTTTACCCCTCTGATCCGGCAAAAGAGCCAAACATCTTATCACGCTGAAAATGGGTCGGCTTTGATTGCTTTCTCATTCGGCGAGATTGCCTTGTATCTCGTTACAAGTCTTTTCAGAATAGGCTCTCCGTTATGGCAGATTCAAAACAATCGATTATCGATCAGGAAACGCAGGCATCGAGAGTTGCCGAATTATTGGCGCTGTCCCGTGCACTTGGCGATGCGTCCAGGAATCTTTGTATTCTCGGGGAAGGAAATACATCCGTTGCGGTTGATGAGGCACACCTTGCCGTGAAGGCCAGCGGTTCGGTATTGGAACGTCTCCGGGAAGAGGATGTTACTTTGTGTCGGCGGGCTCCTTTATTGAGTGCTCTGGAAGATCGCGCCCTGACGGATGAGCAGCTGAAGGCATTACTTGATTCAGTCAAGGTGAATCCCTCAAGCAAGAAACCAAGTATCGAGACGATCTTTCATGCATGGCTTCTGTGTCTTCCCGGAGTGAATTACGTAGGACATACGCATTCATTGGAAGCCAATAAAATATTGTGTTCGCCTCGAGCGAGGGATTTTGCTGAGCGACGTTTGTTTCCTGATGAGGTCGTCTTCTGTGGAACTGCCTCGGTGTTTGTGCCCTATACCGATCCGGGCTTACCCCTGGCCAGAGAAATACGGGACCGGGTCAATGCATTCATCAAACAAGAAGGCTCCTTGCCAAAGCTGATCCTTCTTCAAAATCATGGTATCATTGCCATGGGCACGACCCCCGATGCAGTGATGGCCTGCACTTTGATGGCAGATAAGGCAGCTGCTGTTTTCAGCGGCGCGGCCGCCATGGGTGGACCGAATTTCTTGACGCAAAAGCATGTGGAGCGTATCGCCACACGCCCGGATGAACACGAGCGCCAGAAGCGACTTAATACTTAGAACACTCCTTTAAACAATTAGTTGATCAATGAAAAATAACATCCGTCGTTACCTTGCATGCGATCTTGGCGCTGAAAGCGGTAGATTGATCCGGGGAATCCTCAAGAATGGAAGGTTGTTTCTCGATGAAATCCACCGGTTTCAAAACACACCTGTAAGGAGTGGGGATTCACTCCACTGGGATATCGGCTCGCTACAAGATGAAATCAGTGTAGGTCTGGAAAAAGCAGGCGCCCTGGGGGAGTCTTTTGAAAGTATCAGCTGTGACTCGTGGGGGGTGGATTACGTCCTCTATGATTCGCAAGGGACTCATATCGATCCTACCTTCCATTATCGAGATCCGCGCACTGCTGAGGGCGTGAAGAATATTTTTAACCGTCTTCCCTGGGAAAGCATTTTCATGGAAAGTGGTATACAGTTCATGCCTTTGAATGCGCTATTTCAAATGGGGGCTGAAACTTCCGATAGATTGAGTGCAGCAGTGAGTTTCGGTGGTGTGGGAGATGCATTCAACCACTGGTTGGGTGGTCGTGTTGTTTTGGAGTTATCGATGGCCAGTACGTTTCAGCTTTATCATCCCGTTCAAAAAGATTGGTCGAAAAAGTTGATTGAAGCTGCTGGTCTTAAACAGGAGCAGCTTCCTGAAATCGTGGATCCTGGCACGCCTATCGGTTTCTTGTCGGATGACCTGGTCAAAGAGCATGGTCTGAATCGCATGCAGGTGGTTGCCAGTTGCTCGCACGACACGGGTGCTGCTGTTGCGGCAGTGCCTGCCGTCGATGAACGTTGGGCTTATCTCAGTTCTGGCACCTGGTCGCTCATGGGAGTGGAACTTTCGGAACCGATCATCAATGACCTTTCCATGAAACTGAACTACACGAACGAAATCGGATACGGTGGCTCCATTCGCTTGCTTAAGAACATTATCGGGATGTGGTTGATTCAGGAATGTCGTCGTGAATGGGAAGGGCAGGGCGACGCGATTGATTATGAAGAGATGACGCGACTTGCAGGTGAAGCAGCCCCCTTCAAGTCACTCATCCATCCAGCAGATCCTCGCTTCATCCCTCCGGGCGGGATGCCTGATCGAATCGCCGCCTTCTGCCGTGAAACAAGTCAGACAGTTCCTGGAACCAAGGGGGCCATGTTGAGGTGTGCCTTGGAGAGTCTTGCATTGCTTTATAGAAAGACCCTGCAGGATATTGAAATCATGACTGGAAACAGAGTGGATGTCCTTCACATCGTGGGTGGTGGCAGTCGTAACCGCTTGTTGAATCAATGGACAGCCAATGCCCTGAATCGAAAAGTAGTGACAGGACCCATTGAGGCGACGGCCGCTGGAAATATCCTGATTCAAGCCCTTGCCTTGGGCCACCTTGATTCAATCGAAGATGCACGGCAAGTGATATCGAATTCATTCCCGACAGAAACATTTGAACCGGTCGATCAATCGAAGTGGGACGATGCCTTCGGGCGATTTCAATCACTCGAATCATCTACCTCTCGATAGGGCACTCACAAAACAAATGATTTCGAAAAGATTGTTATCCGAAAAAGCAGAGCAGAGTTTGAGTCCGGGCTCAAGTTTGCGATGGGATGACTGATCACTCATGGGCGAAGGCTCTGTACCTGGCCCTTGTTTGCTTTCAGTCTTTTGAGCCAATTTCTAAATCCTTCAGCAGATAGGATTCAAATTCATGATGGCACTGGGGTGGAATACGCACTTTAAAAAACGCATCATTGCCTTCAAAACGTCGATTTTCTACCTGCCCTACTTCGTACAGGCGCGCCATGACCTGCGTTTTTTCCTGTGGGATTTTCAGTTCGAGAAACTGGCGGATGGGTCTTAACTGCGTACCTAATTCCGCCAGAAAGGAATCAAATCCCCGCTGTGATTTCGCAGAAATGGCGACCGCAGGTCGATGCGTTTCCAGGTAGTGTTCGATGATGCCAGCACTTTCGACCTGATCAATTTTGTTGAACACCATCATGCATGGTTTTTCGTGTGCCTTAATTTCTTCTAAAACAGTGTTAACGGCTTTGATTTGTTCATCGACTTGAGGGTGGCTTAGATCAGTGACATGAATGAGGAGGTCCGCCTCGACAACCTCTTCCAGTGTCGCTTTGAAGGCTTCTACAAGACGGTGAGGAAGTTTGCGGATAAAACCCACCGTGTCAGAAATGAGTACATTTTGGTTGGTGGGCAATCTTAATCTGCGTGTGGTCGGGTCAAGAGTGGCAAATAGTTTGTCCTCCGCAACCACTTCGGCTCCGGTCAGTGAGTTCAGTAAGGTGGATTTACCGGCATTGGTGTAGCCCACGATGGAAGCCAGTGGCCAAAGATTTCTTTTACGGCCTGATCGTTGAATTTCACGTTGCTTGCGAACCAGATCCAGCTCTTCCAGTAGACGGGCGATGCGCTCGGAAATCTTTCGTCGATCCACCTCCAATTGAGATTCTCCATCACCACCCCGCATGCCTATTCCCCCTTTTTGGCGCGTCAAGTGAGTCCAGAATCGGGTCAATCGTGGCAACAAATATTTCAACTGAGCCAACTCCACTTGAAGTTTACCCTCACGGGTCTGGGCTCTTCCAGCGAAGATATCAAGAATGAGTGAAGTGCGATCCAGGATTTTACATTCAAAGATTTTTTCAAGATTCCTGGCCTGGCCGGGAGTCAGCTCATCATCGAAAATGATGGTGTCCACATTCTCAACTTGACACTGCTCGGCAAATTCGTGTGCTTTACCTTTGCCGATGAAAGTACCGGGATGAAGGGTATCGAGTTTTTGAAAACCCTGGCCAACGATTTCAGCACCTGCTGTTTCTGCCAGTTGACTTAATTCAGACAGCGAATCCTTGATTTCCCATGAGTTGCGTGCCTTGAATTGAGCGCCAATTAAAAATGCACGCTCTGTGGTTTTTTCGAAAGTATCGAGTAGTGTTTTCAATCAATTTAAAACAACCGTAATGGTTTGGAATAATTCATACAGCATTCTTCATTTCGAATCAAGCTTGGGCAGCGAGGCAGTGAAAGACTCATTGATGGTTTCCGAATTCGATTCTACCGACTGAGCGCCCTCCGCAGCCCTTGCGGTTTTTACGGTTCATGGTTGGCTGCATTGTTTGCCAACATGCTCATTCAATATCGCTTCAACTCGCCAGGGGAGACATTTTATCCTATCAGGTTGGAATGATTGATTTCCAAAGGAAAAGCAAGCGAGAGCAGCCTGTGAGTCATGCTCTCAAGATTTGGATAAATGGCCTTGTAAAATCAGCAAGTGCGGCCATAGTTTTGCCATCCCCAACACAACTATTCAAAAACGTCATGAATATTCCACATTCGCAACGTGAACGCGAGCGACCTGATGAAAGCAACCAAGGTTTCACCTTGATCGAGCTCCTTGTTGTCATCGCCATCATCGCGATTCTTGCCGGAATGCTTCTTCCTGCTTTGTCCAAGGCCAAATCCAAAGCCAAGGGTGCGCTTTGCATGAGTAATTTAAGACAAATGTCCCTCGCGACTCGGTTTTATGCTGATGATTACAACGATCATGTTCCTCCTGTTGCACATGCCGTTGGTGAATATTGGTTTCATCAAATTGCTCCGTACATGGGAGCCGACGCCTACAAGGATAATCCCCATGAGCTCGATGATGGTGTGATGAGAATCCTGGTTTGCCCATCCACCAAGCGTCCGAAACCCAACCCACAACCCAATGAAAGTTGGTGGGGAACAGCGGCGACAACCTGGAGATCACTGCAATCAGAAGGAAGCTACGGGATGAACCTCTGGCTGGATAGCGAGGGAGTTTATCTCAATGATTTCCCGGCGGACCAGTATTACAGCCAATTCTCTACTGCATCTTCCGGTGTTCCTGCTTACGGAGATTCAGTCTGGGTAGGTTCCTGGCCTGATGGAGGGGATCAGATGCCTGGCGATTTAAAAGGTAAAGGATATGGGAATGGAAGTTTTCCTCATTCCAAGGGTAGATTCATGGGGAGGTTCGCTCTGGAAAGGCACGGCAATGGAATCAATCTTGGATTTGTCGACGGGCATACAGAACGTGTTTCCGTTCAGGGATTGTGGATGTTGAACTGGCACAAGGAAAACATTCCCAACCCTGATATCGAATTACGCTAGAATTTTGAACCAACTCAAGGTATGTATGACTCCATGAAATTCTTTTCTTCAATTCGTTGCTTCAATGCCATTGCTGCATTGGTTTTTATTTGCATCACTTCAGCATGGGCACAGGAAAATGATCCTTTCGTGAAAATGGATGCTCCCGCACTTACCGGGCGCTGGGATTGGAAGGTAACGGATGGCGACGCGCAGTATCCTTCCTGGATGGAGGTTGAACTTTCCGGTTACCGAACGCTCGTAGGTTCCTATGTCGGTCAATTTGGAAGTGCACGTCCGATAGGTAATATTGATTTCAATGCGAAAACCGGTGAGTTCCGATTTACCCTCCCTCCTCAATGGGAAAAGCGCACCACAAGGATTGTGTTCGAGGGGAAACTCGAAGGAGATACCTTGCGAGGGGAAACGTCGAATGCTGACGGTGAAACGATACATTTTATTGCCCAGCGCTCTCCCTCACTTGAACGCGAAGGCAGGTTGAAATGGGGCAAGAAAATCAAGCTTTTCAACGGGAAGAACCTTGATGGATGGAAACCGCGCCATACCGACCTGCCAAATGGATGGGTAGTAAAAAAAGGCTTATTAACCAATGCCGAGCCTGGCAACGATATTCTCACAGAACAGACTTTTGATGACTTCAAACTGGAAGCCCAGTTCCGTTACCCAGAAGAGAGCAACAGTGGTATCTACCTTCGAGGAAGACATGAAGTACAGATCGAGGATAATTACGGGATGATTATCAACAGTCATCGCATAGGTGGAGTTTATGGCCATTTATCCCCACGCATCAATGCTTCCAGGCCGGCAGGGAAATGGCAGACATTGAAAATCACTTTGATAGGCAGGGTGGTGACCATTGAATTAAATGGTGAGGCCATTATAGAGCGTCAAGTCATCCCCGGTATTACGGGTGGAGCCCTCGACAGTGATGAAGGCAAACCTGGGCCTATCCTTATTCAAGGTGATCACGGTGTTGTTGAGTTCAGGAAATTAGTCATTACCCCGGCAAGATGATCGCTTTGTTCAGTGAGTCTTAATTACTAGAAACGTAACGATTCAGGGTTAAACATAACAGGCCCCTTAAAAAAGGCTTATCAACAGTGGGTTCGCATTACCCTCTCACAGAGGTCCAATC
>ERZ1048686.760-NODE-760-length-28891-cov-7.473852_pt1 | contig 28891 bp, 27 predicted proteins | sample MGYA00383099_ERZ1048686 | MGnify/ENA primary metagenome ERZ1048686 (study PRJEB29581, sample SAMEA5548369) | metagenome | biome: marine; feature: coastal; material: water | depth 25 m | study: Short-term variability in the microbial, nano- and picoplankton... | reverse complement strand
AAACATTAAGGTTTGGCCATACCGTGACAGGAAACGATATTGGGACTTATCTACTGGGCGTCACATATCCCTCAATGGCTGCAATTGAAGCAACATACACTGAGCTTGCAACCAATCAGGCCTTTGCCAAACTTTCTGCAGGTATTGATGTTGATATGAGATCGATAGTGAAAATTGCAGGTATACTTTAAAAAGTTTCCAGGTTACGCACTGACCATACAAATGGTTAACACACCCCCAGCTCACCTCACTGTCAAAGCTCAAGTATATATAACGGGCATAGAGGGGGTGTGGCGTATGCGTACCCCCTTTGTGGTAACCACCTATTGTAGCGAAACAGGCTGCTTACCATTTGGAGTGAGTTTTACGAAATCGCGACATTGAAGGGTCTTCTATCGTCCCACCTCTTGAACATCTTTTGTCACACATTTGGTCCACATTGGCACGTCATTATGGATGGATCATGTGTTGACAGGCTGTCCTCACCGTGTGACTCCATATGCAGGAATTGATTTAGGTATCTGAAATTAAATAAGTACTTCTTTAGCGTTTTTTATTGTGGCCGGTTTTTATATCTCGGCATTTGTGAAAACCTACAGACGAAATCGGCCTCCTCTTCACGAATGCCCAAAAGCTTCCAGGCTCCAGTTATCTTTTACTGCAAAAATTACGGACGACATTTTTGTAAATAACGCGGCCATAGCAATTTCCTTAACAGGCTGTTGAACAGATCAGTGACCAAAATTTGCTAAAAGGGTAGACCAGGCAGGAGATTACTCGTTCTCAGCGCGCGCCGCCGCCGATCTTTTGAACCATTATTATAATTTTGTATTGTTCGAAGGCTTAGGTGAGGTCTACGCAGATTACTAAGATGACGCCGGGTTGATGCCATTTTAGAGCGGGTCAAGCCGATCTTATTGGCCACAATGTGTTTGCATTGAGCGCCAGCCAAAGCTCACAGAGGCTGAACCTATGTACGCCTAACATATGTGATTTATTTTCATAGATGCGTCTTAGTAAAATGCATTCTTGATAGCGGCGCTAACAAGTTTAAGAAGTTTAGGGCTGCGACTAAGACGGCCTGCTTATGATTAAAATACATATCCTTTCACCTCGAGCTTAACCGCTGAAAAATCACAAACCGGGCCCTTTTAACAGTAAACCACATTTTGTTCTAAGGCGCGCAATGCGCCTTAACGGCATAATTTACGCTCTGGATTGAGACATGCGAAATTTTGCAAAGTTCTGACGGTTTTCGATAGGTCAGATGAAATACCTAGGCTCGCTTACTCCCGTTAAGGGCAATATGCGTTCTAAAATTCCTTTATTTTTTGATTTTGGTCGGGCTAGCAGGACTTGAACCTGCGACCTTCCGTCCCCCAGACGGACGCGCTACCAGACTGCGCCATAGCCCGCCAATACCGTTCTTCTTAGTGATTTTCTTCGGCAGGGCAAGCGAAAAAGACGAGATTTAAGGGGTGTTGTGCCTTTTACTATAGCTGCCCCATATCGCCGCCATGCGCTGCATCAATGGCGCTAAATCTGTTTTTTGCGTTTTGCTTAAAGGGGGCATCTGCCGGATGTGATGTTTTATAGCGCCAAAATTGGGTGCGATATTAAACGGCGCTGTCACTGGCTCAGATCTCGGTGGATTGTCAGCTTCTGTATCCGCCCAAAAGTTTGAGCTTGGTTCATAATCATCGAAAAGCGAAGCCTGTCTCGCATCGCCGCTGGGGAAGGGGGGCGTTTTGCGCCCCACAGATTTCTTTTGCGGTGGGGATAGCGGCGAAGGCTCGATTTCTGGCGAGGGCTCAGTTTTTGGCAAGGGCAATGGGATCACTTTTGTGCTGGTATCGATCAAACGTTCGGCAGAGACGTTCACATCTTCAATCGCGGCAATATTGGGCGCGTCATCACTTGGACGGGCAGCCGCCTGATCGTTTCGATCTTTCATAAAACTAGGGGTCTCAGACAATGCGGCAACATATTTCACCCCGCGTTTGTTCAAATTTTTTTTTGCTGCTTTGATGCTTTCGCCATCTTCATGTAGCAGCTTTTTTATGCCGCCGATCAGCAGCATATCTTTGGGGCGATAATACCGGCGCCCGCCTGCGCGTTTCACGGGTTTGATTTGGCTGAACTGGCTTTCCCAAAACCGCAATACATGCGTTGGTACTTCAAGCCAATCCGCAACTTCGCTAATCGTCCTGAACGCTTCGGCGGTTTTTTCCATTGCCCAGCGCCGCCTTAACTTTTATTTCCCAATGCGACTTTTTCTTTCATCAGATGCGACGGACGGAAGGTGAGCACGCGCCTTGGTGTTATCGGAACTTCTTCCCCGGTTTTCGGGTTGCGCCCAACCCGCGCGGTTTTATCGCGCACGCTGAACGTTCCAAAAGATGAAATTTTGACCTGTTCGCCTTTTGTCAAAGCGTCGGACATGTGGTTGAGCAGGCTTTCAACAAGCTCAGCGCTTTCATTTCTGGACAGGCCCACTTCTTTAAAAACAGCTTCGCTCAGATCCATTCTGGTCAATGTTTTATCGCTCATTGTCGCTCCCAGTTTTTACTTGAGTGTAAAGGCGAGTGAATTTGCGAGTCAATATCACAGCTTCAACAGATCACCGATTTACGTGGTTTTTTAACGTTTTGGGGCTCGGATGCTCAACTCTACCACCTTAAGACGACCGCACCCCAAGCCAGTCCACCTCCGATGGCTTCGGTGACGATCACGTCATTCTTTTTGATTTGACCGCGTTCTTTGGCAACCGAGAGCGCCAAGGGAATCGATGCTGCAGAAGTATTGCCATGGTCTTGAACGGTTGTCACAACGCGCTCGGGGTCGATCCCCATTTTCTTAGCAGTCCCTTGGATAATGCGAATGTTGGCCTGATGTGGAACAACCCAGTCGATCTCATCGGCAACAAGCTGGGCTTTTTTCATGGCCGCTTCGGCGGTTTGGGCCAGCTTTTCCACAGCGTGTCGGAACACTTCTTTGCCATGCATTCTCAAATGTCCGGTCGTTTGATGCGAAACACCGCCATCAACGTACAGAATATCGCGGTAAGCGCCATCAGAGTTCAAATCAACAGCAAGCACTCCGCGATCGCCTTTATCGCCCTTGCCGTCTTCGGCCTCAAGAACCAACGCGCCTGCACCATCGCCAAATAAGACGCATGTGCCGCGATCCGTCCAATCCATCAATTTGCTGAAACTTTCGGCGCCAATCACCAAGATGCGTTTGGCCTGCCCGGCGATGATTTGCGCATTGGCATTTGCCAATGCATAGATAAACCCAGCGCATACCGCCTGCACATCAAAGCCAAAGCCGGTTTTCATTCCGAGACCTGCTTGCACCATGGTTGCGACGGAAGGAAAGGTGAGGTCTGCGGTTGAAGTTGCCACGATTACCGCGTCGATATCATTGCTTTGCAAATCGCTGTCTTTAAGGGCGGCTTTGGCGGCTTCAATCGCCATATCAGATGTGGTTTGTCCATCTGCCACGAAATGCCGCTGTTTGATCCCAGAGCGCGCTTGTATCCAGGCGTCGCTGGTGTCCAATTGCGCTTCAAATTCTGAGTTCGGCACCACTCTTTCGGGCAGGTAATGGCCAACGCCCCGCACAACGGCTCTTACTGTCATTCTTATTCCGTTTCTTGCTCTGTGGTCGGGACATCGTGGGGTATTGCGTCAACAGATGCAAGCCGCGCGGCCAGATTTTGAGAAAACTGCGATTGCGCGAGATCTACAGCCAGTTTCACAGCGGCAGATATCCCCAGCGCATCGGCGGATCCATGCGATTTTACAACCGTGCCGTTCAGACCAAGAAACACGCCGCCATTTACCCGTCTTGGATCAATGCGTTTTCGAAGCCGTTGCAGGGAGGTGATGGCCAATACTTGCGCCAACCGAGACAGGGGCGAAAACTTAAACGCCTCGCGCAGCAACAGACCGATCAGGCTGGCCGTGCCTTCGCCGGTTTTTAAGGCGACATTGCCGGTGAACCCGTCGGTTATAATCACATCCGCTTTGATGCCAGGAATATCACCGCCTTCGACAAAACCCACGAAGCTAAAATCGTGATCCTCTGCATTGTGGCTGATCAGCGCATGCGCTTCGCGCAGCTCTGGGCGGCCTTTATTATCTTCGGTACCAACGTTTAAAAGGCCAACGCGCGGGCGCGCAAGAGCCAAACCGGTGCGGGCGTAAGAGGCGCCCATAAGCGCGTATTGCAAAAGATCCCGAGCATCGGCCCGGATATCGGCGCCAACATCCAGCATAACATTAAATCCTTGCGGGTTGTTGGACGGCCATAGGATCGCGATCGCGGGGCGGTTCACGCCTGGCAGCTTGCGCAAACGGATCACGCTGAGCGCCATTAACGCACCGGTATTGCCACAGGAAACGCAGACCTCTGCTTCGCCGTTGCGCACCGAATCGATGGCAGACCACATCGAGGTATTTTTCCCCGATCTTAATACCTGACTAGGTTTATCATCCATTGAAACAACATCGCTGGTATCGCGTATGTCAACGCGCCCCCACAGAGCCCGGCGCTTGGCTACTTGCAGATCCAGCACCGATTTCTTGCCATGAATGATGAAATGCAGATGCGCATTCTGTTTTGCGGCACGGGCAACGCCTGCCACAACCGCGGCAGGGCCACGATCGCCCCCCATCGCATCAATGCTGAGTACAATTTTGTCGGCCGCCCCCTTCGTATTTTCAATCGAAGTGGTCATTTGCGCCCGCCTTCGGCCGTTTAGGCCGCGTCTTCGTCCAGATCGATCTCATCTACCAGAGCAATGACTTCACGCTCTGCGTAATGCCCGCATGATGCGCAGACGTGATGCGGCCGCTTGAGTTCGCCGCAATTTGGGCACTCATTTGGATTGGCCGCAGAAAGGGCGTCATGGGCGCGACGATTGTTCCGGCGCGATTTGGATACTTTATTCTGTTGGACGGCCATGCCTGAACCTCGTTTGCTCGGAACCCAGTCCCGCGTTAGTGTAAAATTATCCGCCGCGCATACATCTAATTGTGGGTGCGTTACAACCTTCTTTTTGCAACTATCGACAAAAAACCCGGCTATTTCGCAGTTTATCCGGCTTGGATATCCATAATTATTGCTCTTTGTCCATTTTCGCACGCAGGGCAGCCAGCCCCGCGAAAGGTTTAGGAGGGTCTTCTGGAAAGGCTGTTGTGCCGGCAGGAGCAGCTTTCACGCTGCCTAATTCAGCGCCCGCAGCGCGTGGATATTCCGGAACCTCTAAAGCCAAAGCTTCTTGCAATATCTCCATCAGCTCAAAGCTTTCTGGCAGCGGCTCAAGCGAATCGTCAGGGTTCGAGATCAGTTCGGCCTCCTCGCTCTCTTCCAAGGTTATAAGTTGATCTTGTGGAACAAAACGGCGCAAAACTTTTGTATCGATACGGGTCACCACAGGGGCAAGCGTCACGACACATTCCTGCTGTATGGTTGCCCCTAGAGCGCCCTGAAGCACCCATTCAAGCGCTCCGGTTGCGCTGAGCATGCCCGTTAGCCGCAGTTTTTTGAGGCCATTAACCGATAAGGCCGCAGCCATGAGCGCGCAATCCGTTTCATTCGGGCGTAGATCGAAAGCCTGCGGTTTTTGACCATTCAGCTCGCTTCGGCGGATTATTGCATCTGGTGTAGTGAATTCGGGCATGTTTATAACAACATCCTTTAGAGAAACATTTACTTGCGCTAGGGTTTGGGCATAAAGATCAAATCACAGCGAAACAAGAGGCGAGATATCATTCGATGCGTAGGGCAGGGTTTCAGATCATATCCGCACTGGTTTTGGTGACGTTGAGCGCCTGCGCCGGACAAATCCGCAATCACGGTTACATGCCGGCACCCGATCAAGTGGCCGATGTTTTGGTCGGCGTCGATACGCGCGCCAGCGTGGAAGAGCAATTGGGGCTGCCCACCACAGAAGGTTTGATCGAACAAGACGCATATTTTTACGTGCGCAGTCGATTGCAAAATAAAGGCTTACGGGGCGCTGAAGAAATTGAACGGAATATTTTGGTGGTCAGCTTTGACAAAAATGATGTGGTGAAAAACATCCAACGATTCAGCTTGTCGGATGGTCAAATCGTGGCGTTGCAACCGCGCGTCACGCTTCCTCCAAGGGAAGAGAAGGGGATGTTCAGCCGTATCCTTTTATCGATAGGATCCCCGGATGCCGCTTCGGTCATCAACGAATAAACCCGACTCCAAGGAAAAGACCAACACTGTGGCAGAGACCGAGCGGTTTTTGCTGTGCTGCGCGCGCGCGAATGATCCACGATTTGTCAGGGATGTGGCTGGGCTATCATGTTGAAAAAAGCTAAATATGCCGCCAGACTTGCTGAAAACCTTCAAGATGTTCAATCTGCACAAGCGTTGCGGTGTTTGGCGTTCAATTTGCGATCTGAAACTGGTCTTGATCAAGACCGGTTCGATGATATTTGCGCGCATATGCTGATCGAAGAGGTTGCAACAGGTGCGCTTGTATGTTGTTTCAGGCTGCTTCATCTAAATGGCGGCAGCGATATCGAAAAAAGCTATTCTGCGCAGTTTTATGAGCTATCAGCTTTGCAAAGCTTTGACGGAAAACTGGTTGAAATGGGGCGTTTTTGTATCCATCCGCAAAATCAAGACCCCGATATTCTGCGGGTGGCTTGGGGTGCGTTAACCCAGTTTGTTGATACGCAAAAGGTAGATTTTCTGTTTGGATGCACGTCGTTTCGCGGCACTGACACGAAAGCCTATCTGGATGCGTTTGCGATGCTGCGCGACAAGCATCTGGCGCCAAAGCGGTGGTTGCCGCGGGTGAAGGCGCCCAATGTGTTTGAATTTGCGGCGCGCTTGCGGCGAAAGCCTGATGTTCGGTTGGCGATGCGTCATATGCCGCCTTTGCTGCGCAGCTATTTGTTAATGGGCGGTTGGGTCAGCGATCATGCTGTTGTAGATAAACATATGAACACGCTCCATGTATTTACCGGGGTTGAGGTGGGCCGAATCCCGCCAGCGCGCAAACGGCTTTTGCGGGCGCTCTCTTGACCTTTTAGAGTAAGCCGCATAGCTGGCGGGCTATGGCACGTACTCCGCTTTTGCAGTTAAAAGATATTTCCCTGACCTTTGGGGGCAATCCGATTTTTGACGGGATGGACCTGATCGTTCAACCGGGCGACCGTGTGGCGCTTGTGGGGCGCAATGGCTCTGGAAAATCGACCTTGATGAAAGTGATGAGCGGTCTGGTCGATGCGGATCGAGGCAACCGTGTTTTGGCGCCGGCAAGCTCGGTAGGCTATATGGAACAAGATCCGCAAATGACTGGGTTTGACACTTTGGGCGATTTTGCGATGAGCGGTTTAGAGCCGGGTGATTATTATCGCGTGGAGCGCGCCGCAGAGGGGCTTAAGTTTCAACCGGACCGCCCGGTGGCGACGGCGTCAGGTGGCGAGCGTCGACGCGCAGCTCTGGCCAAGCTGATGGCAGAAGCGCCCGAATTGATGCTGCTCGATGAACCGACCAACCATTTGGATATTGAGGCGATCTCATGGCTTGAAGAAGAGCTGCGCAGCAACCGCGCGGCCTTTGTTCTGATCAGCCATGACCGGCGGTTTCTCGAACGTCTGACGCGGGCAATCCTGTGGATTGACCGTGGCGCGGTGCGCCGCAATGAAGTTGGCTTTTCTGGGTTTGAGGCCTGGCGCGATAAATTGTGGGAAGAAGAAGACATCCAGCGCCATAAATTGGATCGGAAGATTAAATCGGAAGCGCGCTGGGCTGTTGAGGGCATCAGCGCGCGGCGTAAGCGCAACCAGGGCAGGGTGCGCGCCCTACAAGATTTGCGCAGCGAGCGATCGTCAATGATCAAACGGCAGGATCGCGCGGCGATGGCACTGGAGGCGGGGCGCAAATCGGGCCGCAAAGTGATCGAAGCAGAAGCAATCGGCAAGCGTTTCGGGGATCAAGAGCTGTTCAAAGATTTTTCCATCAAAATTCAACGGGGTGATCGTGTTGCTTTTGTTGGCCCTAATGGGGTGGGAAAAACAACGCTTCTGAAAATTTTATTGGGTGAATTACCCGCCGATAAAGGCAGCGTCGTCTTGGGAACCAATCTGCTGGTCTCTGTGTTTGATCAAACCCGCGCGCAGTTAGACCCTGAGATGAGCCTTTGGGACAGTCTGACCGGCGATCCAGAGATGCGCGTCTCAGGAAAAGCCGACCAAATTCTGGTACGCGGTCAACCCAAACATGTGGTGGGATATCTCAAAGAGTTTTTATTTGATGAAGCGCGCGCGCGCGCGCCCGTGAAATCGCTTTCTGGGGGCGAAAAAGCCCGCTTGCTCTTGGCCAAAATCATGGCGCGGCAAAGCAATCTTTTGGTGTTGGATGAACCAACCAATGATTTGGACGTGGAAACGTTGGATTTGCTGCAGGAGCTCTTGGCGGATTATGATGGGACCGTCTTGCTGGTCAGTCACGATCGCGATTTTTTGGATCGCACGGTCAATATGACGGTTGCGCTGGAAGGGGATGGCCAGGCAACGCTTTATGCAGGGGGCTGGTCGGATTATCAATCACAGCGCAAGCCGCAAACCGAGCCTCTCGAGATCGCTGAAAAAAGGAAGATGAAAGATACAGCGCAAGACGTTGATAAAAGTCATGAAAATTCTTTATCGTTTACCGAGAAACACCGCTTAAAAAGTCTTCCAGACTTGATCGCCCGGCTTGAGGCCGAGATTGTAAAGCTTGAAACGTATCTATCAGAGCCGGATCTGTACTCGGCTGCACCGTTAAAGTTTGAAAAGGCAACGCAAGCATTGCTCGAGCGTCAAAACGCCCTTTCTGAGGCTGAAGAAGACTGGCTAATGCTCGAAGAGCGCTCACAGGGGTGACTTGCCGCGTTTGCGTTCATCTTAGAAGGCGCGCGGCGCCCAATAAGCGCGTTTGAGCTTGACCTTTATTGCTTTGCCGCTGCAGAACAAACCATCCATGCGCGGATATCACGGATGATGCGAAGAAATTGCAAGGAGCCTGCAATGGTGAATATGCCCGCCCCCAAAGGCCAGTTGACGGCCAATCGCCCTTTGGGCGATTTAACTTGGATGCGCGTTGGTGGCCCAGCCGATTACTTTTTTCGTCCAGAAAGTAAAGAAGATTTATCATATTTTATCAAGAATTTATGTAGTCATATTGATGTTTTTCCGATGGGGGTTGGAAGCAATGTGATTGTGCGTGATGGTGGGGTGCGCGCTGTTGTCATACGGTTGGGGCGCGCGTTTAATCACATTGAAATTTCGGGCAATCAAATCAGGGTTGGCGCGGCCGTTCTGGATGCGCATCTAGCCAAACAGGCGGCACAAGCTGGGCTGGATCTGACGTTCTTGCGCACCATACCCGGTGCGGTTGGCGGCGCTGTGAAAATGAATGCGGGCTGTTATGGCACCTATGTGGCCGATGTTTTGGAAACGGTTGAGGTGGTGTTGCGCTCTGGTGCGTCCAAAACCTTACCCGCTAAAGATCTTAATTTGCGGTATCGCGCTAGCGATCTTCCCGCGGGTTGCGTTATTACGGCCGCCACGTTTCGCGCCAAGGCAGGTCATCCGAAGGATTTGGCCGCGCGCATGCAAGATCAGCTGCTGAGGCGGGATCAATCGCAGCCGACAAAGCTGCGCAGCGCGGGCAGCACGTTTCGCAATCCGGCCGGGTTCTCCAGCACGGGGCAGCCTGATGATGATCACAGCTTAAAGGCATGGAAAGTGATTGATGAGGCGGGCTTGCGCGGCGCGCGCATCGGCGGCGCGCAAATCAGCCCGCAGCACGCAAATTTTATGATCAATACCGGAGATGCCAGCGCCAAAGATTTAGAAGATTTGGGCGAAATGGTGCGAAAAAAGGTTTTCCAATCCAGCGGAATACAGCTAGAGTGGGAGATTATGCGGGTTGGTGATCATCAACCGGAATGACGCCTGAAAACAGGCGCGAATAAATCGGCTCACAAGGCCGGGTAAAGGCGAAGCGGGTATGTCGAGCAGGGCAACCCAAAAAGTGGCAATGTTAATGGGGGGGCTTTCCGCCGAGCGCGAAGTCTCTCTTGTCAGCGGGCGCGAATGCGCTGCCGCTTTGCGGGGCGAAGGATTTGAGGTGATTGAGCTGGACGCTGGCGCAGATCTTGCCCAGCGGCTTGAGGATCTGCGCCCCGATGTTGCGTTCAATGCGCTGCATGGTCGCTGGGGTGAGGATGGCGCGGTTCAAGGCCTTCTTGAATGGTTGAAAATCCCCTACACGCATTCGGGTGTTTTGGCCTCTGCTTTGGGAATGGATAAGCAGCGCTCAAAAAAAGCGTTTGTTGAGGCGGGGTTGCCCGTGGTCGACAGTAAAATCGTAACAAAATCAGATGCCGCCAGCCAGTTTTTGTTGCCCGCTCCTTACGTGATCAAGCCCAATAATGAAGGCTCGTCTGTTGGGATATATTTCGTTCAAGACGGGGCTAACGTTTTGCCGGATCTTGGCGATGACTTGCCCGATCTAGTTATGATAGAGCGGTTCGTGCCGGGGCGTGAATTAACCACCACCGTGCTAGATGATCAAGCCTTGGCTGTCACAGATATTATCACCGAAAAATGGTATGATTATGCCGCCAAATATCATCCGGGAGGGTCCCGCCATGTGGTGCCAGCGGATGTGCCGGCTGAGATCACTGCCGCCTGTTTGGATTACGCGCTGCGCGCGCATCAAGCGTTGGGGTGCCGCGGTTTGAGCCGAACCGATTTTCGCTGGGATGAAACGAAAGGGCTAGAGGGGTTGATCTTGCTCGAAACAAATACGCAACCGGGCATGACCCCCACCTCGCTAAGCCCCGAACAAGCTGCCAGCGTTGGCATTGGCTTTGGGGCGCTGTGTCGGCGTATCGTGGAGGATGCTGGATGCGATCGCTGATTGGCAGGCCGAAGCGGCAAGAGGATCCCGCACCCTCGCGGCTGGCCTATCGTCTGCACAGGATTATGCTGCGGCCGGTCTTAAGATTTGTAGTGATTTACGGGCTGCCCGTCGGTCTAGTGCTGGCTGCGCTTGGGGTTTATTTTGGCGATCAGCAACGCCGGGATGCGGTGCGTTTGATTTACAATCAGGCGGCTACGCTGTTTGTCGAGCGACCCGAATTCATGATTGATTTAATGTCGATCAGCGGCGCCAGCGATGATGTGGCGCAAGATATTCGCGAGGTTTTGAATATTGATTTTCCGATCAGTTCTTTTGATTTGGACTCTGCGCAGATGCGCGAAACGATCTTGGGGCTTGACCCCGTAAAAGAAGCACGGGTGAATGTACACTGGGGCGAGATGGTCCAGATCGAGATAGAAGAGCGGCGTCCGGCTATTATTTGGCGCCGCCGCGAGGCGCTTGAATTGCTGGATGAAACTGGCGCCTATGTTCGCACTGCGTCTTCGCGGCTGGATTACCCGCAGCTGAATTTGATCGCGGGCGCCGGGGCGGATCAACATGTGGCCCAAGCCTTGGCACTTTACGCTGCGGCGCGCCCGTTAGCCGAGCGGTTGCGGGGTATGGTTTACGTGGGGCAGAGACGCTGGGATGTTGCCTTGGATCGCGATCAACGCTTGATGTTGCCCGAACGCGATCCTGTGCAAGCCTTAGAGCGCATCATTGGCTTGGATCAGGCGCAAGATCTTTTGGCCCGCGATATTGAAGTGGTGGATATGCGCCTTGAAAGCCGAATGACCTTGCGCCTTGGAGAGGAGGCGCTTTTGGGATCTCAGGACGTGATACAGATGAAAACTGGAGACTAAAGATGGCAGGGCTGTATGAATCTCAACGTGCTATGCGGGCGATGCGCAAAGCAGCATTGCAGCGTGGAGTGATTGCTGTTTTGGATATGGGCACTGCGAAAATTGGATGTTTTATCCTGCGCTTTGAAGGCAGCGGGGCCTCTGAGGGCTTTGATGGGGTCGGCTCGTTGGCGGGGCAATCCGAGTTTCGCGTGGTGGGCGCGGCAACCACCCAGTCTCGCGGTGTGGAATTTGGCGAGATTATATCGATGCCGCAAGCCGAGCGCGCCATTCGCACGGTTTTACAATCCGCGCAGAAAATGGCGCGGTTGCATGTGGATCACGTGATTGCCTGCTTTTCAGGCGGCGCCCCGCGGTCTTATGGCGTGACGGGCGAGGTCAACGTGGAAAGTCAAATCGTTCAAGATCAAGATGTGGCGCGCGTTTTAGCAGCGTGTGATATCCCTGAATTTGGAGAGGGGCGCGAGGTTTTGCACGCGCAGCCGGTTAATTTCGTTTTGGATCAACGCAGCGGCCTGTCAGATCCGCGCGATCAAATTGGCAACGTGTTGGGGGCGGATATGCATATGCTGACCGTTTCTGAAAAAGCCATTCATGATCTGGCCTATTGCGTGAAGCGCTGCGACCTTGAATTGGCGGGCGTCGCTTCTTCTGCTTATGTGTCTGGGGTTTCGTCTTTGGTCGAAGATGAGCAAGAGCTTGGCGGGGCCTGTATTGATATCGGCGGCGGGACGTCAAGCGTATCGATTTTTATGAAAAAGCACATGATTTACGCCGATACGGTCAGGCTAGGCGGTGACCATATTACGCGGGATATCTCGATGGGCTTGCAAGTTCCTATGGCGCTGGCAGAGCGGATTAAAACCATGCATGGAGGGCTGATTGCCACCGGTATGGATGACCGGGATATGATCGAAATGGGCGGCGATACCGGCGATTGGGAACGGGATCGACGTATGGTCAGCCGCGCCGAGTTGATCGGCATTATACGGCCAAGAATGGAAGAAATTTTTGAAGATATAAGAGCCTGCTTGGATGCTGCCGGGTTCGATCATCTGCCCGCGCAGCAAATCGTGCTGACGGGTGGTGGCAGCCAGATCCCGGGCATAGATGATTTAGCCAGCCGGTTGTTGGGCCAACAAGTGCGCTTGGGCAGACCGTTGCGCATCCACGGATTGCCGCCAGCATACGCGGGCGCCAATTGCGCCGGTTTGGTCGGTTTAAGTCTTTTTGCCGCCCATCCGCAAGATGAATGGTGGGATTTTGAGATGACAACCGCGCGCTATCCGACTCGCTCTTTGAAGCGAGCAATGCGCTGGTTTAAAGATAATTGGTAGAGCTTGGGGGAAGGCTGGCGCCTAGATCGGGTGTTATGGGCACAAAATCGCCCATATTTAGCGGGTAAATCGTAATTTTGCGTGACCTTTTGAATTTATTTAGCTATTATCCTGGTAATAATTAAAAATGTTCCCAAAATGGGACAAATCACAGGCGGATCAACCATGACATTGAAACTTTCAGTGCCCCAATATGATGAACTAAAACCCAGAATTACCGTTTTTGGCGTTGGTGGCGCCGGCGGTAATGCGGTGAATAACATGATCAGCAAAGAGCTGGATGGCGTTGAATTTGTCGTTGCGAACACCGATGCACAGGCGCTGCAGCAAAGCCAATCAAGCACCCGTATCCAGTTGGGTGTGAAAGTGACCGAGGGTTTGGGCGCGGGCGCACGGGCGTCGGTTGGATCTGCCGCTGCTGAAGAAAGCATCGAACAAATCGTCGATAATTTGGCGGGATCGCATATGTGTTTTATCACGGCCGGAATGGGGGGCGGAACGGGCACAGGCGCGGCACCGATCATCGCGCAAGCTGCGCGCGAACTTGGGGTGCTTACGGTTGGGGTTGTTACTAAGCCGTTTCAGTTCGAAGGTGCCAAGCGGATGCGTCAGGCTGAAGAGGGCGTCGAGGCTCTGCAAAAGATGGTTGATACGTTAATCATCATCCCGAACCAGAATTTATTCCGTCTGGCGAATGAAAAAACCACCTTTACAGATGCGTTCAGCATGGCGGATGACGTATTGTACCAGGGTGTCAAAGGCGTTACCGATCTGATGGTGCGCCCCGGCTTGATCAATTTGGACTTTGCCGATGTCCGCGCCGTAATGGATGAAATGGGCAAGGCGATGATGGGCACAGGCGAAGCTGAGGGCGAAGACCGCGCTATTCAGGCGGCTGAAAAAGCAATTGCCAATCCACTGCTCGATGAAATCAGTCTGAACGGCGCACGCGGCGTTTTGATCAACATCACCGGTGGCCAAGATTTAACCTTGTTTGAGTTGGATGAGGCGGCCAATCGGGTGCGCGAGGAAGTGGATGCGGATGCCAATATCATCGTCGGTTCAACGTTGGACACGGAGATGGCGGGTAAAATGCGGGTTTCAGTCGTTGCCACTGGCATTGACGTGAGCGAAAGCAGCAATGAAATTCCCCAACCACGCCGGAGAATGGCTGAGCCCTTGGTCGCTGCTGAGCAGGCTGCCGAGCTGACTTTGGCGCAGGAGCGCGAGCCAGAGCTGACGGTGCCCGCTGCGCCCGAGGCGGATTTATTCGCGGATGCCGGAAGCGCACATGATTTGGATGAGGCGCTTGCGCCGCATGACGAGAGATTGGGGGGACAGGATGACAGCCTGCCGCCTCCTGCCTATCAAGGGCAACCGGCCGCGCCGCTTCAATTGGGCGAAGATACGGCGGTGCGCGTCTCTGCAGCCGGTGTGCCAACCGATGAAGCGATGGCGCGCCTTCGGGCTGCGGTGAAAACCACCCCCGCCTCGGCGCAACCTCAAAGTCAGGTTGAAGAAGAACCCGCTGCTTCCGAGCGTCCGCGGTTTGGAATTGGATCTCTTATCAACCGCATGTCGGGTGCAGAAAGTGATCGTTCGAGCGTGGCCACAGCACCTGCAGCGCCGCAAGAAACACCCGTTTCGCGCGCTCCAACAGCAGAAGCGGCAGAGCCGCCTTTGGAGCAAGAGCGGATCGAAGTGCCCGCCTTTTTGCGCCGTCAGGCAAACTAAATCCACCGATATGTCAAGCATTGCATCCCCTCTTTTGATGGGGATGCGCTCGCGCAATAAACAATTGGGCAAATTCGTGCTGGTTTTGAGCGACCATGTTTCAGTGCGTAACAAAGTTTGAATTGTGATTGTTGGCCTATTTAAGGTAAAACGTTTGCAAATCATAAAAGAGTTTTGGGGTTAAATTGCAAACCACTGTTTCTAAGGTTCTGGTCTTTCGCGGCATTGGGTTGCATTCCGGTGAGGTGGTCGAGCTTAAACTTTGCCCGGCCCCCGCAAATTTCGGCCTCTGTTTTTTCCGCAGCGATGTAGAAATTGGGGATTGCGCTATTCCGGCCCGCTGGGACAGGGTTGAGCAATCTCCATTATGCACAAAGCTGGTGAATGAAGCGGGTATATCTGTTTCAACCGTAGAGCATCTGCTCTCGGCTCTGGCGGGCTGCGGTGTGCATAACGCACGGATTGAAATTAACGGCCCTGAAGTGCCCATTCTTGATGGCAGTGCGGTTCCGTTTGTGCGCCAGATATTGGCAGACCCGCTGACGCAATTGGATCAGCCTGTCGAGGCGATCCGGATTTTGAAAGACATTGAATTTAAAACCGATCAGGGTTGGGCGCGTTTGGTTCGCAGTGATGTTCCCAAGATGAGCTTTCATATCGATTTTAAAGACGCCGCGATCGGCGTGCAAAGCAAATCGATTAATATGTCAAACGGTTCTTTTGTGCGCGAGTTATGCGACAGCCGTACCTTTTGCCGCAGCGTGGATGTTGAGACGATGCGCGCGAATGGGTTGGCGCGGGGCGGCAGTTTGGAAAATGCCGTGGTGGTTGACGGCGCAAAAGTGCTAAGCCCGGGTGGTTTACGGCACGCCGATGAAGCAGTGCGGCATAAAATGCTTGATGCTTTGGGCGATTTAACCTTAAGCGGTGCTCCGATCATTGGGCATTATATCGGGCATCGCGCCGGGCATGCGATCACCAATAACCTCTTATGCGTTTTGTTCGCCACGCCTGGAAGTTTTGAACGCGTGTCTTGCAGCGATGATGTGTTGCAAATATTGCCCGGTATCGGGGCTTGTTTAGAAGAATATCGCGCAGCGTCTTAAAGATCGCTCTTTTTGATCCCCTTGTTTTTATGTTACAACAACGCCATGAGGCCAAGTAGGATGCGGCTTTGTGATTTGTACAAAAGGGATGTTCGCGAATGAAGGCATATGGGTTTCGCCACGGGGTCGCCGCAGCGCTGTTGGGCGTTTTTTTATTGGCCGGATGTGAGGATGCTTTTAAAAGCCAAGAGCCTGAAAATCTTGAAAATTTCAGCCCTGAAGAGATTTTTAAGAAAGCTGAAATAGAGCTGAACAAGAAACGCTATGATCAAGGCGCGCAATATTTCAGTGAAATAGAGCGGCTCTATCCCTATTCTGAATGGGCCAAACGCGGCTTGATCATGCAAGCATTCGTTTATCATCAAGGCAAGAAATATGATGAAAGCCGCGCCGCAGCCCAGCGATATGTCGATTTTTTCCCAGCAGATGAAGATGCCGCTTATGCGCAATATCTTTTGGCGTTAAGCTATTACGATCAAATTTCGGATATTGGCCGCGATCAGGGGCTGACATTGCAGGCGCTTGAAGCGTTCCGCGTTGTGATTGAGCAATATCCCGAAAGCGATTATGCTGAACCCTCAAAATTGAAATTTGATCTGGCGTTTAGCCATTTGGCCGCCAAGGAAATGGAAGTTGGGCGCTATTATTTGAAATCTGGGCATTATGGCGCGGCGGTGAATAGGTTTAGAGTGGTCGTTGAAGATTTTCAAACCACATCGCAAACCCCAGAGGCTTTGCATCGATTGGTGGAGGCCTATCTCTCGCTTGGTTTGGTGGATGAGGCCCAATCTGCGGCTGCGATTTTAGGGCATAATTATCAGTCAAGCGAATGGTATCGCGCCAGTTTCGCGCTGCTTAAATCGAAGGGCTATTCTCCAAAAGTATCGGGTACAGGATGGCTGAGCAAAGTCTACCGACAAGTTGTAAAAGGCGAATGGCTGTGATGAAGCAGACGGGCTAAGGCGATGCTCAAAGGATTAGATATTCGCGATATTTTGATTATTGATCATCTTGAGCTTTCGTTGAGGGCTGGCTTGAACGTGCTGACTGGAGAAACCGGGGCGGGAAAATCTATTTTGCTTGATAGTTTGGGCTTCGTACTTGGCTGGCGCGGACCATCTGATTTGGTGCGCCAAGGGGCCGAGCAAGGCGAAGTAAGCGCGTGGTTTGATTTGCCCGATGACCACCCGGTTTTGGATTTACTCGAGCAGCATGGATTGCCTGTTTCGCAAGAGTTGATATTGCGGCGTATCAACGGGCGAGAGGGGCGTAAAACCGCCTGGATCAATGACCGCCGGGTGTCAGGTGAATTGCTGCGCAAACTGTCCGAGCATTTGGTTGAACTACATGGCCAGCATGATGATCGGGGCTTGTTAAACGCCAAAGGGCACCGCAATTTATTAGACGAATATGGCCAATATGGCGCTTTGAAAGCGGCGGTCGCCAAAGCTTGGGGCGAAAAAGAGCGCGCTCGCAAAGCGGTTGAACTTGAAAGCGAAGCGGTCACAGAGTTGCGCCGCGAAGAAGAGTTTCTGCGCCATGCGGTGGCTGAATTAAGCGCGCTGGATCCAAAACCTGGCGAGGCGGATGCGTTGGATGCGAAGCGGCGGTTGATGCAGGCCTCGACGCGGGTGCGCGCAGATGTGTCCAAAGCCCATCACGCACTGGGGCGCGAGGGCGCCGAAGCTTTGCTGGATGATGCCCAACGCTGGCTGCAAGAGGCTGCTGCACAGTTAAACGATGAATTAGACGCACCGCTCGACAGTTTGTCGCGCGTGATGAATGACTTGCAAGATACGCTGAATGAGGTTGAAGCCTGTTTAGACGCAATCGGGTTTAACCCACATGAGCTTGAAACGCTTGAAGAGCGCTTGTTTGCGATGCGCGGCTTGGCGCGTAAGCATGATGTCCATGCCGATGCATTGGCTGACTTAGCCGGCGATTTAGAAGCGCGTTTGCTGCGTTTGGACGCCGGCGCAGATAATTTGAACGCCCTGCGGGCAGCGCAAGCCGAAGCCGAAAACGTCTATGCTGCGCGGGCAGCAGAGTTGCAGCTTGCGCGCAGCGCTGCCGCCGAAAAGCTGGATCAAGCGATGGCCTTAGAATTGGCACCGCTGAAAATGGAGCGGGCAGTGTTCGAAACCAGACTGACCGCGGCCGCCGCAGGCCCTGAGGGGATTGATCAAATCGATTTTTGCGTGGCCACCAATCCAGGCGCGCCGGCGGGGCCTTTGGGGAAAATTGCCTCTGGTGGTGAATTAAGCCGATTTTTATTGGCGCTGAAAGTGTGCCTCAATGCGGGTAATTCGCACGCAACTTTGATTTTTGATGAGATTGACCGCGGGGTCGGGGGGGCCACTGCAGATGCGGTGGGCCGACGTTTGGCAGAGCTGGCGCAATCCGGGCAAGTGCTGGTGGTCACGCATTCTGCACAGGTTGCCGCATTAGGTGATGCACAATTCCAAGTCAGCAAACATCAAACAGATAGCCATACTGTCTCGCGGATCAAACAGCTTGATCGCGAAGAGCGCGTGGATGAGATTGCGCGTATGATTTCAGGAACGCAGGTTACGGATGCCGCGCGCGTGGCGGCTCAGACTCTGATTGCAGGGCGTTAATCTGCACTGCGATCTGGCGCCTTAATTCTGCCTTAACAATTTACCTGGATTTAAGATGTTCAAGGGATCCATTTGGCGTTTCAAGCCGCGCATAACCTCCCAGGCTAGACCATGCTCTTGCTCCATAAATTTCAGCTTGCCCATGCCAATCCCATGCTCGCCGGTACAGGTGCCGCCCAAGGCAAGTGCGCGTTCGGCCATACGGTCGGAAATCTGCATTGCAGCTCTGTATTCGGATGCATTGTCAGGATCGATCAGCAGAATCGCGTGGAAATTTCCATCCCCCATATGCCCTAAAATAGGCCCGCTGATCGCGCTTCGGGCAATATCTGCATGGGTTTCTTCTACGGCGTGCGCCAGGGCAGAGATTGGCACACAAATATCAGTTACGATTGCACGCGCGCCAGGGCGGCTTGCAAGAACGGCGTAATAGCCATTATGGCGCATCGTCCAAAGCGCGGTTCTTTCTTCGGGCAGCGCGGACCATTGGAACCCGGCACCGCCATATTCTTGACAGATATCACAAAATAATTCGGCATTTTCAGCAACGCTGGCATCGCTGCCATGCAGCTCAAACAACAGATGTGGTTGAATGCGCATTTCAGCGCCGGCATACTCGTTAAAGGCTTGAGCGGTTGCGCCATCAACGAATTCTATACGTGCCATGGGCAAGCCCATTTGTATTGTTGCGATCACGGCCTTTACCGCTTGCTGCATGTTGTCAAAAGCTACGATGCCGGCGCTTATGGCTTCTGGCTGTGGATGCAGCTGCAAGGTAAGCTTTGTGATCAGCCCCAGCGTGCCTTCGGATCCCACCAAAAGCGACGTGAGATCATAGCCGGCAGAAGATTTACGCGCCCGGTTGCCCGTCTGTATCACTTGGCCATCCGCAAGAACAACTTCTAATGCTTTTACATTTTCCCGCATGCCACCATAGCGCACCGTGGTTGTACCGCTGGCGCGCGTTGCGGCCATGCCGCCCAATGAGGCATTGGCCCCTGGGTCAACGGGGAAGAACAGCCCGCTTGCCCGCAATTCGATATTCAGTGCTTCGCGTGTGAGCCCGGGCTGCACAAGAACATCCATATCTTCAGCATTAAGTTGTAATATTTTGTTCATCCGCGAAAAATCGACGCTGATCCCACCGCGCGGAGCCGAGGTATGCCCCTCGAGCGATGTGCCGGTGCCCCATCCAATCACGGGGCATTCAAATTGCGAACAAATCTTGAGCAGGTTTTGAACCTCTTGCGTGGTTTCCACATAGGCCACAGCGTCCGGCGGCATGAGATCAAAATAACTTTCTGAGCGGCCATGAAGGTTGCGATCCGACTTTGATGTGCTAAGGCGGCCGGGCAAAAGCTGCGACAGGGCTTCTAGGGTTTTGGCATGGCGCATAGCGCTGCCTCCTTACTGGGTTCGCCTTAGCTTAGCCCAAAGTTCCATTCTCCGAAAAGACTGCCAGCGATCAAAGTTAACAAAATTTCAGAACGCTGTGGTTCAGCCCCATAGCCTGCGGTTTTAGAAAAACATATTTATGGTGAGGGAAATCACATCATCATCGGCAATGCCCGAGAAAGCCAAACCGCTTTTTTTGGCGTCATAGAATTGGCTGCGCAGTTCCAAACTGGACCAATCGTTCAGCCGCCGCGATGCTTCAAAGGCAATCAAAGATTGCTCTTGCTTTTGGTCCTGCGACATCAATGCCAAGAAGCTTGTATCTTTGGCATCATTCAAAACAAGGCGTAAGCCTGCACTGTAAAAGCGTTCGGCCGCTGCTTGTGGACGGGTGTCATATTGGCCCTCAGCGATAAGTCCAAGATCCCAGACCTGCCCGAAAGCGCCATAAAGCGTATATTCCAAACCGGCAACCGCGGCGTCGAAGCCTGCCCCCGATTGTGTTCCATGCAGGCTTTCCCATTTCAAAAGCGTTGGATCGCCGGTAAATTGCGCCTCAAACCCGATTGTTTCCTGCAGCATGTAGGTCGCGTTCAGCGCGCTACTGTCTTGGGTTGGTGTTATAAGCGGCTCGCGGGCTGTGCCTTGGAAACCGCTAACTGCAAAATCCCAATCGCCCGAAAAGGTAGAAAACCGCGCCGCAATATCATCTGCCTCTTTGCCTTCAGAGCGTTCATAGAGGCTTGTGGTCACATTTAAGCCACTGCTTGGATGGCCGTTGCCGTCGTTGAATGTGCGCTCACGAAAACGCGAAATATACCATAATTGTAGATCACCGAAATCGAAATAGCCATCAAGCGACAGCGATGGGGCGCCTAATTTTGCCTCGCTCCCCTGATTTGCAGCCGCGTCGCTTTGGTTGATAACATCAACAACGTTTCTGCTTTCTGCTTTGCCCCAAAAGGTTTGGCGCTGCCCGATATAAAGATCAAAATTGCTAAAGGACCGGCGCATATAGGCTTGGCGCGCCTCAACCAATCTACGGCCCTTATCATCGGCATCTGCGCGCGCGATCAATTCAAGCTCTGCGCGATAGGCGTCAAAATCATGATACGCGTCGAGCTTTAATTCAACCGATTTACCATATTCAATCGTTCCTTCAGCATGGCTTGGGAAATAGCTGACTTGGGGGGATATGGTCAGGTTGACTTCACCCGAGACGGCGGGCCCACAGGTCAGTAATATGGCTGTGGGCCAAGATAAACTAAGCGGCTTCATTTGATACGTTTAAGCGCGTTTTTCTGAAAATCTTTTTCGGTCATGCCGGTTTGAAAGGCCCAGTCCGAAAATTGCAATTGGGTTTTCTTGCCCGTCTGATGATTTTCCATACTCAGGGTATCTGCCCGCCAATATTTTCCGAGAAACTTATTATAATCTGCGTAGGAGAGTGTTTTTAATAGGCTGTTTTTGCGATCGTAAAATTCGATCTTTTGCAGCCGGTATTCTTTTTTATCGATCCATACCAATTGGCGGGAATAGCCGCTTTTCCGGTCAACCGGATCATATTCCACCAAAAAGCAATCGAGCCCATTTACCTTTTCATCGCGCAGATAATTATAGGTGTATTTCTCGACTTCTTGGCTCGAGATATCCTCATAGGCAAATTCGCTGCCCATGAAAGGCCCGGCTTTGTTCGATGAGGCAATGCGTTTCACCCGCTTTAACGCAGGCAAAAACAGCCATTGATCATCCGAGCCTGCCTTTTTTGTATGTGATAAAAAGGCGGTTCCGCGCACGTCCCCGGGAGAGTCAAATATAACCAGCGATAAATCGCCCTCGCTGGACCCTTCTAAAGTTCGGTTTCTGATCGCGCGTTGGGTGGATTGGCCATGTTGGTCAGATAGAACCATAACCATTGTAGAGGTTGAATCTTTGAAACCCGTGTCACGTTTGTCAAGTTCTGTGGCAATTTCCAATCCCTTTTCAGAAGAGGCGGCCGCGGTTGAGGGAAGGCTAAGGCCTGTTAGGCCTGCAATCAAAATCAGGGGTAAAAATTTCATCTCTTTCTCCTTAAGATGTTGGCTGCATTGCCGGTGTGTCTGGGCCATCATTGGCTGCGTGCTCTGCAGCTTCTGAAGGTGTGTCTTTATCTAAAGCAATCAACAGCGCCGGCAGTAAAGTCAAGTCTGCGATCAGCGCCATGATCAACGCGATGGCGGTGAGACTGGCCATATAGCTGTTTAAGCCAAAGCTGGATTGCGCCAGGATAAAAAAGCCCGCCGCTAAAATGATGGTCGTAACCAAAAGCGCGGTTCCAACCCCCGTAAACGCAAAGATAACCGCGTCTTTAGGTGAAAGCTTTTCATCGCGCCGCGCAATTTGATATTTGCTTAAAAAATGCACGCTATCATCGACCACAACGCCCAAAGCCATTCCCGCAACCACGGCAACAGCCATGTTGACCTGCCCGACAAGTAAGCCCCAAAGGCCGAATGCAAGGCCCGCTGGCAAGAGATTTGGCACGAGGCTGATGACGCCGAGGCGCACGTTTTTAAGCGCAATCAAAATCACACCGCTGATCAGCAATACCGCAAAGAAAGTACCCGATAGCATGCTCTTGATATTGCGCTCGGCGATATAGGCAAACATCACCGTGGGACCGACCGCATAGGTGTTGATGCCCAGATCATTGGCGAGGAAATCTTCAGCGCGTTGCAACCAGGCCCTGACTTCATTCGTGGTCATATCTTCAATTGTAATCACAATCTGCGTTGACGATTTATTGATGTCCAATTGGTTGTTCAAATCCAGCCCATAGGGCAGGGACAGTTCATATAGTAGCAAATATTGCGCGGCCAATTCGCGGCTTTCGGGTATTTTGTAAAAAGCCGGATCGCCGCCGTTTAGATCACGGTTCAAACGTTTGAACGTGTCAGAGATCGATTGCACGTGGGTAACGGGTTCTTCATTCATCGCCCAATCGGTAAAGGCTGCGATTTTCTTGATGAAATCGGGCGAGCTGATACCGTTTGGTTCACCGGAGCTTAGATCAAACTGAATTTGGTTGATGCCAGTTAAATTCTGTCCAATCCATTCCGAATCTTCGCGGAACTGGATTGATTCATCGAAATATTTCAAGAAGTCATCATTGATTTCATTCAAAGGGATCAAGGCTAATAATCCAAGTGACGCCGCGATGCTGAGCGTCATCACGGTTTTGTAGCGATCGGCAATGAATACGCCCAATTTGCCCATAACACCGTCGAGCTTCTCGATCGTGGCTTTGGGCTTTAATGTAACAAAACTGATCAAAATTGGCAGCAAGGTGACCGCGTAGATCCAAGCCGCAATCACGCCAACCGCTGTGATATTGCCCAAATCGTGGAAGGGGGGCGAGTCTGAAAAGTTAAGAGACAGGAACCCTAAAGCAGTGGTTACACTGGTCAGGAAAATGGGTTTTCCGTTTACTTTCAAACTGTAGATGATGCTGTCGCGTTGGTTATGGCCGGCGCGCATTCGGTTCATTAATGTGACCAAAAAGTGGATCGAATCTGCCACCGCCAAGGTGGTGATGATGGTCGGCGCGCTTGCTGAGGGCGGCGTTAATCCAACCCCCATCCAGCCACCAATACCCATCGCAACCAGAATACTTGGGACGATGATCACCAAAACCATTGCCGTGGCATAGAGCGAGCGGAGCAATATGTAAGACACCGCTAGAATGACCAAATACATCGCCGGGATCAGCGAGGCCATATCATTCATCGAGGCTTCTAGAAACGCATTATTGAAGAAAATAATGCCCCCGGTACGGATTTTAACATCATGCTTTGCTTCGATTTCGGCAACTATTTCACGCGCAACAACGGCAACTTCGGCCACTTCATCGGCGTTTTTGCCGGGCAATTGGATCGTAACGTTTACGGATGTGCTGCGATGCTGTGCATCGTGAATTTTACCCGCCAGCGTTGGCTCGGTTGAGCTGATTTGATCAACGAGTTTCTGTTCATCAGCGCTCATATTCGCGGCGTCAAAATACAAATCTCTCACGATCAGATCATCGCCTTCCACTTCGGTGTGCTGATAGTTCGAAAGGCTGTCAACGCGGATGGAATAGGGAATTTGCCATGACATATCCGTCAGCTCTTCAATGGCGGCCAACACTTTGGGAGAGTTCGCTTTCCCCGATTGAGGATCAATCGCGAATTGAACGTTGTCGATTTTTGTATAGGTGCGTTGGAGTTTTTCAAAGGCTTCCAATTGGGGATTGGTTTCACCAAAAAAACTGCGGTAATCATTGTCAAAATACAGGTTTTTCGCCCCAAAAGTGCCGGCAAGCGTGAGGGTCAACAAGGCAACCAGAACGATAAGCCGATTGTTTAGGAGGAACTCTCCATAGGATGTTTTTTTGGGTGCCATTTTGAATATACCTTTGAAATCGCAAGCAAGATCACTGCAGGGTTTAATGTCATATCTATTGTTGCAAAAACCACTTAAACCACTTGCAAAATGCAAGCTATCTGATTATAAAACAACCTGCAATGCTTTTAATCTCATTGTCATACAATTTTACGAAAACGTAAGTTTTCAAGCGTGTTAAGGCCATGAAGCGAAAAAACTGCTGTCCAATTGCACAAGCTTTAGGCGTTTTAGGGGATAAATGGTCCTTAATCGTGTTGCGGGATGTAATCTTTGGCAAAAAGCGGCATTTTAATGACCTGCTCGCCTCTCCAGAAAAAATTTCGACCAATATATTGTCAAACCGGTTGAAAACCCTGCAAGAGGAAAGCCTGCTCTGTTGTTCTGTGGATTTAGAGAATAGACGGTCAAAAATTTATACACCTACAGAAAAAGCTCAAGATTTAGTGCCGGTTCTGGTCGAATTGTATAAATGGGGCGAAAAATACAATGATGAGGTCGATAAGTTAGATAACCCGAGCTAGGCTGAGCCTTTTTAAGCGCTTAGACTGGGCTTTTGGCTTGGCAAAGACTTATATCGCTGCAAAACTGTTGTGGTAAAATTGCAAAAGTGATGACCTCATGACCTACCAGCCTATCCCGCTGCCAGACCGAAGCCATTTGACGGCGCAAGAGGCCGAAGAGATGTCAGCTGTATATTTAGCTCAAATGCGCAGGCGGCATTCTGTACGGCATTTTGATACCGCCCCTATCTCAGACGTTTTACTGACTAACGCGATTTCTGTTGCCGCATCTGCGCCCTCTGGGGCCAATCAACAACCCTGGCATTTCGTGATCGTCAAAAACCCAGAGATGAAAATGAAAATCCGCTTGGCCGCGGAAGAAGAAGAACAAAAATTCTATGCCGGAATGGCAGGAGATGCTTGGATTTCTGCCTTAGAACCGATTGGCACGCATTCTGTGAAAGTACATTTATCCGAGGCCCCTGCGCTGATTGTTGTGTTCGCGCAGCGCTATGGGCTAACCGAAGATGGCGCGCGTTTTAAGCATTATTATGTGACTGAGAGCGTTGGTATCGCAATTGGGTTTTTAATTTCAGCGCTGCACCAAAGTGGGTTGGTTTGTTTGGAGCATACTCCTAATCCAATGACCTTTTTAAATCATCTCTGTAATCGTCCGGCGAATGAAAAACCAATGATGATCTTACCGGTCGGCTATGCTGCAAAAAACGCTGAAATCCCTGCTGCCGCCAAGGTTAAAAAGCCCCTTGGTGAGGTGTTATCAGTTTTTTAAAATCGCAAACGCGAAATTCCACATTACGGCATTTTCAGCAGTAGCCAGTGCGCCCGAACGCAGCACCCCTCATGTTGACATTTGATTTTATTATCACGGATCGATGCTGTTTTAGGTGTAATTCAATAAGTGCTGTCTTTGTACAGCCAGCGCAGCTTGTGCCGATTGTCTTCAAGCCTTGCGCTTAAAGGCCCCTTTTTACCAGCGCCGCTTCCTTAAACAAATTGCCAAATGCGCCGTATTCATTTGTGAAGCGATCAGCGAGCGGAGGGTCAGAATGCAGGTTACTCATCCATCTTCCACCTTTCAATGGGCGGCTTATCAAGCCGCTATTGCACGGCCAGCACCGCTTAAAACGCGCCGCATTTCAAAACAAAGCCGCGATGCGCAGAAAAAAACACCCGCTCGGATGGGAAATACGGATTGCCAACGCTCGGGCAAAGATTTTTCGATATCCTTAAATCAAAAGCTAACCAGCGAAACCTTCTAAGTTTTATAAAGCCAGATTGGGTGGCGTGGCGCTGGAAAATTAGGACGAATTGCTACAGCATCCTTGTGCTAAGTTTGAGGCTTAAGCGCGTGATTTCGCTGGGTGAAGCTGGATTTTTGGTGGCTGGCATTCGGCGCTTTGGCTGATATGCTGGCACTGGAGAAAGCACCCGGCGTATGAACTCAACCTTTGAAAACACACTCAGTCAGATCTATTGGAAGCGTTTTCAACAATTTGGGTCCACGCCACAAGGCAGCTTTTGGGCGACAGAGGCGCGGCAAGCCCTTCGGTTTGAAATCATTCTGTGCGAAATTGACAAGCTGTCGGGGGCAGAGGGGTTTAGCTTGGCGGATATTGGCTGCGGCTATGGCGCCTTGGTTGATCATCTTCTCAAACGGCCTGCTAGCTTTGTTACATCGTATATTGGCTATGATATTTCAGATCAATTGATTGCGGCCTGTAAGCGCAGATTTGAACAAAGGTGGGCGAGCTTCATATGCAGCCCCGCGCCGCGTCAAGAACAAGACTTCTCCGTCATGTCCGGACCTTTTAATTTGGCCGCCACCTGCGATGTTGTGCTCTGGCAAAACTATGTGTTCGATGCTTTGCAGGCCTGTTGGTCGCACACCCGGGTGGCAATGATTTTCAATCTTCAAGTGGCCCCGAGCGCGCGAATTTCGCCGCAGAGCCATATTTATTATGCAAATTCAGATCAGGTTTTAGAGCATTGCGTGGCGCGGTTTGGCCCGACGAAAAGGCTTGTCCACCCTGATCTGCCGCAGGATGCAACTTTCGTGGTTTTAAAGCCGCTCTGATCCGAAATCTACCGCCAGTGCTTTGGGGCTGCGCGGCCATGATGCAGAGCAAATACCTGCCTTTTATGCAGCGCTACGCAGATATTTACTGGCCGGTTTGCTTTTTGTTTTCGGGGCTGGGTTGGCTAAACCGTGAAGAGATCAGCCGCAGGGTTTGTCTGATCACATTTTGCGGTAGGTTGCTGGAGACACCGCAGGGGGGGGTTAGGCTTGACTGTGCTGGGCAAGGATTGCCCCCGAATAGGCGCGGCAGACATTTTCCTCATCATATCGCAGGCAGAGATGTTCAATCAATTCGATCATATTATGCGGCCCATTCACGTAATCCATAAACGCATCCAACGAGGCCCATTGATTTACAATAACCAACTCGTCGTCTCGGGTGTGGACAATGCTATAGACGTCTAAACCGGCTACGCCGTCCTTGCGACTTTCTGTGATCAGCGCTGCAATTTCATCTATGGCGTCTTCTTTGGGTGTAACCGCGACGATGCTCATCATTTTCATTTTATTGGTCCTTTGGGCTTTGTTCTGGGGTTGAATAAAGGCCTAATTTTTCCAGAAAAGACAATCAAGTTAAATTTCACGCTGGTGTGATTTGGGTCTATGAAGAATTATCGAGGGCTAGTGCTTTGCGCAAGCTGCGCAGTGTTTGCGCGGTAAGATAGAGCCTGGCAGGTTTGTTACTTTACCCTTGGCCTTGGTGATGAGGCCGGTTTTTGGTTGCAATTGCACGCAAACTGGAAGATGCAACATTCATTACCCTATGCTGCATCTGCCCTGTCAGATGCTGGAAGCACGGCCACTGAGTGAGAGCATCATGAACAGCAAACACGCCTATTCTGATTCATTTCTGCGCAAGATTTTGGCGCGCAACAAGGTCATCGTTTCGGTAGGCGTCAGTCTTAACGCCATTCGCCCTAGCTATTTCGTGGCCCGTTATTTAAGCCGGCGTGGTTACACGATTATCCCGGTCAATCCGGGATATGAGGGCGAGCTGCTGTTTGGGCAACGGGTGTATGCGCGCATGGATCAAATTGAGCAACCGATCGATATGGTGCAGGTTTTCCGAAAATCGGATGCGGTGCCTGCGATTTATGAAGACGCGCTGGCCTGCTGGCCCGCGTTAAAAACCATTTGGATGCAAATTGGCGTCGAACATGAAGCAACGGCCCGCAAAGCGCAGGCCTGCGGCATTGACGTGGTGCAGGATCTTTGTCCCAAAATGGAGCACCAAAGGTTGAGCGGCGAATTGGGCAAATATGGAGTGAATACGGGGTTGGTGCGTGCGCGTTTGGCGGATGTGATCTAAGCCTCAAAAGGACGTCTGATGGGCGTTAAGAAAACGATGGCACGGATAGAACAGGGAAATCGGATAGCACCTATTTTGGTGCAGCATTGGCCGCTCTGATCCGCCTGCGCAGGGCGCCGGCTGAGGGGCTGTGAAAAGGCGCAACTTGGGCTTGCTCTAGTTTTGGAACAATCGCAATATGGGTTTGAAACAATTGCGGTAGCCGTGATGCCCTTACACGATCCAAATATTCTGCTTCCCGCAGATCCCACCCGTCGCGCCATTGCCCGCGAGCTTTATGAGGGTGTGCGTGATCTGCCGATCATCAGCCCGCATGGCCATGTTGACCCTGCTTGGTTTGCACAGAATGAACATTTCAAAAATCCAACGGATCTTTTTGTAAGCCCGGATCACTATGTGTTGCGGATGCTGGTCTCGCAAGGGGCTTCGCTGGCGGAGTTAGGGCTTGTCGATCAGGACGGGCATCAACACGCGGATAAGCGGGCGATTTGGCGTCGGTTTTGCGCCGGCTATCACTTGTTTCGCGCGACGCCAAGCCGCGTATGGTTAG
>ERZ1048686.746-NODE-746-length-29299-cov-8.009369_pt1 | contig 29299 bp, 26 predicted proteins | sample MGYA00383099_ERZ1048686 | MGnify/ENA primary metagenome ERZ1048686 (study PRJEB29581, sample SAMEA5548369) | metagenome | biome: marine; feature: coastal; material: water | depth 25 m | study: Short-term variability in the microbial, nano- and picoplankton... | reverse complement strand
TTGGTGACCGGGGCGCAGGGCGTCGATAACTTCAAAAGCATCCTTGCGCAGCTCAAGGAAATGCGCGCTTAGGTTTTGTTCGTGATTGCTGGCTACATCGCCTTTGCGGCTCAAATACGAGCGAGCCGCCAATCCGCGAAAAGACCCGATTGCTCCGAAAACACCTTGGTGTCGTGACCCGCAAACAAGCCATCTTGGGTCACGAGAACGGTTCGCCAACCTCTTGCAGCCGCCCCGAGAATATCAGTGTGCAACGTGTCACCACACATTGCGATGCGTTCTAGTTGCACGCCCGGCAATGAGCTTTCGATCAGATCATAAACTTCTGGGAAAGGCTTGCCAAAAAACTGAACCTGATCTGGAAATAGATCCGCAATCAAGTGTCCAAAATGACCCGGCTCAACCGAAAACCCATCATCCCTTGGCGCTGCCAAATCTGCGTTTCCAATCAAGAGGGGCCGAGAATTGCGTTTCATCGAAGCAACCAAAAGCTCTTGATTTTGAGTGGTCCAATTCGCAGTTGATAGGAATAGAAACTTGTCAACTGCGTCGTAGTCTTCCGCCCTATTACCCAGCCGCATCACTGAGGCTGGTAAGTCGATCAGTGCGTCACTGTCTGCGCAAATAACGCCCCAATTCGCGTCCCCGATATGTTGTAGTGTGGCTTCGCGACTGGTGATAATCTCATCATCTTTTACGCGCACGCCAAGCCGTTCGAATTTCGCGATTGCCCCGCCGCGATCATAGCTCGCTGCGTTAGTCAAAATGCGAATAGCACACCCGCGTTCACGAAGTTGATCAAGCCGGATGTCCGCCTCAGGAATCAAAGTCTCACCAACATTCAAAACGCCAAAAGCATCAAAAATGAACGCGTCAATATCATCTGAAATATCCAATAACGAGTCTATATCTAGCGTTTTTGAAGTGGTGTTCACTGCAGGAAACCGGGAGCGAACCTCTTGATAACGATCAAAAATTTCTTTTGTTGTCAGCATTTTTTCCCAAGCTTTGATCATCTTTGCACCTTCTCCACTTTATCGGAAAAATTCTAACGTGAAAGGTTAAAGCGACAAAATAAAATGTTGTTTTGTTGCTTTAGGGGATCTAACGTTCAAGCGACTCATATTGCTGGGGGCGAAATGTCATCAAAGAAACGAACGCGTCGCGAAGCGATCACGCAGCTTGTTTTAGAGCAAGGTGCGGTGTCTGTAGGCTCACTTGCGGAGCGCTTTGATGTCTCCATGCAGACAATACGTCGCGATGTTGACAAGCTGTGTGAGGGAGACATGCTACACCGCGTTCATGGACGCATAGAGCTAAGCCAAGAGTTCCTGAACACCCCCTTTGACCAACGCACCAACACCAACCTCTTGGGCAAACGTGCGATTGGGGAGGCGGCGGCGAAGTTAATCCCGGACGGTGCGACGGTGTTCTTCTCGATCGGATCGACCCCACTGAGTGTCGCCAACGCCATGCGAGCCCACAAAGAGCTTACGGTCATTACCAACAATCTTAGCATCGCAATGGCGCTCAGCGATGAGCCATCCAACCGCATCATTCTGCCTGGTGGAGAAGTGCGTCTCCCGGATCGAGACATCCTTGGCGACGAGGCCTTGGCCTTGTTTGGCCGCTTTCGGGCTAATTACGCAGTATTTGGCGTGGCCGGGGTGGCAGAGGATGGCGGTATGCTGGATTTCCATACAACCGAGGTGCGCGCACGCGAAAAGATGCGCGAGAACGCAAAGACGTCCTTGTTGGTTCTCGACGTTTCGAAATTCGGTCGTCCGGCACCAGCTTTAGGGGGGCACGTATCGAACATGGACACCGTCATCATCGACCGGAAACCAAACGATGGATTTGAGCCGATTATGGAGCAAATCAAAGACAGGCTACTTGTCGCAGAAGGAGCCGCGATATGACCAAATCTCCATTTGTTGTGCTGGACGGAATTGCAAAGCGTTGGAACGGGCAGCTGGGTGTTGAAGGCATTTCGCTGGATATTCCTGAAGGCAGCTTCACCGCTTTGCTTGGTCCGTCTGGTTGTGGAAAGTCTACCACGCTGCGCTTGCTCGCGGGTTTAGAACTGCCTGACGAAGGCCAAATTTTCATTGATGGAAAGGATGTTACGACAAGCGCGGCCTCTGATCGCAACCTATCTATGGTGTTTCAATCCTACGCGCTTTTCCCGCATCTGTCTGTCGCTGAAAACGTTGTGTTCGGCCTCAAGGTTCGCCGCGTCCCAAAAAAGGAACGCCAAGAAAAACTGCATCGCGCCTTAGAGATCACAGGGCTTCTTGGGTATGAAAATCGCAAGCCCGGCGAACTATCTGGCGGCCAACGTCAACGTGTCGCCCTTGCCCGCGCGATTGTGGCCGGACAACGCCTTTGCTTGATGGATGAGCCACTCTCCAACCTTGATGCCAAGCTGCGAAACTCAGTGCGCAAAGACATCAAAAAACTACAGCGCGATCTGGGCATCACCGTTGTTTACGTTACCCACGATCAAACCGAAGCGATGAGCATGGCAGACACAGTCGTTTTGATGAAAGACGGTCATATCCAACAGGTCGGCACGCCTGAGAACCTTTATAACAGCCCCAACAACACCTTCGTGGCTGAGTTCGTTGGCGCGCCTCCAATGGCATTGATTGGGACAGATGCACTGAGTGGGTTCGAGCAAGGCAAAACTATCGGCGTTCGAGCAGAGAACATTCAAATCGTTCCAAAAGGCGAAGGACGGATGAGCTGTACCGTGAATGAAAGCGAGTTCTTGGGATCTGAAACTCTCATCGGCCTCGATCACGCGAATGCAGCTGGTCTTTGCGTTTTGAAACCTGGCCTTTCGATGATGCCTGAAGGCGATCAGATCGACATCACTTTTAACGACGAACACCTGCACGTCTTTGACGCCGCAGGCCAACGACTGGCGGGATAAGTTACCGTACAGAAAAAAACGACGACAACATCTAGGGAGAAAACCATGAAGTTATTTTCAACAACCGGATTGGCAACTGCGCTCGCAGTCGGGCTTATCACCTCCGCAAGCGCGGAAACTGAATTGACGATGTATTACCCCATCGCGGTCGGCGGTAAGCTGACAGAAGTCGTGGACGGAATTGTCGATAAGTTCGAAGCGGCAAACCCCGATATCAGCGTAAACGCGATCTATTCAGGCAACTATGATGACACTCGCGTACGCGCTTTGTCTGCGCTCGCCTCCGGTGAGCCTGCGCAATTGGCTGTGATGTTTTCTATCGATGCGTACGACCTGATCGAGCAGGACTTAGTTGTCCCATTTGAGGACGTCGCAACATCTGACGCGGACAAAGAGTGGCTGGGCAGCTTTTACCCAGCTCTGATGGCAAATGGCCAAATCGAAGGCAAAACATGGGGCATCCCGTTCCAGCGCTCAACGATCGTTGCGTACTACAACAAAGACCTGTTCCGCGCAGCCGGACTTGACCCGGAAGCGCCACCAAAAACGTGGGATGAAATGATTTCCATGGGTAAGGCGCTCACAAAGGATGACACTTACGGCCTAATGATCCCGTCAACAGGCTACCCATATTGGATGTTCCAAGCGCTCGCGATCCAGAACGGCAAAGAGGTTATGTCGGGCGACGGTCTGACAACATATTTTGACGATCAAGCTGTCGTAGATACGCTCGAATTCTGGAAATCCTTGTCAGGCGAACATGGCATTATGCCGACAGGTACGGTTGAATGGGGCACATTGCGCCAAGCCTTCCTTGAGGGTCAAACTGCAATGATGTGGCACTCCACGGGCAACCTGACAGCTGTAAAGAACAACGCCAAGTTTGATTTCGGTGTGGCTGAACTGCCTGCAAATGTTCGTTTGGGCTCTCCTACGGGCGGCGGTAACTTCTATCTGTTCAAAGACACAACAGATGAAGAGAAAGCCGCAGCGCTCAAGTTGATGCAGTTCATGACATCACCAGAGCAAGCCGCCGCTTGGTCCATCGCAACAGGTTACATGGGTGTGTCCCCCGCTGCGTATGAAACAGAAGCGCTCAAGGCTTACACAGAAGCGTTCCCGCCAGCTTTGGTTGCGCGCAACCAGCTTGAAAACGCTGTTGCTGAATTTTCCACGTTTGAGACCGCACGCGTCCGTGATGGTTTGAACAGTGCTATCCAGTCAGCATTGACAGGGTCCAAAGAGGCAGCCGACGCCTTGGGTGAAGCTCAAGCTGCGGCTGAGCGACTACTGCGCGATTACAAGTAACTAAAACCGCAAGGCCAGCGCCGTTTTGCGTTGGCCTTGCGACTTTTGAACCGGAGACCATTGATGTCAGCACATGCCAATCTTGAACGCCGCCGACAGGCTATTTATGGCTGGCTTTTGTTGTCTCCTGCTGCCGTGTTGCTCACGGTGTTTGCTTTTTACCCATCTATCGCGACCCTTTGGTCCAGCACGTTTTCCCGTGGCACACGCCGCAAACCGACCGAGTTCGTTGGCATCGAAAACTATAAGGATCTCTTTGCGGACCCGATTTTTTGGCAAGTCGTCAAGAACAACCTGTTTTATGCGGGCATTACGATCCCTGTTTCGATTGGTATTGCTCTTGCCATGGCACTTTGGGCCAATTCCAAAATTTCCGCGCGCGGTTTTGTGCGCACCGCCTATTTCACCCCGACCGTTTTACCAATGATCGCCGCCGCAAATCTGTGGCTGTTCTTTTACACCCCTGGCTTGGGCGTGCTTGATCAAATCGGTAGCGTGTTTGGCTTGCCTTCGGTCAATTGGCTCGGCCAGCCTGAAACCGCGCTTTGGGCAATCATAATCGTGACGATTTGGAAGGAAGCAGGGTTCTTCATGATCTTCTATCTTGCCGCCTTGCAAACGATCCCAGAAGATCTGAAGGAAGCCGCCGATATCGAGGGCACAAGTCGTTGGACCTACACGCGTCGCATCGTTCTTCCCCTCTTGATGCCAACCACTTTGTTTATTGCCGTGAACGCTATGATCAATTCGGTCAAACTGATCGATCACCTGTTCATCCTTACCAAGGGCGGACCGTCAGACGCCTCTAAATTGATCTTGTACTACATCTGGGAAATGGCTTTTGCGTTCTTCGATGCACCCCATGCAGCAGCGATGACGATCCTTGTGATCGCAGTGCTCGGCCTTGTGGCAGCCGTGCAGTTCTTCTACCTAGATAAGCGGACACATTACCAATGAAGAGCCTCTCTAAATTCATGGATAGCTTTGGGGCGATCCTTTTGGCCATAATCTGGATCGCGCCGCTTTTATTTGCGTTTTGGGCTGCGACGCATTCCACCTCTGATGCTGTAAATCTCAATCTGTTTTCACCTTGGACACTGGATAACTTTCGTGTGGCCTGGGATGGAGCGCCTTGGCTGAAGTATTTTATCAACACCTTCATGCTGGTGACAGTAATCTTAATTGGTCAGTTTATCCTGACGACACTTGCGGGCTTTGCCTTCGCGCAACTCCAATTTCCGGGTAAGGATTTCGTGTTCATCCTTGTACTTATGCAGCTCTTCATTCTGCCCGAAGTCCTGATCGTCGAGAACTACGCAATGGTCTCGCGCCTTGGCCTGTTCGATACAATCCTTGGTGTAGGCATGCCCTACATGGCCTCTGCATTCGGTATTTTTTTAATGCGCCAATCCTTCAAAGGCGTCCCAATCGAGTTGCACGAAGCCGCGCGGATTGAAGGTTGCGGTCTGCTGGGCATCTTGTGGCGTGTCTATGTACCGCTCGCTAAGCCAACCTACCTCGCCTATGCATTGGTGTCGGTATCCACACATTGGAACAATTTCCTGTGGCCTTTGATCGTAACCAACTCGCCTGAAACACGGCCTTTGACGGTTGGATTATCGATCTTCGGCGCACCTGAAAACGGTGTGGATATCAGCATTATTTCAGCGGCAACACTAATGTCAGTTGCGCCGCTTTTGATCGCTTTCTTGATCTTCCAACGTCAATTCGTGCAAGCTTTCCTGCGTGCAGGGATCAAATGACAGCGATTCTGCAAATTACAGACACACATATTGTGGCTGAAGGAGTGCTTGTATCTGGCAAACTCGACACAGGGGCTGCGTTAAAGCGACTGGTATCGCGTCTCTGCTCAATCCATGATCAGATCGGCCCAGTTGATGCGGTTCTGGTGAGCGGCGATCTGAGCGATGATGGCACTGCTGAAAGCTATGAGCGGTTCAAGGCCTTAGTGGCCCCGCTTGGCCTGCCGCTGCACATCATCCCGGGAAACCACGACGCGCGCGAACCAATGCGCGCTGCTTTTACGGAGCAATTGCCCGGTAATGGTCCGTTGAATTGGCACGTGCAGGTTGGCAACGTTCACATGATTGGCCTTGATACGTTAGTCGAAGGACATCGTCATGGAACCCTAACGCACGAGACTCTGACTTATCTACGCAATGCGTTGATCCGTGCGAATGGTGCACCGGTCTTACTGGCGCTGCATCACCCGCCATTTCCATCCGGGATTAAATTCATGGATGACATCGGATTGACCAATCAAGGTGCAATCAAACAAGCGGTGTCGGGATACTCCGGTAAGATGCATATCGTATGTGGTCACATCCACAGCATGATGCTGACTAGCATCGCAGGCCATCTCGCGATTTCTGCGCCCTCGCCCAACAGCACTTTTGAATACGACCAACGCGCTGATGCGCCCGTTGGTTTTTTCACCCAAGAAGACGGCTGCCTGTTGCACCGCTGGAACGATGGCTTTCAAACTGTGCGCATTGGACCTGTCGCAGGCGCTGGCCCTTATTCGTTCTAATCCATTAACTTGATAGAAAGCTTAACCCGTGAATGAACCGCAGGTGATCCAGATCCTTATTAGCATCGCCGGCGCTGCTGCTCTGCTGATCTGGGCCGTGCGGTTGGTGCGCACAGGTGTTGAGCGCGGTTTCGCGACACCAATGCGTGTGTGGCTGCGACATTCTGCCAAGAATAGGCTTCTCGCTGCTGGAACGGGCATGGGAGCGGCAATTTTATTGCAAAGTGCGACTGCTGTTGCTGTTTTGATTTCAAATTTCGTGGCGAAAGGCAGTTTAACGACTGCCGTAGGTTTGGCCATTTTATTAGGAGCAGATGTCGGATCAGCGATCGTCACGCAACTGTTGATGGTACGCCAACCTATATTGATCCCTTTGCTAATCTTGATCGGCGTGGTGGTATTCTTGCGTGGCGAAGGAAGCAGTACGCGCCAAATTGGCCGCATCCTCATTGGTCTCGCTCTGATCTTTGTGTCGCTTGATATGATCCGCAGTGCCACAGAACCGATGATAGCTAACCCCGGCACACAAGCCGTAATGGGTTATCTCGGACGTGACCTGCTCACAGCGTTTGCCATTGGCGCAGTATTTGCATGGGGCGTACATTCAAGCGTCGCTGCGGTGCTTTTGTTTGTGACCTTAGCGGGGCAAGGTATTTTACCCGCTCCTGCTGCAGGCGTGATGATCTTAGGCGCAAATCTGGGCGGCGCATTCATCGCATTCATCCTTACCCTCTCGGCACCGATCGCATCGCGACGAATGATCATGGCCAACCTTATCTTGCGTGGCGGTGGTGCCATTTTCGCGATGCTTATTATCGCGGGAGCGCCAGATCTGATTGAGTACTTGGGCAAGACGCCGACCCAACAAACCATCAACCTACATCTGGTTTTCAACTTAGCACTCGCCTTGCTTGCTTTGCCTATCGTCGGCCCAACGATTTCTGTGTTGCAACGTTTCATGCTGAAAAGCACTTCAACCGATCACACATTAGAAGCCCTCAGCGCACTTGATCCAACTTTGATAGATAAGCCTCAACGCGGCCTTGATTGCGCGGCACGTGAACTTCTCGGGATGGGGCAGAGGATTGAGCGCATGCTCGCAGCCATCGAGCCGCTTTATGATAAATGGGACCAAGCAGCCGGACTATCTATAAGCAAAGAAGACGCTATCATCAAAAAAATGCACCTTGAAATAAAGCTCTACCTCGCACGTATGGGAAAAAAAGAGCTGGAAGAGGACCTTAGCCGTCGCTCAATGGATCTCGCCTCAATCGCTTCAAGCTTAGACTCTGCCTCTGATGCGATTGCGCGGGTCATGTTGGAATTAGCTAAACGCCTGGATGCGCAAGATCTGCAATTTTCTCCAAAAGGGCGCGAAGAAATCAGCGCATTCTCCGATCGCGTTCAAAGCAACGTGCAGCTGGCTCTCAATGTAATGATGAACCAAAATCCTGCTGAAGCGCGTGAATTGGTCGCTGCAAAAGAAAAGGTCCGCAAAGTCGAGCAAAAGCTGCAACGTAGCCACATCAGCCGCTTGCGCGAAGGTCTGTCAGAGAGCATAGAAACGAGCAACATTCACCAAGAAACCTTGCGTGCGCTGAAACAGATTAACACCGCTTTTTCAATGGTCGGATACCCGATCCTTTTGAAATCTGGGACCTTGCTGAAAAGCAGGCTTTCATAGCATTTTGCGTATCCCAAGAGCAGACCTTTTGCTAATCTGCAAAATTTGACTCCTTGGGCTCTCTGCCACCGCTAGATTGGTCGCAACATTTTATTGATATGCCAGCTTGCAGCGTGCTTGCATAGCCCTCAGATATTGGCGGTCCAATTCAAAGTTGGAAGTTCGCAATCCGTTCCAATTGGCCCTCATTCGAACAATGAGTTACCCTGCGTAAATATCGATGGGTCGATATTGCTCGAATCTTTGATGCACCACACAGTCGGTGCACCAATGAACAACCGTTTCGTTTACTTTGCTCAAACAATTAAGGAATGCACAGATGTCACTTTCAATAAATCGCCGCCATTTTCTCGCTGGAACGGCTAGCCTCGTTGCAATGCACCCGTTTTCAGTGTCTGCCGCGGGCAATCAAGCGCACTTACGCCTGATGGAAACGACTGATCTGCATGTTCATGTTTTTCCTTATGATTACTATGCTGACAAGCCCCGCGACACCGTAGGTCTTTCGCGCACTGCGTCACTAATCCAAAACGTGCGTGCGGAGTCTACGAATTCATTGCTTCTCGACAACGGTGACTTTCTGCAAGGCAATCCAATGGGCGATTACATTGCATATGAGCGTGGCATGAAAGAGGGTGATAGCCATCCTGTGGTCAATGCGATGAACGCTCTAGGTTTTGACGCTTCTACCCTAGGCAACCACGAATTTAACTACGGCATCTCGTTTTTGATGAAGTCTCTGGCCGGTGCAAATTTCCCAGTCGTGTCTGCGAATGTGGTCAAAGAGATGGGCGCATCTGCAACGGCTGATAAAACGTTGGTCAAACCATACGTCATTATGGATCGGGAGATTACAGATGGTGCGGGCAACACGCATCAGATCAAGATTGGCCTTATTGGTTTTGTCCCACCACAGATAATGAACTGGGATCGTAAGCACTTAGAGGGAAATGTGCAGACCCGCGACATTATTGCGACCGCAAAAGCTTACGTGCCGCAAATGAAAGAAGAAGGCGCTGATCTTATAATAGCGTTGTGTCACTCTGGGATCGGCGGAGCAAATGCGGAAGACGGGATGGAAAACGCTGCTATTCCATTGGCTGGCGTTGACGGCATTGATGCGATTTTGACGGGTCATAGTCACCTCGTGTTTCCATCCTCAAAATACGCAGATATTACTGGCGTTGACACTGAAGCTGGCACAATAGGTGGAAAACCAGGTGTCATGGGCGGTTTCTGGGGCAGCCATATGGGGCTACTTGATCTGCTGATTGAGCGGGATGGCAATTCTTGGCGCATCCTCTCACACACAGCCGAGGCGCGACCGATTTCAAAACGTAACGAGGATCGCTCGTATACAGCGCTTGCTGAAGACTATGCACCGGTGCTGGCTGCAGTCAGTGCAGAACACGAAGCGACCCTCAAGTATGTTCGCACAGCAGTCGGTAAAACCGATGCGCCATTACACAGCTACTTCGCACTCGTGGCCGATGATCCATCGGTGCAAATCGTTTCCAACGCGCAAACGTGGTATATTAAAGAACAAATGGTAGGTACTGCTTACGAAGGTCTGCCAGTTCTATCTGCTGCTGCACCCTTCAAGGCTGGCGGACGTGGAGGCCCAGAGTATTACACTGATGTGCCTGTGGGCGATGTGGCGATCAAGAACGTTTCTGATCTATACCTCTATCCCAACACTGTGCGCGCAGTGAAGGTGACTGGCCAACAGGTGAAGGATTGGCTGGAACGTTCGGCTGGAATGTTCAATCAAGTTGAAGCAGGTGCGCAAGACGCTCCATTGCTCAACCCGAGCTTTCCGAGCTACAACTTTGATGTGATGGATGGCGTGACTTATCAGATCGATCTGTCGCAGCCGTCCAAGTTCGATAAAGACGGCGCGCTTGTGAACTCTAGTGCCAATCGCATTACCAATATCATGTTCGATGGTGCGCCATTAGATATGAGCAAGGAATTCATTGTCGCTACCAACAACTACCGAGCGTCTGGCGGAGGCAGCTTCCCTGGTGCAAAAGGGGACACTGTCGTCTTCGAAGGGCCTGACACGAACCGTGATATAATTGTTCGGTATCTCGTTGATCAAGGCACTGTTAATCCCAAAGCCGATGCCAATTGGTCCTTTGCGCCGCTTGAAGATACGACAGTTATCTTTGAGACCGGTCCTGCAGGGGCCGGTTATGCCGATAGTGTCGAAGGCGTGTCAATCGAGCCTGCTGGTGCATCAGATACCGGATTCGCAAATTTCCGCATCAATCTTTAACCGAAAACCGCAAAGACCGAACCCAATTTCTGGGTTCGGTTTGAAGGAATAAAGTTTTACGACTAAAGCCCATAGCCGACCTTGGCCATTCAATCTCTACGCTGAAGTGCGGCCCGTCAGAACAGACATTTGCGGCCTGTGCGAAATTCGAAGATGGGCGAACTCACAGTGTGCGGACTTTGTTACCGTTACCGCTTTGCAAGTTGGCTGAATCTTTTACAATGCGTCTCATGACTAAGAAACTCGCAAAATTAGAACGAAGAACATTCGAACTCAGGCGGAAGAGCGACGACCTAATCTATCGGTTTGATAGAACCACAGATGTTCTAGGGCGAGTTGGTTTCAAACGACGCGATGGAGATTACTGGATAATCTGGCATGAAAATCTGCGTTGGATTGCGGCTTCTTGGGAAAGCGATGAAGTCTTTGGGCTACCGTGGGATCAGTTTAGCGCCCAATCTGATAAAACGCCGCCTGAGGGCATTTGGGTGAGTCGAAAAGGCCCTAAATCCTACGTGTATGATTTGGTTTATGTCTGATCACAGTACTTTTTGACCGCAAGTAAGGGCTCAAACCTGCCATTCATCAATGCCCTAGCATCCGGTAAAATGGGCACCTTGCCACCATTAGATCGGTCGCAGCATTTGCATTCAGCAGGTTGATCCGCTCCAGTAGGGAACGGCCCAAAGCTGCCGTTCGTTAGTCGATCGGATGCTGCCTTGTGGCTTTTGCATAGCTACCATCGGCTTGCTAAGCGGCATTATTGGGGGATAAAGGACCAATAGGATGATAAAAAGGAACCAACACTAGTCCAGCTCGGTCCACGGCCAGGGCTTTACGTTGCTGGCAGCCGTTTGAAACCTTGCCGCCTTTGCTATCCATATACCCAAGTCAGTTCCAAAATCAGCCAACCGTTCATTAGGCTGCTTATTACTGGCCAGCATGACGACGAATTGAACAAACGTTGCAACCCCTAGCACCGTTTGTGCAACAGAGATCATGATAGCGATCAGCAGCATGTAGATGAGCCTCTGGAACATATTATCTGGTTGCTCAGGCTCAACCTGTTCGCCATGCAGGCGGCCCTCAATCTTTGCTTCGTTTTTAACCAATATCTCTTTCCCCGCGTTATGATTGAGCTCTTGAAAATAGAGCCTGCCAGCAAAACGGCTGAATTGCCAAGATAACATGAAGATACGTAGAGCAAACAAGTGCCAACTAAACGAAACACCTATACTTGGCATTGGAGCAACGATTTAAAGTCTTTAAAAGGAAATCATTCAAAGCAAAGGATTGATGCGAATTTGATTGCGCTAACTGGTCCGCGAAACTCGATAGAACTCTATGTCGACGTCTAGCGTCAAAAATGGGGAGTTAAAGCCCATAAATTCTTCCCATTATACTTGAAACGGTTTCAAGCTTTCGGCAAATGCATTCATGAATTCCGACGTTATTGCCGATGGACGTTTTTGCGTTGGATGGACCAAGGAAAGTTTATGCGCGATTTTGGGTGAGAATGGTCTGCTTTCGATCTTGGAAGAGCCATAGTTAATCGCATCAAGCTCGCTTACCACAGCGACGCCAACGCCATGTGATACCAATTCGCATGCCGCCGTGAATTGGCGCGTTTCCACCAAGCTTGTCAGAGGCACACTAGCGTCAAGAAACGCATTCGCGAGGCTTTTGAAAAATTCACTTTCGCGCCTAGTGTGAATCAGTTTTTCATCCGCAAGATCAGCGGGTGTGATCTCTGAAGATGAACTCAGGCGATGCCCCGTCGGGAAGATACAGACAGTACGCACATGGATGTCTTTGCTCTCAACCGCTGAATGCCCTCGAAACCCGTCGGTGATACCGAAATCGAATTGCTCATCAATCATCCATTCCAAGATGCGTTCAGGGCGATCTGGCTCGATTGTGATGCTAACGCCGGGTCGATCTTTGAGAAAATTTGCTACGACCTCAGGCAAGTGACTGGTCGCAAAGCCGGGTAAGCAAGCAATGCGAATGTGACCCGCTTTGCGCTGTGTAATACTTTGGCTCACCTCGCTGATCTGTTCCATGAGATCAAGCACGCGTTGAATGTCGGATTGCAAAAACCGCACTTCTTGAGTGGGCACCAATTTGCCATCACGGCGATCAAAAAGCGAAAACCCCAAGGACTGCCCTAAGTCTGCAAGTAGGCGACTGACCGCAGGTTGACTGATTCCTAATTCTTGCGCTGCACGTGTCACAGAACTGTATTGAGTCACTGCCATAAGGGCTTCGAACTGCCTCAATCGGAGTTTTTGCCGCATGATTTATTGCCCTTTGCTGAAAGTATGAAGTTTATAACGTAATGTTATATTTTTTCAAAATTTAGCGACCTTGCATTATGCAATCTGGCGTGTATCGTCTCGCGAATGACAAGTGATGCAGTTCAATGAACCACGCATCCTAATCAAACCGCACCCACCGTGGTGCATGGGAGGAACTATGAAAAAGTCACTTATCGGCGCTTTGGCCGTATCCACGATGATGACGCCAATCGCTGCGTTTGCACAAACCGAGGTGCAGTTCTGGCATGCATTTACAGGTCGCCTTGGCGAGTTGGTGAAACAACAAGTCGCGGATTTCAACGCATCTCAGGGCGACTACACAATCGTAGAAAGCCACAAAGGCAACTATTCCGAGACATTGAATTCCGGTATCGCTGCATTCCGCGCAGGCGAGCAGCCGCATATCTTGATGGTATTCGAGGTCGGCACAGCTACAATGATGGCCGCCCCCGGTGCGACACGTCCTGTCTATGAAGTCATGGCGCAAAGTGGCGCGAAGTTTGATCCAGACGCTTATATCGGTGCGGTCAAAGGATATTATACAACGACAGACGGCGACATGCTGTCCTTGCCTTTCAACTCATCCACCCCTGTTCTTTGGGTGAACCGCGATGCGATGGAAGCAGCAGGCGTTGATCCAGATACGGACCTCTCAACATGGCAAAACGTCGGCGCAACATTGGATGCTTTGAAAGCTGGCGGTGAAGAATGCCCACTCGTTACCGCTTGGCAAAGCTGGATCCACCTTGAGAACTTCTCCGCCTATCACGATGTGCCGTTTGCCTCGAAAGACAACGGCTTTGCGGGCACTGACACAGAGTTGATGCTAAACGGTGCAGCACAGGTCGCGCACCTCACGGCAATGGGTGAGTGGGCTGCAGATGGAAAATTCATCTACACAGGTCGTCGCAACGAGGGTGGCGCAAACTTCCGCGCGGGTGATTGCGCGCTCTTCACGGAAAGCTCTGCGGGTTACGCGGGTATCTCTTCCGAGGCTGAATTCAAGTTTGATGTACGCCCGCTCCCATACTGGGAAGGCGTCGGCAATTCGCCACAGAACACCATCATCGGTGGTGCATCTTTGTGGGTTATGGAAGGCCATGAGGATGCGGAATATAAGGGTGTGGGCGAGTTCCTGAGCTTTTTGTCCTCATCCGACGTTCAAGCGGCATGGCACCAGAACACAGGCTATCTACCGATCACTGCAGAAGCGGGTGAAGCCACTAAAATGGCAGGTTTTTATGAGCAAAACCCTGGCACAGACATCGCTGTGATTCAGATGACTGCGAAAGAGCCGACGGCAAATTCCAAAGGCTTGCGTCTCGGCTCCTTCGATCAGATCCGTGGGATCATCGACGAAGAGCTTGAGGGCATCTGGTCCGGTGACAAGACCGCGCAAGAAGCGATGGACAGCGCGAAAGAGCGTGGCGATGCATTGCTACGTCGCTTTGAAGCTGCCAACCGCTAAATACTTCTTAGAGCAGGCCCAACATAACGGGCCTGCTTTTCCAATCTAGAGGCCTCACATCAATGGAAAAACGTGTCACGTTTCGCGGTTGGCTGTTGCCCCTTTTGTTGATCGCGCCTCAAGTCGTGATCTCGCTGGTGTTCTTCTTCTATCCTGCGGGTCAGGCGATATGGCAGTCGCTTTTCATTCCCGATCCGTTTGGCCTGTCGTCGCAATATGTCGGCATCGGCAACTTCGAATATCTCTTTGGCGATAGATTTTATCTTGCTGCGTTTGGCACCACCGCCGTCTTTTCCATTCTTGTCACGCTTTGTTCAATGATCCCCGCGCTTTTCTTGGCTGTGGTTGCGGATCGCTTGATCAAAGGCTCTGGCGTCTACCGAACTTTGCTCATCTGGCCCTATGCCGTTGCACCAGCTGTCGCCGGCGTTTTGTGGCTCTTCATGTTCAACACGCGCGTTGGCGTGATCTCTTGGTACTTGGGTACGCTAGGGTACGACTGGAACCACGTTCTTAACGGTGGCGAAGCCATGGGTCTCGTCGTTGTCGCCTCTGCGTGGGGGCGTATCAGCTATAACTTCCTGTTTTTCTTTGCCGCATTGCAAGCGGTCCCGCGCTCTGTGATCGAAGCGGCAGCGATTGACGGCGCGCGTTTTTGGAGACGTTTCTGGACCATGGTTTTGCCGTTGCTCTCACCGACGACGTTCTTCTTGCTCGTTGTCAACATCGTCTATTCCTTTTTTGAAACCTTCGGTGTCATCCACACGATCACCGCAGGTGGTCCACAACAATCGACGACAATTCTGGTCTACAAAGTTTTCTCAGATGGCTTCGTCGGTCAAGACCTAGGGTCTTCGTCTGCACAGTCCGTTGTGTTGTTGTTTGTCGTCGGCGCGCTCACAATCATCCAGTTCAAATTCATCGAGAAGCGAGTGCACTACTGATGGCTAGCGAACGACATGGCATGGTTGAAAAACGTGGCGCGGGGCTCTGGCTCAGCCATGTCATTATGATCCTTGGCGTTCTGGTGGTGTTCTTCCCGATTTGGCTAGCTTTTGTTGCTTCGACCGTAACGCAGCCCGAGATCGTGAAACCGCCTATGCCGCTCTGGCCCGGTGATCAGTTCATCGAAAACTACACCAAAGCGCTGTTTTCAGGGGTGAACGTCCCCGTTGGCACGATGCTGGTAAACAGCCTTGTCATGGCGATTGGTATCGCGGTCGGCAAGATCATCATCTCGCTGCTCTCTGCCTTCGCCATCGTCTACTTTCGCTTTCCCGGAAAGACCTTCTTCTTCTGGATGATCTTCCTGACGCTCATGCTCCCCGTCGAAGTGCGCATCGTGCCCACATACGAAGTCGTTGCTGGCTTTGGCATGCTCAACAGCTATTCCGGCTTGATCTTTCCGCTGATTGCCTCGGCCACCGCGACATTCCTGTTCCGGCAATTCTTCTTGACGATCCCTGACGAGCTGGCCGAAGCCGCGCGCGTTGATGGCGCGAGCCCGATGCGGTTCTTCTGGGATATCGTCGTTCCCATGAGCCGCACGAATGTAGCGGCCCTCTTTGTGATCCTGTTCATCTATGGCTGGAACCAGTACCTCTGGCCGCTGCTGATTACGACGGACCCTGAAATGAATACGATTGTGATGGGCATCAAACAGATGTTCCCATCGGGCGATGATGTGGCGGAATGGCCTGTGATTATGGCCACCTCGATCCTTGCGATGATCCCGCCTGTGATCGTCGTGGTTGGCATGCAAAGGCTGTTTATTCGCGGCCTTGTGGATAGCGAGAAATAGATATGGCGACGGTTTCCTTAAACGACATCAAGAAAAGTTTTGGCCCGACTGATGTGATCCACGGCATCACTACTGAGATTGCTGACGGCGAGTTCATCGTGATCGTCGGCCCCTCAGGCTGTGGTAAATCAACCTTGCTGCGCATGGTTGCGGGGCTTGAGACGGTCTCGGATGGCGAGGTGCAGATCGGTGGCGTGCGCGCCAATGAAAAAGAGCCGATGGACCGCGATATCGCGATGGTGTTCCAGAACTACGCGCTTTATCCGCATATGGCGGTGCGTCAGAACATGGGCTACGGTTTGAAAATCGCGGGCCTGCCCAAGGCTGAAATCAACGCCAAGGTCGTCGAGGCCGCAAAGCTTTTGCAACTTGAACCCTTGCTGGATCGCAAACCCAAGCAGCTTTCTGGTGGGCAACGTCAGCGGGTCGCGATGGGCCGTGCGATTGTACGTGAGCCAGCGGTTTTCCTCTTTGATGAACCACTTTCGAACCTAGACGCGAAACTGCGTGTACAAATGCGCCTTGAGATCAGAGAATTACAGTCCAAGCTCGGCATCACCGCGCTCTACGTGACCCACGATCAAGTCGAAGCGATGACAATGGCAGATCGTATGATCGTGATGAACGCAGGCGTGGCTGAGCAGATCGGCACGCCACTAGAGGTTTATGAGACCCCACGTACTTTGTTTGCAGCACAGTTCATTGGAAGCCCGTCGATGAATATCATTGATGCAACAGTAAAGAACGGCCAAGTATATGTTGACGATCTTCCTGTCGCTGAGGCAAGCGGCCCCGATGGACCTGTGAAACTTGGGATGCGTCCAGAACATATGAACGTGGACGAGAATGGCCCCATTCGTGTCGCTATCAAAATGGCGGAACCGCTTGGAGCAAACACGCTCCTGCACGGTATTTTGATCAAAACAGCACAGAACTTTACTGTGAGCTTACAGGGTGTTCATCAATTGGCCGGCGTCAGCACTGAGATGAGGCTAAGCATCCAAAACGGCAAAGCACATATTTTCGATCGTGAAACAGGGCTTCGCCGTAGTGCGTGAATAAAGGCTTAGGCCGAACTTCCAATGTCACCTCATCGATCTCAATATTTGTATCGCGCCAGATCGGGTGCCCAAACCATCTCAGGATCGAACTAGTTCGACAACGTCCTGCGCCGCTTTAAGCTGTAATTGTAAGATGACCACTTCTTAGCCTTTTGCTTTGTGTGTGGGGAGGCAATTGCTCATTGCCATCAGCTATCACGCAGAATTCATATAGTGAATCACTCAGTCGGCTTGCGCAACAAGGCCTGTAAACAGCTTCCCATCGATTGCTTTCCCGAAGAACATCTATGGGACAGCGTGAAACCAACAGATCCAAGGGTGAGGGTCTGCTTTCGAACTTTTATTTATTCTTGCGGCAGTGCAGCGAATGTGCGGTTTCCGCCAATTATGTGGAAAAACAACATGTTGTAGGTGCAGAAAGTGACGGTCTGAACGTCACGCAAGCGCCTTTCTTGTAAGGCTTTTTCCTTTTGTTGCGGTGCAGGAAAGATTTTGGCTAGTATGTGGAGATTTTGGGCGGTGGCGGCGAGCAGAAATTCGTCATTTGCGGCGCATGGAGCACGTAGTCGGAGCCGTCCCAGCCCAAGGATGCGTTTGAGATGCGCGAAGAGCATTTCGACCTTCTTTCGCAACCGCATCGAGATCTCATACTGCTTGGTCTTGGCAATATCGCGGGCGACCTGCCGAGCGTCTTCATGTTCTTCGCGGGTGATTTTGCGCGCATCAGCTTTTGGGCAGCACTGACAGGTGTGTTTCAAAGCCTGATACTTGGCGATGCCTTTGCATATGGGTTTGCGGTTCGGGTCAGAATAATTGCGTCGGAACTGCTTGAGCATTTTACCTTCGGAGCAGATATACTGGTTGTTCTCAGATACCTATTCAAAGTCGGTGCAAGACCATGTGCCGTCCGTTTGAGCTGCTTTATCCAGCATAGGAATGTGGAGTTTGATGTTGGTGTCCACCAGCCACCCCAATATCGGCCCTGATCCAAAGGCACTATCCGCAATCAAACGCTCTGGATCAATCGATGGGCGACCTGTGTGGCTGTAAAAGTCTGCGAGATACTGGTGGATGTCGTCCAGATCGACGAACTGATCAATTGAGCGCAGCAAGTGATCTTGGGGAACATGATCTTCCAGCGAGAACTCATAAAACAGCGCTGCTTGTGCTTCCTGTTTTGGCCCCATCGTCGCCGAATCCGCCAATCGATATGACAATTGAATCAGCGATTGGGCACCCGACCAAAGAAGATTTTTCAACAGAATTCGCCCCTTTGGTAGAACATTGCGTTCTTACCTAACTGGTTTAAGCGCTTGGCGCTCAGATGGTCTTTCGCATAATTTCTTTCAATTGTAAGTTCTTCCACTCTGCGGGCTTGACGGCAAAAACTGTATCAAATACCCCATGCATACTAAACGCGGGCGTTGTGTAATGGTTAAGACCCCAGTTTTCCAAACTGGAGATGAGGGTTCGATTCCCTCCGCCCGCTCCATCCTTTTCCTCCAGAATGAGTGGCGCGCGCATGTGCCGCGCTTGACCCAAGTGCTTAGGTGCATTTATTGCGACCCATCAGCGTTTTAAGGATTACTCATGGCCTCCGACACCACGGCACCTGCCAGCCAAATTGCTCCCAATCTAACGGAAGCGGAACGCGCGAAGTCGAAAGAACTGTCCACCCTGCGCCGCCTCTGGCCGTTCCTGTCTCCCTACAAATCATTGGTGATTTTCGCGTCTTTGGCGCTGACCTTAACGGCGTTTGTGTCGCTTCTCATGCCTTTGGCTGTGCGCCGGGTCATCGACAATTTTGAAACTGCGGATGGTGGCCTGCTCGATCAGTATTTCGCGTCAGCTTTGGCGATTACTGCCTTGCTCGCGCTGGGCACGGCGCTGCGCTACGCATTGGTCACGCGCTTGGGCGAGCGGGTGGTTGCAGATATTCGCAAGGCCGTGTTCGACCGCGTCATTGCCATGAGTCCCGAGTTTTATGAAAAGATCATGACAGGCGAAGTCCTGAGCCGAATTACCACAGATACAACGCTGATCCTGTCGGTGATCGGATCCTCGATCTCCGTCGCCTTGCGAAACGTGTTGATATTTATTGGCGGCTTGATCTTGATGCTCTTCACCTCCGCCAAACTCACAGGCCTTGTCTTGCTACTCGTCCCTGCTGTCATCGTGCCGATCTTGCTGATGGGGCGTCGTTTGCGCGTGCTGAGCCGCGAAAACCAGGACTGGATCGCGGCCTCCTCAGGCAATGCCTCGGAAACGCTAGGCTCTGTGCAAACCGTGCAGGCCTTCACGCACGAGGCCCAAAGCCAACATATGTTTGCAGACTTCACCGAGAAAAGTTTTGATGCTGCGCGCCGCCGCATCACGGTGCGTGCCTACTTGACGGCAATCGTGATCTGCTTGGTTTTCTCTGGCGTCGTTGGCGTCTTGTGGATTGGCGCGCGGGACGTGCGCGCAGATCTGATGAGCACGGGCGCGCTTGTTCAATTCGTGATCTACGCTGTGATGGTGGCGGGAGCCGTTGCCGCCCTTTCGGAAATTTGGAGTGAATTGCAGCGCGCTGCAGGTGCGACGGAGCGTTTGGTCGAGCTGCTGGATGCCGAAGACACCGTCAATGATCCCGATCAGCCTGTAGAATTGACCATACCCGTAAAGGGTGAAATCGCGTTTGAAAACGTGTCATTCCGCTATCCCACACGTCCAGACACGCCCGCACTGGAAGAGGTGAGCTTGGATATTGCATCGGGTGAAACGATCGCATTTGTTGGACCTTCGGGGGCGGGAAAAACCACGATTATTCAGATGATTCAACGCTTCTATGATCCGCAATCTGGGGTGATCCGGCTCGACGGCGTACCTCTAACGGCGATGGATCGTGACAGGTTTCGCAAGCATATTTCACTAGTACCGCAGGATCCTGTGATTTTTGCCGCCTCCGCGCGTGAGAATATTCGTTTCGGTCGCCCAGACGCGAGCGATGCTGATGTCGAACAAGCGGCCAAGGCTGCTGCTGCGCATGACTTTATTTCCGCTCTGCCGGATGGCTATGACAGCTATGTGGGTGAACGCGGTGTGATGTTGTCGGGCGGTCAAAAGCAACGCGTCGCGATTGCGCGCGCGATTTTGCGTGACGCGCCTGTGCTGCTGTTGGACGAGGCGACCAGCGCGCTTGATGCGGAAAGCGAACGCGCGGTGCAACTGGCTGTGGATGACTTGTCCCAAGGGCGCACTACTTTGATCGTTGCGCACCGCCTTGCGACCGTGAAGAAGGCTGATCGCATCGTCGTGCTTGAAGCAGGGCGTGTCGTCGCGACCGGAACCCATGACGCATTGGTCGCGCAGGACGGTCTTTACGCGCGCCTCGCGCGGCTTCAGTTCACGGCAGGGTTTGAAGACGCCTAAATTCCCCTCGAGTCCGACTTATCAAGGTGGGATATCAGATGGGTTTTTGGAGCTTTGCGAAAAACGCACGCGAGAAACTGTTTGGCGGTGGTGATGCTGAGCCAACAGTTGACGAACTGAAGAAAGGAGTTGCGGATTTGGGGCTGGAAGCTGAAGGTCTTGATCTTTGAGTGGACGGCGACAAAGTGCGCGTTGTAGGCGTTGGCACGGTCAGCCTGTCCATCCTGAGTAGATCATTCTTGCGGTCGGTAACGTGACAGGGGTTGGCGCAGTTGAAACCGATGAAGACGACGGTCCCGCACCTGTGTTCCACACCGTTGAAAAAGGTGCCACGCTTTGGGCAGTTGCTGAAAAAGCGATAGGCAACGGATCAAAATACACAGAGATCTTCGAGCCAAACAAGTCAATGCTCAGCCACCCTGACAAGATCTATCGAGGTCAGGTTCTGCGCATCCCGCAGGAAGTCGTAGAAGCGTAAGCTTACACGAGCTGAAACAGTTTGAAGGGGAGTGTTTGGCCGCCCCCTTTTTTCGTGAGATGGCCGATAATTCATAGGTCTGGCGCAAAACTACCCTTGGGAATGCTTGCCTTTAGGGTGGCCTTTGCTCATCGTAGCACAAACGCGTGTAGATGCACGCGAAAGTGTTATGGTTCAGGGGAGGAGCAACCATGGGATTTGCATCCATTGCAGACAAGATAGCCTTAGAAGCGGAAATGCCGTGGTCAGAGCGCGACGTGCCCACGACGCTTTACGGGTTGCTCAGCCGCACGGCGACGAAATTTCCGAACCACTCAGCCGTCAGCTATCAGTTGTTTTCAGGCCCGACCGATAAGGCAGAAACGCTAAGCTGGTCCGAACTGCACGACAAAACTGTGCAAACGGCGAACCTGTTTCGCAAACTGGGTGTGGGCGAAAAAGATGTCGTGGCCTACATCCTCCCGAACGCGAATGAGACTACTTTGGCCTTGCTTGGCGGCATGGTCGCAGGGATCGTAAACCCGATTAATCCGCTTTTGGAAGCGGATCAGATCGCAGCAATTCTGCGCGAGACGGGCGCGAAAGTCGTGGTAACTTTGAAGGCGTTTCCGAAAACGGATGTCGCGCAAAAGACCGCTGAAGCGGTGCGCCATGCGCCAAACGTGAAGACCGTGCTTGAGGTGGATCTCAACCGCTACCTCACGCCTCCCAAAAGCTGGATCGTGCCTTTGGTGCGTCCGAAAAACCCCGTCGCACACCATGCCAAGGTGCTGAATTTCGTGCGCGAAGTTGCACAACAGAACACGACACTGGACTTCGCAGATAGCAAAGCCGATCGCGTCGCCGCTTATTTCCACACCGGGGGCACGACAGGCATGCCAAAGGTCGCGCAGCATACCTATAACGGGATGATCTATAATGGCTGGTTGGGTCACGAGTTGCTGTTCACAGAAGAAGACAACGTGATTTGTCCGCTGCCTTTGTTCCATGTTTTCGCGGTGCATGTGATTTTGATGGCGGCTATTTCAAGCGGCGCGCATGTGGTTTTCCCAACCCCGCAAGGCTATCGTGGCGACGGTGTGTTCGACAACTTCTGGAAACTTGTCGAGCGTTGGAAAATTAGTTTCATCATTACCGTGCCGACCGCGATTTCTGCACTGATGCAGCGTCCGATTGATGCGGATGTAAGCTCTGTGAAAACTGCGTTCTCCGGCTCCGCGCCGCTACCTTTGGAGTTATTCAAACGGTTTGAGGAAGCCACGGGCGTGCAGATCGTCGAAGGCTATGGGCTGACGGAGGCAACCTGTCTGGTCTCAATCAACCCCCCTGAGGGGGAAAAGAAGGTCGGTTCTCTCGGGGTGACCTTCCCCTATTGCGACGTAAAAATCCTCAAAGATACACCAGATGGGCCGCTTGAATGTGCGGCGGACGAAGTGGGCGAGATTTGCATTTCCAATCCAGGTGTCTCTGTCGGTGCGACCTATACCGAAGAAGGCAAGAACCGGGATTTGTTTCATGGCGAATATTTGCGCACAGGCGACTTAGGTCGCTTTGATTCCGATAATTATCTGTGGATCACAGGCCGTGCGAAGGATTTGATCATTCGCGGCGGTCACAACATTGATCCTGCGGAGATTGAAGAGGCCTTACTGGGCCACAAAGCTGTCGCTTTTGCGGGGGCGATTGGTCAGCCCGATGCGCATGCGGGCGAAGTGCCTTGCGCGTTTGTTGAGTTGGTCGCAGGTGCAAGCGTTACAGAGGCGGAGCTGATGGAGTTTTGCAAAACCAACGTGCACGAACGTGCAGCGCAGCCCAAACATATGACCATTCTGGAAGAATTGCCAAAGACGGCTGTGGGCAAAGTGTTCAAGCCGGATCTGCGCAAGTCCGCGATTACGCGTGTGTATAACGGCGCGCTTGAGACGGCGGGTGTTGAGGCGCGTGTCGTCTCGGTTGTGGATGACAAGAAACGCGGATTAGTCGCGCAATTGTCTGCGTCTTCTGATGAGGACAGCGTGATTACCGACGTGCTCGGCTCTTTCATTCGTCCTTGGGAGCGCGTTTAGAGCGGGCGCGAATTTTCCACGAAAATTCGTATTCCGGCCCAAGGGCCGGGAGTTTATTGAGCAAGATGAAGAGGTGCGTTAGTCTTTCGGGGCCGGAGCGCCGCCTTCGAAATTGTTGCCATCTGCGTAATCGCAAGGGTCTTCCTGCATTTGCAGGTGCAGCCCATCGTCCGTGTAGGGATTGGCGCGCGCGAGGCCTTCATCAACGTCAATGCCAAGGCCCGGGGCTGTGGGCGGTGTAATGAAGCCGTCTTTGACCGTGATAGATCCTTTGATCAGCGCATCATGGAATGGGGTTTCAATCGTTTCCGCCATAAGGATGTTGGGGATGGATGCGGCGAGATGTATGTTCGCAGCCCATTCAACAGGCCCTGCATAAAGATGCGGTGCAATCTGAGCGTTGAAGACCTCGGCAATAGCAGCGGTCTTTTTCATTTCCCAAATGCCACCAGCCCGACCCAAAGCGGGTTGCAGGATTTCGGCAGCACCAGCACGTAAAACGGTGGCGAATTCGGACTTGGTTGTCATGCGTTCGCCCGTCGCCACAGGGATGCGCACATTGCGCGCGACGCGGGCCATGTCCTCGATATGATCGGGGGGCGTGGGTTCTTCGAACCAAAGCGGTGAGTAGGGTTCTAGCGCTTGGCCAAGCCGGATTGCGCCGGCGGTGTTGAATTGGCCATGCGTGCCAAAGAGCAGGTCCGCTTTGTCTCCCACAGCCTTGCGGATGGCTTTGCAAAAGGCGACGGATCGCGTGATATCGCTCATTGCGGGCATGTGGCCACCGCGCATCGTGTAGGGGCCCGCTGGGTCGAATTTGATTGCCGTGTAGCCCCGCGCGACCGCATCAGCCGCACTTTCCGCCGCCATCTCAGGCGATGTCCAGAAGTTCGTAGTGTCGTGATGTGGCAATGGATAGAGGTAGGTGTAGGCGCGAATGCGCGCGTTCATTTGCCCGCCAAGCAGCGCATAAACAGGGCGCTCGCGCGCTTTGCCAAGGATATCCCAACACGCAATTTCAAGACCAGAGAATGCACCCATAACCGTCAAATCAGGGCGCTGCGTGAAGCCCGAAGAATAAGTGCGGCGGAACATCAATTCGATGTTCTCTGGGTTCTCACCCTGCATGTGGCGTGCGAACACATCCTCGATAACGGGGCGCATGGCTTCTGGCCCGATGGAGGAGGCATAGCATTCGCCCCAGCCCGTTATCCCCGTGTCTGTCGTGACTTTGACGAGGATCCAATAGCGTCCACCCCAACCGGGGGCAGGGGGGGCGGTGACGATAATGTCGAGATCTTGCAGCTTCATTTGAACATAATCACATTGCGTTTTGCGGAGCCGGACTTGGTGTCTTCAATTGCTTCGTTGATTTTATCAAGCGACCAACGGCCCGAGATCAATTCATCCAGTTTCAAGCGGCCCTGAGCGTAGAGATCAACCATCCATGGAATGTCGCGCTGGATAACCGCGTCGCCCATTTTTGAGCCGATCATAGACTGACCGACAGCTGCGAAATTTGCCGCCTCATACTCTGAGATTGCTCCCGTCGCGGGCATGCCCACCATCACCACTTTGCCACCATAGGCGAGGTAGCGCGCCGCATCTGTGTAGGCGGCGGCAACACCAACAGTCACGATCACCGCATCCGCACCGCGCCCGATGGCCGCCTTCGCGTCGCGCCATGGCTTATCACCGATTGCGAGCACGCCGGCGGTTGCACCGAACTCCTTTGCGATCGCGAGTTTTTCTTCGCTCATATCGACAGCCACGATGCGCCGTGCACCCGCGATCCGCGCGCCTTGAATGGCGTTCAAACCAACACCGCCCGCGCCAATCACCACCACATCCTGACCCGCTGTCAGCTTGGCCGCGTTGACGACTGCACCCACACCTGTGATTACGCCGCAGGCCAGCAAGGCTGCCGCATCTTTGGGAATATCTTCGGCGATTTTGACGACTTGGCGTTGATCGACAACAACCTTTTCCGCAAACGCGCCGCAGGCCATAGCCTGGTGCAGCTTGCCGCCATCTGCGGTTTTCAAAGGGCCGAGATCGCCGTCATAAGGTGTCTCGCACAAGGTCGGTGTACCGCCCGCGCAACAGACGCAATTGCCACAGGCGCGGATGAGAGTGACGACGACGTTATCGCCCTCAGCCAATCCGCGCACACCACCGCCGACGCTGGTGATCTTACCCGCCGCTTCGTGTCCATAGACCGCAGGCAGGGAGTCGCCCCAAGCGCCGCCAGCATAGGAAATGTCGGAATGGCAGATCGCGCAGGCTTCGAGCGTGACTTCAATCTCACCCATTTCAGGCGCGCGTATCTGCACGTTCTCAACGGACAAAGGGGTGCCAAACTCATGGCATACGGCGGCTTTTATTGTGGGCATTGTGTCCTCCTAAGTCTGCGCTCAGGTTTGACCAATCAAGGCCAACAGACAAGCCCGTTTCCGACATATCGTGGATTTTATGAGGTAGCGGGCGCACGTTTGCGCAGTTGAAAGACCAGCACTGAGATCATCATCAAGGTCCCTGCAATAATGAAGGGAGCACCGGGCAGATAGATCGGGGTCTCCGGCGCTGTGAAATAGGCGAAACTACGGGTCATCACGAGAGGGGCCATGATCGCCGCAAGGGAATTGACGGAGGTGAGTACGCCTTGGAACTCGCCCTGAGCGTCGTCGCTGACGCGGCGCGACATGATCCCTTGTAAAGCGGGCATTCCAACTGCGCCAAGGGCGGTGAGGGGGATCAGCAGCAAGAGCAACGTGCCCGATGTGATCGCAGCGACGATGAAGAGGGTCGTTGCCTCTAGCGCAAGGCCGATGACCACAGTTTTGCGATGCCCGAAACGGAGAATTGAGGGCTGCACAAGCACGCCTTGCACGAAAGCAAAGCACAGGCCAAAGATCGCGAGTGACACGCCGATCATGCTTGGCGACCAATCAAAACGCTCTAAGCCGTAGAAAGCCCAGACGGAGGGGTAAACGACCGTACCGATCTGATAGAAGAAATAGACCAACAACAAAGGGCCGAGGCCCGGAAAGCTGGTGATGGATTTGAAAGCCCCAAACGGATTTGCGCGTGCCCACGTGAAGGCGCGTCGCGTCGCGTCTGTCACGCTTTCGCGCAATACAAACCACCCTAGTGCAGCATTCGATAATGCCAGTGCCCCCGCGGCCCAGAACGGCGCGCGCGTGCCGAATTCGGCCAAAAGACCGCCAACAACGGGGCCAAGCACAAAGCCGATGCCAAAGCCTGCGCCAATCAGGCCAAAGTTCGCAGCCTTCTCATCCGGTTTTGACACATCCGCCATATATGCTGCCGCTGTCGCATGGGTTGCGGAGGATATTCCGCCAAGTATGCGGCCTATGAAGAGCACCCAAATGCTGGTCGCGAGTGCGGACATGGCATAGACCAGCGCCATGATTATCAGCGACACCACGAGGATCGGTTTGCGCCCGTACTGATCGCTAAGCGAGCCGATGATAGGGCCGAACAGGAACTGCATCACTGCGAATGTCGTGGCGAGGATACCGCCCCAAATAGCCGCCTCGCTCAGATTGCCTCCGTCCACTTCGCGCAAAAGATCGGGCATCACGGGCATGATCAATCCTATGCCCATCGCATCGATTGCAACAGTCGCGACAATGAAAAAAATGGGCAGGCGTGATGACATTTAGGTGCTCGCTTTGATGCTCCAGGCTGACAGGCTAAAGGGCGCGGGCGCAGAACGCCATCGCAATGTGTCGCATGGTGCTGTCTGCCTATCCCTGAACCTTTCATCACAAGCACCCAAGATATTGCTTCTTCATGAGTGGTTTATTCTAACCCCTCTGCTTTGGAGGCTAACGTAGAGGTCAGATGCTATGGTGGCTTTCGGGGCCATCTGACTATTTTCTCAGAAAAATAAGGACTAAAAAATGACTACAACAACATTTCTCAATGGAAATTCAAAACTAATCGTATAGCATGACTCCGGTTGATATGTTCTAAAGCGGGGGCAAGGGTCATCGCTAAAGGTCGCGAATAAACTGTCGTTACATAGTGCGATAGGAGAAAGTTAATGGTTGATGCCTAATGAATAACTCATCTACAGTTTGCTTGACCAAGCAAAATTTACTTTTGCGTTCAAGCTCCTTGCCAGCGTTGCCCCTAACAATTCACGGCTCAAATCCTGCTCTGGCTAGGATCCTATTAGCCATAGGCAAACGCAATCGGCTCCAGTCATCCGCACAATCCGAACTAGATGAATGTCCGCGGGGTGTTACCTTTAGGCAGCATGGAGGGCTACGTCATGCGTGATACCTCTCAGGCTGTGGGTGTGGTCGATGCGCGGAACCAAAATTGGGCAGATTTTAGAGTATTTGGGCAGCAATTTGGTGCGCAAATCTGTAAGCTGGTAAATGCTGCAACGGGAGCTTCGGGCGCGGCAAACATAGAGCCTGCGGGTAAGTACTATCTGTACACTTTGTATAAACTGACTGTTGGGTCACAGGCATTTGACATTCAGTATTTCCGGCCTGGCAGTTCTTTGAGTGATCTAGCTTTTAACCGTTTGTCAGGCATGATGAAGGTAGGGCAGGATGATCAGCTGTTCCAGCGGCACATCGGCTCCATTGATGAACATATGATTTTGATCGCGCAGGCCAATGGTGGGCCAGCTTTAAGCGAGAAGATCGCGACAGACAGTGTAGATGCCTGGTCAAGAGCTCTCGGGCGCTGGCATGGGGCAATATCCCAAAAGGCCCCACGCAGAACAGCGTCTGGAACAATGTATAACTATCTGCGCCATCTCTACCGTGGTGAGAAGCACGACGTGGATGAACATCGGGATTTTCTGCAGTCTCTGCCCGTTTTAGAAGAGGTTCTGGTCAATACTAATAATAGATTAAGCCATTACACGTGTTTGTCTGATGGACAGGTTTGCTTGACGAAGCCAACGGCCTTTAGAATGATGCCGCTGGCTTGGGGTTTGCTGGAAAGTGGCTTGGCGTTGTCCAAGCGTTTTCCGGATCACATCGAGCAAATCGTGGATGGACTGGTCAAGGGTTGGGCGGAAGGCGGTGTGCAATCTAACTGGGAGCAAGCAACCCTTCGTGAGATCGTCAAAGTGTTTTGCACGATTGAACCCGATACAAGGCACATCCATGAGTCCCATCTCGCACAAGGGTATCTCGACGCATTTAACTCAACACGTGGGCGGGAAGAGCCACGCGTTGAACTTGCGTTTCAATCCCCCCACTTCGACGTGAAGCTGAAGCAGCCAACAAAGACCGCTATTAAAGCTCTGCGTTCACGGCTCATAGATATCCAATGCGCACCTCAGATTGTTGAGGCGGAAGGTCAGCGGCCCGATGCACCAATCGAACCTAAAGTTCGTAGCGCTGCACAAAGTAATCCTTCAAATGCGCTTGGAGCTCTATGTGGTGCATGCAGCGGATATTGTTGTCAGTTCGGGCTTCAGAACCATGCGTATTTGAAGGCTTCAGATTTAGCAGCATTCTCCGAAACGAGACCTGATCTCGATCATGAAGGTATTGCAGACGCCTATATCGATAAGATCAAATCACGACATGCCCGGAACGGATGTTTGTTTCAGGGCTCTAAAGGCTGTTCATTACCACGAGACATGCGGTCGCAGACTTGTAACGCATATCTTTGCGGCTCTGCGAGGCAAGTCCTTGCTAATGAAGCGCGCCTACAGAAATCCAAAGCGCGGGTCTTGTTTGTGGCAGGATCAAAAGGAGCGCCCACTCTTTGGTCAGATACAAAGACAAAGCCGCTATCCGGCGCATGAAGTCGCATTGAACATGTTAATATATGTGATCCTACAAGTTGGGTAGATCAACCTTGAAAGTTACGAATAGGAATTTTTAAATGCCGATAATTATAGTGAACAACTCAGGGTTCGAAACTCAGAAGGTTAAAGATGGC
>ERZ1048686.733-NODE-733-length-29771-cov-12.938080_pt1 | contig 29771 bp, 15 predicted proteins | sample MGYA00383099_ERZ1048686 | MGnify/ENA primary metagenome ERZ1048686 (study PRJEB29581, sample SAMEA5548369) | metagenome | biome: marine; feature: coastal; material: water | depth 25 m | study: Short-term variability in the microbial, nano- and picoplankton... | reverse complement strand
GTCCACCAAAAGCAAAGTTACCATCTGTAAAAAATACATTAGCATAACCATTTTGGGTAGCACTGGCATTTACCGTAACTGTATTTTGAGCTATACCTTGAAAGGCAAATCCAAAAGTTAGTAAAATTAAAAAATAAAATTGTTTCATGATATTAATATTAAGTTATAAAATTAGTTTTTTAACACTTTTAAAGTGTTGGTTTCCCCTTTTGAGGAAACTATTTTCATTAGGTAAATTCCAGAATTAAAATGGCTCATATCTAACGAATAAGTATTCATGTGAGGAGAAACAGTTTTTATATTTTCTCCTAGAATGTTATATATATTTATTTGAGAAATTTCATCTGCAGATGAAACATTCCAAGTATCGTTCACTGGATTTGGAAATGAGCTAACCGAAAAAGATTCATAATCACTTATTGATAAGGCTTGTGCCACTTCGATATCATCATAATAATACGTACTTCCATCTCCTGGTAAATCAGGTACAAACTCAAAGAAAACAACTACGGTTGTAAAATCGATTCCTGCAGTTTGTCCAGAAAAATCCCAAGTCAACGTTTCCCATTGGTTTTCAAGTGTTGTAGTAGTATCCAATTCAACAAAAACGTCTCCAGCTGCTTCTAATTTTAATCGTACTGGAATATCCGCCTTTGGCGACCAAGTTTTTATAGATATAGACTCTGATTCAGAAAAATTAATGGGTGTATCAAGACCCATTGCTGTTCCTGCATAAAATTGAGCTCCTACCGTTTTAGTCGTTTCAACTACTGTTTCACTCGTATTCTCTCCAGATATATCGGGATTTGAAACTACAGAAGATTCAGCTCCTTCAAAACCAATAAGACCATAATCGGTATCTAATTCAAAATCAACTGGCAATTCAATAATTTCTCCTGGTTCAAATGGACCAAAAGAAATATTATCAAAATAGATGACATCGTCTGCATCACGAGCAATAAAATCAGGGAAAATTATAATCTGATCTAAACCGGTGGTTTCTCCTAAACCAATATAGTCTGAAAAATCAATGGTAATTAATTCCCATTGATTAACAAGAGTATTAGCAACCTTAAGCTCCATTTGCGCTCCTCCCGAGGGTGTTGCATACTTGATACCAATATCACTTATTTTAGTTTTGTACACCATGATATTAACTAAAGCATTAGACGTAGTTAAATCAAATGTACCTATGTCTGAACCATGAAGTGATTCTACACCAGCAAAGGGTTGTCCTAGTTGTAATGCTGAAAATTTAGCTACAGTTTCAGAACTATTGATTCCAGAAGGATCAGGATTTACAACAATTTCTAAAGGTGGATTGGTATCATTCTCGAATACGGTCCAAGTCCAGTCAGCACCAAAACCACCAGCTTCAAAATCTATAGGAGCATTTTGAGATATTACTGGGTTTATAACTGCCAAAATTATTGAGAAAAAAAATACTTTTTTCATTTTATTATAATTTAATTTCAAATGATTTTTTATTTTGAGTTTGAGAATCACTTCCCACATATACTTCAAACTCTCCTTTCTCAAATATCCATTTACCTTGATTGTTATAGAAACCTAATTCTTTTTCAGTGAGTTCAAACTTTGCAACTTTTGTTTCTCCAGCTTTCAAATCTAGTAGTTCAAAACCCTTAAGTTCCTTGACAGGTCTGGTAATACTGGCATAGCTATCTCTAATGTATAACTGAACAACTTCTCTACCCTCAACATCTCCAATATTTTTAACCTCTATAGTAACTTCAATTTTTGAGTTGTTTTTGTAATTATTTGTTACGTTCAGATTGCTGTATTTGAATGTTGAATAACTTAAACCATAACCAAAAGGGTATAAAGGAGTATTTTCTTCATCATTGTAGTGCGACCAGAATACACTATCAGGACCAGGTAGGTTGGGTCTTCCTGTGTTTTTATAATTATAATACAAAGGCACTTGTCCTACATCTCTTGGAAAAGTCATAGGAAGTTTTCCACTTGGATTGTAATCTCCGTAAAGAACCTGCGCAATAGCATGTCCACTTTGAGTCCCTAACTGCCATGCTTCGACTATAGCAGGTATATTTTCATCTGCCCAGTTGATTGTTAAAGGTCTACCATTGTTGAGTACTAAAATGATATTTGGATTAACACTGAAGATTTCTTCAAGCAATTCTTGCTGTACACCAGGTAAGTCTAATGACGTTCTACTTCTACCTTCTCCACTCTGAAAACCATGTTCCCCAAGAACCATTATAACTACATCTGCATTTCTAGCAACTTCTTTTGCTTTCTTGAATTCACTTTTATCAGTGGTGTTAATATTTAATTCTGTTACAAATTCAGTTTTACCGTATGTCAAATCAGCACCTTTAGAGTAGGTAATTGTATTACCAGTATATTGACTTAAACCTTCCAGCACAGAAACTGCAGTGTGGTCATCGGCAGCAATTCTCCAACTTCCTAAAGGGCTTGTTTTATCGGTAGCTAAAGCTCCTATTAGAGCAATTTTTTGCCCCTCTTTTTTTAGAGGTAGTAAGTTGTTTTTATTTTTTAATAAAACAATTGATTTTTTAGCAATATCAAGAGCTGCATCATTGATTTCTTTACTTCCTGTGATTTCTTTTTCTCTTTCAAGGTCACAATATTTGTAGGGATCATCGAAAAGACCTAACTCATACTTGACTTTTAAAATTCGTCTGGTGGCGTCATCAATAAAGTTAAGATCAACTTTTTTATCATCCACTAGATCCTCAAGATGTTTCACATACAAGTATGACTCCATATCCATATCAGAACCAGCATTTAAGGCTAATTCAGCAGCATGTTGACCATCTTTAGCATGACCATGTGCAATCATTTCTGTTATAGAACCCCAATCTGAAACTATAAAGCCGTCGTAAGCCCATTTCTCTTTTAAGATATCTCTTTGTAAATATTTATTTCCAGTAGCTGGAACTCCATTCAGTTCGTTAAAAGAATTCATAAAAGTCTTCACTCCAGCATTTTTTGCAGCTATAAAAGGTGGAAATACCATATTGTAAAGTGTAGAAGTACCTATGTCTACCGTATTATAATCTCTTCCGCCTTCAGCAAATCCATAGGCTGCAAAATGTTTTGCACAAGCAGCTATGGTGGAGTTAAGAGATAAATTATTCCCTTGAAAACCATTTACCCTAGCTTCTGCAATTTTACTTCCAAGATATGGATCTTCACCTGCACCTTCCATAACTCTCCCCCATCGAGCATCTCTAGAAATATCTACCATTGGAGCGAACGTCCAGTTGATTCCAGCAGCAGATGATTCTAGTGCTGCCATTTCTGCTGATTTTTTAATAGCTACTAAATCCCAGCTTGCTGCTTCTGCGATTGGAATTGGGCTTATGGTTTTATATCCGTGTATAACATCAAATCCTATAATTAAAGGAATTCCTAGTCTCGTTTCTTCTACTGCAACTTTTTGTACAGCAGTAACATCTTTAACGCCTCTTACGTTCAACATAGAACCAACTAAACCGTTTTTTAAATCCTCGTATTTCTTTTCAGCATGTCCTCCTTTTGGAGCTGGTCCTGTAAAGTCCCAAAAACCATTGTATTGATTCATTTGCCCTATTTTCTCCTCTAAAGTCATTTTAGAGAGAAGGGTTTCCACCTTTTGATCTAGGCTTCTTAAATCTTCAGTGCTATTCCCATTGGAAAAAAGTTCTGTGCAGGAGAAAATAAAACCCGTCAAGAAAATATAAAGAAATACTAATTTTATAGTAAATAGTTTTTTCATTATTGATAAACTCTTATATAATCGATTTCCATACTAGACTGCTCAAATAAAGGATCTATAGACCCACCAAAATCTCCCCCCATAGCAACATTTAGTATGAAGAAAAATTCTTGGTTAAAAGGAACATTCGAATTATTAGAAAAAGTATGGTATTGTTCTCCGTCTACAAAAAAGTTGATTGAGGATTCCGTCCATTCTACCTCGTAATTGTGAAATTCGGTAGAAACATTTGGAACAGAAACAGAGTCAGTATTAGAGTTTCCTCCAGAATTACCAGGATAATGCAATGATCCGTATATTCGGTTTTGATTATTCCCTTTGTGTTCCATAATATCTATCTCCCCACAAAAAGGCCAACTTACTTCATCAATATTTGCTCCTAACATCCAAATAGCAGGCCAGGTTCCTCCTCCTTCCGGAAGTTTTGCCCTAACTTCAACTCTACCGTATTGAAAATCAAATTTATCTTTAGATAACAATCTAGCGGAAGTATACTCACTTCCATTATAAGACTCTGCAATTGCAGTGATTTTTAGAATTCCATTTTCGATGATAACATTTTCTGCTCTGTTGGTATAATATTGAGACTCTCCATTACCCCAACCACCGGCACCAGTGTTATAACCCCATGTTCCACTACATGGCGCACCATCAGTATCAAATTCTTCCGACCAAACTAAAACGTCATTATTTCCAGAACCTACATCACCTGTTTCACCATTTTCATCACAATCATCGCCTTCACCTCCACCACCTTCACCATAAGGGTTTTCTGTAGTAAATTTCTGATACCAAGCGAGTGTTGCCCCTGAGGGTTCCGTTTGAATGATACGAAGATGCATCTCTGTATCTGAAATTGATAAAATTTCGTAATCGTTATTACCAAGAAAATAACTCATAAAATTATTTTCTAAAACAAATGATGTTTGAGTAGACAAATCATCTGTTATTCCAGATGATGAGGGAGAGAATAAAACATTATTTACTCCTGAATCATTGTATTCATAGCACGTGTCTTCTCCTGGATTTGGTAAACCAAGCTCATCCAGAACTTCTAATCGATGGAAATAAGTATTGCCAAGATTTAGTAATTCATAAGTTATATTCTCACTTTCATCTTGAGAAAAAATAAGCTCATCCTCGTACAAACAACCTACCGACTCTTTTTCGAAAGGGCCAGCACCATAATAACTCGGATCAACTGTCTCAACTGGTCCTACACCCAAGTGAGCATTTACTGAGGCATGCCAGTACCATGTTTTTGAAGACGATGCTCCACCTGTAAGAAAATTCTTTATTTCAATTGGATTAAAATCACTAAATACTTCGATTGTTATTGAAGCAGTCGAACTAATACCTCCTCTACCAGATGCAATCACGGTTACTGTGTAAGTATTCAAACCATTTTGTGTAAATCGGTGCGTATCAATTCCTGTTGGTGAAACAACATTTCCTGTATTATCACCAAAATTATATTGAAAAGTTATCGCATTATCGGCAGAAGCAATAAAATTCACAAAACCAGTTCCATCGCCAAAGCTGTTTTCTGAGTCTTGTCCTACAATTTCGTAGGCTAAAGTGATATTACTAGGTGCTATTATTTCACCAAAACTTTGGTCTTCTTTTTGACAAGATATTAACCCAATAAATACTAATATTGAAATACGATACTTTAATTTTTGTTTTAAATTTTTCATAGCTTTTAATTTGTCAATTGAAATTCGTCATAGTAGTATATGGAATCATCACCTGGATTTCCAAAATCAAAAAAGATAACTATCCGGGTATAATCAGCAGCAGGAGCACCACTAAAATCGTAAACTAATTGCTCCCACTCGTTTGATACGCTACTTAGCAAGTCTACTTCGTGCACTATTGACGCATCTGCATTTTCAAGTTTTAATTTAATTACAGCACCTGTTATTGGCGCATAGGTCATAACACTTATGTTATTATAACTATCGAGATCTAGAGGAGTGCCAACTTCGAAAAATGAGCCTGCCCATGTTTGAGATCCACTGGTTTTTAATTGACTAACAACGGTTGCAGTAGTATTTACTCCAGTAGCATCTGGATTTGACATGACTATTGGAGCTTCAATTCCTCCAAATTCAGTAAATGAGGGTGCAACACCTTCAAAGTCTTCAATCATAAGCGGAGGTGAAGTGGATACTAAAGCTCCTTCACCAACTTCCATTTCGTCAAAGAAATAAAGAGAACCATCACCAACATTACCAAAATCGTAAAAAACAACAATCCTTGAGTATTGTGCATCGGGTGCATCGATAAAATCATAAGTTAATTGTTCCCAAGTATTGGCTACTGTAGTCATCATATCAACTTCATGAGTGATAGAAGCGTCTGCATTTTCTAATTTTAACTTAACCACTTTACCTTCAAAAGGCGAATAACTTTTAAAGCGAATTCTCTTAACACCTGCAAAATCAATCACTTGATTTGTAAGTTCAAAAAAGGTGCCACCCCATACCTCAGAGCCAACCGCATTATCTAATTGGGCTGTATTATTTGTATTATTAACTCCTCCTAAATCTGGGTTAGAAACAACCTGTGTTGCCCCAATATTACCAAACTCTGTAAATACAGGTGTAGCTCCTTCAAAATCTTCAAATGATTCAAATACTTCTGAATCAGATTGCACCAACTTAATATCATCAAAATAATAAGTAGCATCTGTTCCAGAATTGCCGAAATCAAAAAATATAACTACTTGGTGGTACTCTTGAGTTAAATCAGCACCACTAAAGTCGAAATTTAGTTCTTCCCAAGTATTTGGCGAACCAACAACTAAATCGGACTCATAGAAAATATCGGGGTTTGTCGCATTTTCTACTTTAAGTTTAACGATGATACCACTCTCCGGTGACCATACATTAACACTTAAATTTACTAAAGACGAAAAATCGATGGGGTCATCTAATTCTAGATAAGAACCTCCCCACACTTCAGCATTTGCTGGTTTTATGGATTGACCTACCCTAAGACTCTGGTTATTTCCTGAAACATCTGGATTGTCGACTACAGATGAGGTTACATTTCCAAAATCAATAAAGGAATAGTCCAAACTAGCATCTTCAAAATCTATAGGAAGTTGAAGTGGATTTAATATGGAAATTGTTTCTGTTACTTCTATTGCTCCATCAACACCACTAATTGCAATAACTTTTACTTCGTAAAGACCTACTTCATCATAAATATGGGAAATCGTTTCATCAACCATCAATGGGGTTGCTTCTTCGTTTTCGACATCTCCAAAATAGACTTCAAACATGGTTGCATAATCAGCAGTAGCCGATACGTTGATCTGAAAATTATTAGCAGGGTCATTTTCTATGGTGACCACTAAATTTTCAGGTGGTAAAAAGGAAACAACAAGAGGTTGTAAAACTTCTGTTGAATTTCCGTTCAAAGAAAGACCAACAATTTTTACTTGATAGTTACCTTCAGTGTAAATTCTCTCAACACTTTCTCCAATACCAACAGTTGCAAAATCTTCATTTTCTGCTTCAAAATATACTTCAAATTGAGTAACTCCCTCACCGTTAGGTGATATTTTCACCAAACCTGAATTATCTTGAGTAATAAAAAAGTCAGCACTGATATTAGTTGGTGAATCTATAGATTCTAAAATATCGAAGATATCACTCTCTTTTTCACAAGATGAAAGAAAAAGGGTAACAATTAAAATACTTATAATTTTTATAGTTTTCATTTTTATTTTTTTTAATATCCTGGGTTTTGAGACCATCGATTTCCAGTTAAATCTATTTCAATTGAAGGTATTGGAAACACTTCATGTTTACCATTGACAAAACCCTCAATGTATTCGCTTGCCGTATTAGTCCTTACTAAATCGAAAAAACGATGTCCTTCTCCAACAAGTTCTAATCGTCGTTCTTTATAAATATCATCAGTTAGAGCTGTACCAGAGCTAGACACTTCTGGTAGTCCTGCTCTCAATCTAACTTCATTTAAGTATAATCTTGCTCTGCTTTCATCAATTCCGCCTCTATTTAAAGCTTCGGCTGCCATCAACAAGACATCAGCATATCGAATAGCTCGGTAATTATTAGGATTGGTAAGATTTTGATCTCCAGTATTTAAATCCCCTCTTCTTGGAAGGTATTTTAGGTTATAAAAGCCCGTATGTTCGTACCCTTCAACGTAGGTAGCACCTACTTCAGCGGCCCAAGTCTCAATATCTAAAATAGATACATCTCGGCGAATATCGCTTTCATCAAATAAATCATAGGTCTCTTGTGTTGGAACATTAAAACTAAAACCTGAATCAAAAATATCACCTACGGATCCAGGTTCCACAGAATAATTACGAATTCCATTGTATCCTACTGCAATATTTCCTTCACTACATTGAAAACATCCAAAACCTGCTCCTTGAACATCGGTGTATTGAACTTCAAAAACAGATTCGATGTTGTTTTCATAATCGTTTTCAAACATATTGGCATAATCGTCAGTTAATAATTGATACTGTCCGCTATTGATTACATTTTCTAGAGCATTGGCTGCTTCTGAAAACTTATCTTGATACAAATAAACCTTTCCTAATAACGACTGGGCTGCCCCTTTTGTAACTCTCCCTATGTCTGCTTGAACCAAAGGCAATACACTTGTAGCGTAGATTAAATCTTGCTCGATTTGAGCATATACCTCTGCTTTGGGTGTTCGATCAACTTCAAATTGCTGACCAAAAAGAATTCTTTGATCCACTACTAAGGGTACATCGCCAAACCATTTTACCAATTCAAAATAAAAATAGGCTCTTAAAAATCGTGCTTGACCTAAAACAACGTCTTTCCCATCAAAATCTATTTTATCTTGAAACTCCAGTATGTAATTTGCTCTGTTAACACCTGCAAACATCCAACCCCATATATTTCTAAGCTGCTCATTTACCGGAGTATGTATCATATCATCAATTTGTTGATAACCCGGTGTATCTGTTGCACTTTCACCACCACACAAAGTGTTGTCGGAAGCAATTTCGCCTAAAAGAACATTCATAAATGAAGATTGTAACATATCGTAGGCACCAATAAGTGCGTTTTGATAATCTTCTTCTGTATTGAAAAAATCTTCAGAATTTTCTTCTGTTGGATCTACATCAATAAAATCATCACTACATGACGAAACCATCACTAATGACAATAACATGACGATTAAAAGTTTTCTATCTATTTTTTTTAATTTTTTCATAACTTATATTACATTTTAAAGTTTACACCCAATAAAAAAGTTCGGGGCGTTGGATAAAATCCGTTATCAAAACCACCTCCTAAGGGGTTCCCTGTAGAGGAAGTTGGATCGTAACCTCTATATTTTGTTAAGGTAAATACATTACTTACCGAAGCATAGAATCTTAATTTATCTACACCAATTTTTTTAGTTGAATTTTTATCTAAGGTGTATCCAATTTGTAGGTTTTGAGCTCTTACGTAAGAAGCATCCTCGACAAAATAGTCAGAAAAAACAGCATTTGAAGTAGCACCTGTAGTAGCTCTTGGAACAGAATTAGAGGTTCCTGGACCTGTCCATCGTTCAAGTTCATAACTAGTTTTATTCGTTAAGGATAAATTTCTTTCATAATTTCTTACTATTTCGTTTCCAATAGAGGAAAACAAATACATTTGGAAATCGAAGTTTTTATAATCAAAGGAAATATTTAGACCCATGGTAACATCAGGTATCGGATCTCCTATATACGTTTTATCATCTTCGTTGATAAGGCCATCGTTATTAATATCTACAAACCTAATATCACCTGGTTGTGCATTTGCTCCCAAAGCCAACTGAGATGGATGTGCGTCTACCTCACTTTGATTTTGGAAAACACCGTCGGTTTTTAATCCATGAAAATAACCTATAGGCATTCCAACTTCCATTCTAGCCACGTCAGATTGACCAATACCAAATCCTCCACCAGAAATATAACCCAAACTGTTGTCCACTTTTAAAACCTCGTTTTCAAGAGTCGTAAAATTATAATTAACATTAAAAGACATATTATCGCTGTACGACTTAGAATAACCGATTTGGAATTCAAAACCAGTATTTTTTACGTCACCCCCGTTAATTATTGGAGCTCCAGAACCAGGTGCAGTACCTCCTAGTATTCCTGAAATATCTGGTACCAGTAGTAAGTCCTTTGTGTTTCTACTAAAATAGTCTGCTGTAAATGTTAATTCATTATTTAAAAACCTTGCATCGACACCAACATTAAATGATTCTTGTTGTTCCCACTTGATTTCAGGATTAGATAAAGTTCCTAAAGCAATACCTGTTACCAATTCTCCGTTGAGCACATATTCACCTTCTCCATTTAATATGGACACATATCTGTAATCAGGTATTCTATCATTCCCAAGAATACCATAGGAAGTCCTAAGTTTTAAAAAACTTATTGCCGATGCTTCTTCTAGAAAACTTTCATCAGACAATACCCAACCTAAAGAGGCCGTTGGAAAATAACCAAATCTATTTTCTGGGCCAAACTTTGTAGAACCATCGCGTCTAATGAGCGCAGAAAATAAATATTTTTCTTTAAAGTTGTATTGAATACGACCAAAATAGGATAATAATCTTGAATCAAAAGTTGGATCACCCAGTGGATAGAAATTTAAAATATCCGATGCATTATCAAGACTAGCGTTGTTATAATCGTTATCTGGAATATCAAAACCAATTGAGCCTGAAAATTCTCCTTCTGTCTTAAATACGGAAGTTCCTATTGTAGCTTTTAAATTATGTGCCTCATTAAATACTTTTTCATAATTCAATATGGCATCGAAAGTGTAGTCTTGAAACACGCTTTTAGATTCAGAATATTCACTCCTGTCTTTATTAAAGACTTTCCCTGAACCATAAAACGCTACAGGGTTAAAAACTTCACCTCTTACTTCAGCATAATTGAATTGAATGTTTGATTCAACAGAAAAGTTTTTCAAAAATTTATAGTTACCACCAAAATTTCCACTTAATTTATCAACAGCAGTTTTATTGTAAGTGTTAGCGATTTGAGCTATGGGGTTAATTACCTCATTACCTAATCCTTCCGATAAGGTATACTGATTATTTTCGTCCTTAACTGTTAAAGTAGGGGCATTATTTAAGGCATTAAATAAAACCGAACCAATAGCATTTTCAGATAGCGCTTTTCTATTTGTTCCTGTATAGATTAAGCCCGCTTTTAAATTAAGATTTTTGAATAATTCAGTGTTAAAGTTTAACCTTACGTTATAACGAGTAAAATTTGACTTACCACCACCAATAATTCCATCTTGGGTTAAATAAGAAGACCCAATTGCAAAACCAGATTTTTTTGTACCCCCACGTAGTGTAAAATCTTGATTGATAATTGCTGCATCTTGAAAAACTTCATTTTGCCAATTAGTTCCGTTTCCAAGATCGGAAATATTCGGAAAGACAATGGACTCACCATTTGCGACATGCGCTTCGTTAACTAATAAACCATACTCAGAAGCATTTAGCGCAGGTAAGGTTCTGGTAGTTTGCTGAAAACCTCCGTATAAATTAACATCTAATTTTAATTCAGAATTTTTTACACCTGACTTTGTCGTGATTAGAATTACTCCATTGGCTGCTCTAACTCCATAAATACCAGCAGTAGCATCTTTTAATACCGTAATAGATTCAATATCAGAAGGAGTAACCACACTCAAATCCTCAATTACATTTCCGTCAAGTAATATTAAAGGTCTGTTATCACCATTGGTTGAAATTCCACGTATTCTAATGTTAGAAGCACTTCCTGGTGCTCCTGACTGTGTCGTTATATTTACACCTGAAACTTGTCCTTGTAAGGCTTGCTCTATTCTTGTTGGAGCAAGTTCTTCAATTGTTTGACTTGAGACTACAGATACGGCACCTGTAATTTCTTTTTTGGTTTGGGTTCCATATCCTACAATAACGACTTCATCAAGAGATTCTTGATCTTCATCTAGTGTAATAACTAAACTATTTTTTGTTTTAATAGTAACCGTTTTTTCTCTAAACCCTAAGTAGGAAAATTTTAATTGGTCACCAATTTTAATTTCTTTTATGGTAAAATACCCGTCGAAGTCGGTGATGGCACCGTTATTTGTGCTTACTTGAATAATAGTAACACCTGGTAAAGGTAATCCAGAGGCATCCGAAATATTACCCGTTATTTCCATAGTTTGAGAAAACCCAATCAACGAGAATAATGAAAAAGTAATAATTAAATAGATTTGTTTCATTGCTATAATTTTGTTTTTTACAATTTAAATTGAAATTATATGAAAAACACAAGAATACCATATACAAAAAATATACAACGGAGCTTAAATTGAGTGAAATCATATACTCTAACAAAAAAATGAGTTATTATAGGGTATAAGAGACGTTATTAGATATTAACAGTGAGTAGGAATAAAATAAAGAAACTAATAGAAATTATAAATGTTGTAGGAATGTTGTAGTCAAATTAATAAATGTTGTGATTAATTTAAGTTGATAAAGTATTCATTTAAGTTAATTTCTCTTTCAAGTTCTAATTTTTTACGCAACCTATATCTTTTAATTTCTACACTTCTAGGGGATATATTTAAGAGTGGTGCAATATCCTTTGAATTTAAATTCATTCTTAAAAACATACAAAGTCGCAAGTCATTTGATGTAAGCTCAGGATGATGCTTTTTAACTTTTTTAAAGAATTTTTTATCCGCATTGTTAAATGCTTTTTCAAACATTTTCCAATCGTCTGATGAATTAATATTGTCATCAATAGTTTTTACAACCGAGCTAATATTTTCATTAACCGGTGTCTTTTTTAATTCATTTTTTATTTGCCCTAAGAATTCGTTTTTTTTAATTAAAGACATCGTAGATAAGGCCAGCTCTCTATTTTTATTTTCAATATCTTGTTTTAAACTTTTATTTTTAAAACTTAATTTTTGTTGTTTATTCTCAAAGCTTTTTAATTCAAGTTTCTGTCTAGCTTTTTGTAAAAGTTTTTCTCGTTGTTTCTTGTAATATTTCTTATAACTAGTATGCATTAAAAAAGAAAACAAAATGAGACAAAATAAATAGTATACAATTGCATAACTTGATAAATACCAGGGACGCTTTATTTTAAAATTATAAAAAACCTCATTTTTGAGAATATTGTTACCAACTTTAGCTCTTATCTTAAAAATATAATCTCCAAAAGGTAAATTTTTAAACTGAACACTACTATCCGTTGTCCAATCAACCCAGCTATCGTACAAACCTTCTAATTGATATTGATATTTAGTTTCTATGAATTTATCATAATTATTGACATTATAAGAAAACAGAATATTATTCTCTTCATAAGTAAATGATCCATTTTGATTTTTGTCAATTAGTTTTTGGTTTTTATTTAATTCATTAACTGCAATACTATTAATAAATAATTCATTTGAAGGGTTAGCGAATTTATCTAAATCAATAATAATATAGCCCGATGAGGTTCCCAAAATGTATTTATTGTCTCGAAACCAAACAATACTTTCATAACTTCTAACTCCATTTCTTGAAAGAGCGTTAATATCTATACTTTTAGAATCAGGAATATCGCTAAGATTACCTGGTGTGATAAAATTTAATGATGATTTTGAAAAATTCCACAAAGATTTATGAACAGGATCATATACTAGTTTTCCCGAAATAAAATCATCATTATTAAAAAACTCACTCAACAACGTATCTTTCACAAATCTTTTGGCTTTTGAATGATATTTAAAAATTCCTTTTTTGTAAGAATAGATAATTTCATTATTATATTTTAATAGACTGGAATTGTGCCCTTTGATTACAGAATCTCTGGTTATTTTTAAAGCATTTGTAAAAGTAGTATCGATTTTAATCTTATAAATTCCTTTGTATTCATGATTGACGACAATTTCATTGTTAGAAGTGAATTCAAAAAATCTTGAAGAGTTATCAAAGCCTTTAATTTTGTTTTTAAATTCCCACAGCCCATTTTTTTTCTCTAGTACATTAAGACCATTATAGTTTCCTTGCAACAGCGAATTTTTTCTGCCATTAATTTTCTTAATATTCCAAGTACCCTGTATATCGGAAATTAGTTGGGCTTTATTTGTATTGATCAAAAAAGTACCCTTATTATGACCGCAAAATAGTTCATCATTTATTTTAGTTAAAATCCAAACTTGTCCTTCTGTACCCTCTATAAGTTTAAATTTAGATGAAGAATTAACTTTTCTATAATACAAACCTTGATTTGTTCCAAGGTATAAATAATTATTCTCTATATGAATGGTGTAAATAGAACCTAATTCGCCACTATTGTCTCTATAAATTTTAAAAGCCGAATTTAATTCAAGGTAGCTAATTCCGTTATCTAATCCCAACCAGATATTTTTATCTACATCTTCAAATAAAGATAGAATAGTATTGTTCCCTAAGCCGTTTTCCTGATTAATTTGATAAATTACCTCTCCTTGATTATTTATATAAATAATTCCGTCAGAAATAGTTCCTAAGGCAAAACTACCGTCGGATAATTGAATACTATTGTATATATTGACATTCGATAAAATATCCTTTTGAGCAAAATTCCAGGGTGTAAATTTAGATCCTTCTAGTTTAAAAAAGCCTTTGTTATCTGTCAAAAAAAGTAAACCATCGTTATCAGAAAATATATTATTAACAATGGAATTGGTGATTGTTTTGTTGTCAGTTATTAATCTACTCTTTCCATTTTCTATTTTAAAAATTCCCTTTCCCCATTCCTGATAGTATATAGTGTCATTTACAGCGTACATTTTTGTAATAGTAGTCTCTGACTCTATTATCTGTAATGAATCATCAGAATTATTTAATATGTAAATTCTATTGAGGGATTGAAACAAAGTCCATTGGTCAACTTGTATAATATTCCAAAATTGCTCGTCCTCAATCAATTTAACGCTCAATTTTTTTGTTAAAGAAGTATATTCGAGTAATCCAAAAATATTTTGTTTCCAAAAACCAAAATCCATATAACTTCCTGTATAAATTCTTTCATTAACAACTTTTACAGATCGAATAATAGTTTCATTAGGAGAATCATATAATTTCCAACGAGCACCGTTAAATTCTAGTAAACCAGCATTGTTAGCAAAATAAATATTCTTATTTGGGGCTTGTGATATAGACCAATTTTGGTTTTCGGCCTGGTATAAGTCTGTAGAATAAAAATTTATTGGAGGCAACTCTTGTGAATAAAGAAAGCCAGTAATAAGAAGCAGTAAAAAAAATAATATATTTTTCAATTTTTTTTCATATTAGAAGGTTAAATATATCATTTTTTAACTAGATACAGCTGTGAACAGGAATTGGTTCATTTGGTACAAAAAAAATATTTGTGACTAATTGTTATTTCAATTTTAGTGAACCCTATGAATTTCATGAGTTTTAGAGGGAGGCTTTATTAGCTAAATCAACTCTTAAATATTCCGGAGTAAAACAACTATTTTAATTGAATCTAGTAATACCATCTATTAACCACTTTTTATACTCCTCAATATCTGGAGTATACCCAATAGGAGTATTAAGTTCTTCTTCTTCCAAATCTATCAAAACATAATAGGGTTGTGCATTTGCTTGGTATTCTTTTATTTGAAAATCACTCCATTTATTCCCGATAGATTTGATTCTTTTTCCAGTTGTCTTACTTGTGTATTGCTCACTCTCTGGTAACAAACGTTTATCATCAACGTACAAAGAAACCAATATTATTTCTTTATTAAGAATTGCTAAAATATGAGGATTGGCCCATACTCGTTCCTCCATCTTTCTACAGTTTACACAGGCATATCCGGTAAAATCTATTAAAACTGGTTTATTTACTTTTTTTGCATAAGCCAGACCTTCATTGTAGTTATTGAACGCTAAAATATCGTGGGGACCTAACTCAGCGCCTGCTGGCATAGAATCATTGCCATCAGTTCCATTTATAGTACCCAGTTTTGTAAAACCTACACCGTAAGGTGCTTCACTATAGTTCATTGGTGGAGGAAAACCACTGATCATTTTTAATGGAGCTCCCCAAATTCCGGGTATTAAGTAAATAGTAAACGCTAATACCAACAACCCAAGTGATAGCCTACCTACAGAAATATGATGTTCATTTCCGTCGTGAGGTAGTTTAATTTTTCCAAACAAGTAAAGTGCTAGTGTTCCGAAAACGGCTATCCAAATGGCTAAAAACACTTCTCTTTCAAGCCAATGTAATTGGAGAACCAAATCTGCATTTGATAAAAATTTAAACGCTAATGCTAATTCTAAAAATCCTAAAAAAACTTTTACAGTATTCAACCATCCACCTGATTTTGGTAAAGAATTCATCCAACCTGGAAACATTGCAAATAAAGCAAATGGTAAAGCAATAGCTATAGAAAAGCCTAACATTCCAACAATTGGAGCAAGACCTCCTTTTGAGGCAGATTCAACCAATAATGTTCCGACGATGGGGCCTGTACAAGAAAAAGATACGATAGCTAGAGCTAGAGCCATAAAAAATATACCTATAATTCCACCTCTATCAGCTTGACTATCTACTTTATTTGACCAAGATTGTGGTAAGGTAATTTCAAAAGCTCCCAGAAAAGAAATCGCAAATACAACCAAAAGTAAGAAGAAAATGATATTGAACCAGACATTAGTAGATAATGCATTTAAAGAGTCTGCCCCAAAAAGCCCAACAATCACAGACCCAAGTAATACATAAATAACAATAATAAAAACCCCATACATAATGGCGTTTTTTATTCCTACCGCTCTATTTTTACTTTGTTTAGTAAAAAAACTAACCGTTAAAGGAATCATTGGAAAAACGCAAGGGGTAAGTAGAGCAGCAAAGCCAGATAAGAAAGCAATAAAAAAAATTGCCCATAGCCCTCTTGTTTTTGAATTAGTTGATGAAGAATTATTTTTGGTTGACTTTTCTAAACTTACTTTATTTATTTCTTTAGAACTGTAGGTATTCCATTCATCATAGTTATCAATAAATAACACTTTATTAGCTGCTAAATCAAAAGCAATATAACGTTCCTCGTTTAAACAAACGTCAATACATACTTGATAATATAAAACCGCTTTTATAACTTTTAGATTGGGATCAGAAAGCGTAACTTTTTGATTTAGCACCATCATTTCTTTAAAGAAAACTTCATCAAAACCCCAAGTTTTACTGAACTCTCGGTACGTTTCACTCTCTAATAATGGGCCGTTTAAACGGTAATCGACACCTACTTGTTTAAAGTCCATGAATAAAGGGATGGGGCCTAGCCCTTTTTCTAAATCTTCAGGAGTAAACTGAGAATAGACATGCCATCCGTCATCAATGAATCCAGTGACTGAAATCTCATACTCAAGATCAGAGATTTTTTTTACAGCACCTTCCCATTCCAAAGGGTTTTTTATTTCACCCAAAACTTGAGTATCCATTAGTGAGATGTCTTGTGCATTGGAATTAAATAATGCAACTAAAAGACTACATAACAGGATTAACTTTTTCATAATTTATTTTTCTGAATAAGTAATTTTTAAAATATGTTTTGTTTTATCATCTACTTTAAATCTTCCATCAGATCGCATTCCAACAACCCATATAATGCTATTTTCTGATAATAAAACCCAAACTTTTTCTTTCGCAATCAAAGATAACTTTTCATCCTTAAAAAACTTACTTAATTTCTTTTTTCCTTTCATACCGGAAGGAAAAAAATAATCGCCATCTTTCCAAAGTCTAAGTTTCAGGGGAAAAACCAATTTTTCAAAATCTACATATAGGTTATTGGGTGAAAGTTCTAAAACCTTATCTACTTGAGTGATGTTACATAAAAAAGGAGATTTTAAGATGGTGTCTCCCTCGTTTATATAGTAGATATGTTCATTTTTAATCTTTGTTTTTTCAGCTAAAATCAGACCATCTCTGTTTTTTAAGAGTCTATATTTTTCAGAATAAATTTGTTTTCCACTTTGTGCATTCAGTAAATTTGAAATGTCATTCCAACTGGTAAAACCATATGGTGATAACAATTCGTATAGTAAAAAATCAGTATTTGGTAAGTCTTTAAGTTTAGCAATATCTATTTCAATACTAGCCTTTTTTATGGTTAACACTAATTTTTTAATCAACTCCATATAATCACTCACAAGAGATAAACTTGATTTTAAATGTGCTGTTGTTTTTTTAAATCCCATTAAGAAATTGGCATTGGTCTCTTTTAAATTGGGGATTACTTCCAATCGAAATTTATTTCTCAAATAATCTGTAGTTTCATTACTTGAATCTTCTCTCCAAGAAATATTATGTTTAGAAGCATATTCATAAATGTCATTTCTAGACAGTGTTAAAAGTGGACGTATAACTTTATGATTTGTTTCTGGAATACCAATAAGACCTTTGATCCCTGTTCCTCGTGATAAGTTAATTAAAAAAGTTTCTATTTCGTCATCTATATGATGTCCAGTTAGTATAAAATCAAATGAATGTTTTTTACAAAGTTCATCAAACCAACGGTAACGAAGTTCTCTGGCAGCCATTTGAGTAGAAACTTTATTCGCTTTTTTAAAATGTTCAGTATCCAACTTTTTATTATGTATTGGAATCGATAATTTATCTGCTAATGATATAACAAACTTTTCATCTGCATCACTCTCATTTCCACGTAATGAAAAATTACAATGTGCTAAAGAAATATTATACTTTAATTCTTTTAGTAATCTAGCAAGTACAACACTATCGATACCGCCACTGCAGGCCACCAATAATTTTTTACCAATGAGAAATGGAAATTTTTTTTTGATATGAGATTTTACAATATCTAACAAGGCTGTTCTTTAATAAAAAGCAAATATAAAACATCACAGCTCCTTTGGAGAATGTTTAACTTAATTTTCTAGAGCTTCTCTCATGGCTTTAGCTTTAATTAGGCATTCTTGATATTCGTTTTCTGGAATCGATTTAGCTGTTATTGCACTTCCTACAGAAAAACTTATATAATTTTTTTGAGAATTATAGAGAATGCTTCTGATGATTACATTAAAATCCATATCGCCTTCAGGAGTAAAATAGCCAACCGATCCACTGTATAAACCTCGCTTTGAATCTTCTAACTCCTCAATTATAGTCATTGCAGATATTTTTGGAGCCCCCGTCATGCTGCCCATTGGAAAAGTTTCTTTAAGTACATTGACAGCTGTTAAACTTTTATCCACTTGACATGTAACTGTTGAAATCATCTGATGTACTTGCTTAAAACTGTATACCTGACAGAGCTCTGTGACTTTTACAGAACCTTTATCTGCAAATTTTGATAAATCATTTCGTACTAAGTCGGTAATCATAATATTTTCACTTCGTTCCTTTTGGTCTCTTTCTAATTTTATTTTTAGTTTTTCATCTTCAATAGTGTCGGAGTGTCGTTTGGCGGTTCCCTTAATGGGTTGCGATATCACTGTATTATGATTTTTACATATATATCGTTCTGGTGAGGCAGATAAAGCGTAGAGATTTCCTGACTTTAAGAAAGTAGCAAAGGGTGGCTCAGATATTTTGTTTAGATGTATATAGGCTTTCAAAGGGTCTATTTTAGAATTTTCTGAATAGAATTCTTGACAGAAATTAGCTTCATAAATGTCTCCTCTGTAAATATGTTCTAAAATCTTGTTCAGTTTTTTAAAATAGAGCGCTTTAGAAGTCCTTGATAGAATTTTTTTTGTTGATTTGAGTTTAGGTTTAGAAGGAGTTAGTCCTTGATTCAAAATATCGTTCCAGTCGGTTTCGATCTCTTCAGCTACATGATTAAGATATTGAATTTCCACTCCAGCTTCGGTAAATAGAAATATTTTTTTAGGTTGGAAAAAAAACATATCAGGAAAATACAAGCTATCAAAATTGTTGGAGGTCAAAGGTTCTACATCGTTTTTCAAGTCATAAGTAAGATAGCCAAATAGCCAATCATTGGTTATTGATTGATATTCCTCTAACTTATCAAAAGCTTGATAATAATCAGTTTTAATAGTTGTAAATGCCTCTACAGCGAGTACCGCTTTATAGTTTGAATGATTTTGTGAATTATTATTATTAGAATCCAACCAAACTACCTCCTCAAACTGATCTGACCAATAAAGTAGTTTTTTCTTTAAATTTTCAGTTAATGAAACTGGATGATTTTTTTTTATTCTCACTAATTTACTTTTTTTAAGAAATAATTTTGTTGCAACTAGCTTCTTAACATAAAAAAATCCGCCCATAATAGATTTTTTGTTTAGAAAAGAAAAACAAACAAATCTATAACAGATTAACTGTGCAAAGGTCTATTGTCTGTTGCAGCTAATGCAGCTTCTTTGATTGCTTCTGCATACGTTGGGTGCGCATGGCTCATGCGAGAAATATCCTCTGCACTGGCTTTAAACTCCATGGCCACAACGGCCTCTGCTATTAAATCAGCAACACGAGCACCCACCATATGAACACCTAAAACCTCATCGGTATTGGCATCACTCAATATTTTTACAAATCCATCGGTATCGCCACTTGCTCTTGATCTACCTAGAGCACGCATAGGAAACTGACCCGATTTATAACTTATACCACCTTCTACTAATTGTTCTTCTGTTTTGCCAACGGAGGCAACCTCTGGCCAAGTGTAAACTACCCCAGGGATAAGGTTATAATCGATGTGTGGTTTTTGACCGGCTAGGATTTCGGCAACAAACACGCCTTCTTCCTCTGCTTTATGCGCCAACATTGGTCCTTTTATCACATCGCCAATAGCATAAATATTTGAAATATTTGTTTGTAATTGATCATTTACTACAACTTGCCCTCTTTCGTTTATTTTTACACCAGCATTTTCTGCTTTTAATCCTTTAGTGTAAGGTTTACGACCTACAGACACTAGACAGTAATCGCCTGTAATACTTACCTCTTTATCTTTTTTATCATGAGCAGTCACAGTAACTTGATCACCATTAATCGTTGCTCCAGCCACTTTATGAGAAAGAAAAAACTTAACTCCCTGCTTTTTAAAAGTTTTAGCTAATTCTTTACTTTGGGATTTATCCATCGTTGGTATTATTCGATCCATATATTCAATTACAGAAACCTCTGCTCCCAAACGTCGGTATACTTGCCCCAACTCTAAACCAATAACTCCGCCGCCAATGATAACTAGATGTTTTGGGATTTCTTTTAACTTAAGTGCTTCAGTTGAAGTAATAATTCTCTCTTTATCTAAAGTAATAAAAGGTAAAGAAGATGGTTTAGAACCAGTTGCTATAATAGTACTTTTAGCTTCAATTTCTTCAGAAGTTCCATCCTCTTTACTAATAAGGACATGCGTTGCATCATTAAAACTACCCATACCATTGATGACCTCAATTTTATTTTTTTTCATTAAAAAATCAATTCCAGCGGTCGTTTGCGAAACAACTGTATCTTTACGAGCGATCATTTTTTCTAAACTAATTTTTACATCACCTGTAATTTCAATACCGTGATTTTCAAAATGTTTTAAGGCATCGTCATAATGATGAGACGAATCTAATAGTGCTTTACTTGGAATGCATCCAACATTTAGACAAGTACCACCAAGGGTGCTGTATTTTTCAATTAAAACAGTTTTCATTCCAAGTTGTGCACAACGAATGGCTGCTACATATCCTCCAGGACCAGATCCTATTACGGCTACATCGTATGAATTCATAATGTAATTTTTATTTTTGCGATGCAAAGATAATTAATTGCCTTTTCATTTAAGAATTTAGAAACTTAATTCATTCAATAAAATTTAAGTAATTTTGCTCAATGATTAAAGAGCTACAGCTACGAATAGCTATTCATGAAGAAAAACAAGAGGATATACTTTTAAAAAAAGCATCTCATACCCTAAAATTAGATAAAAAATCTATCTCAGGTGTAAAAATTTTAAAAAAATCTATCGACGCTAGAAAATCTCCTGTGATTTTTAATTATAAAGTCGCTGTATATATCGAAGAAAAAATACCTGAATTTTCAAGCTATAACTTTAACTACAAAGACATAACAAAAGCTGAACCAATTCATATAATTGGTTTTGGACCCGCCGGAATGTATGCTGCTCTTCGTTGTATAGAATTGGGGTACAAGCCTATTGTTTTAGAACGCGGAAAAAATGTACAAGATAGACGTCGTGATTTAAAAGCTATTAATCAAGACCATATCGTTAATGAAGACTCAAATTATTGCTTTGGTGAAGGGGGTGCAGGAACTTATTCTGATGGAAAATTATATACAAGAAGTCTAAAAAGAGGTGATGTTAGAAGAATTTTTGAAAATTTAGTTTATCACGGAGCTACTGAGCAAATATTAATTGATGCACATCCTCATATAGGTACTAACAAACTACCTAAGGTTGTTAAAAATATTCGAGAAACCATATTAAAATATGGTGGCGAAATATATTTTGGAGCTAAAGTGACTGATTTTGTAATAACAGGAAATCAACTAAAAGCTATTCAGGTTAATCACGAGAAAGAACTATCTGTAACAAAAGTAATTCTAGCAACAGGACACTCTGCTAGGGATATTTATTATTTATTACAAAAAAAAGACATTGCTATTGAAGCTAAATCTTTTGCTATGGGTGTTCGAATTGAACATCCCCAAGAAATTATAGATTCTATACAATATCATTGCAATGGAAAAAGAAATGATTTGCTACCAGCCGCTTCATACAGCCTTGTAGAACAAGTAAAAAATAGGGGTGTTTATTCTTTTTGTATGTGTCCAGGGGGGTTTATAGTTCCTGCAGCAACTGCAAAAGAAGAAATAGTCGTGAATGGCATGTCACCTTCAAAAAGGAATAGTCTTTATGCTAATTCAGGAATTGTGGTAGCTATAAATGTCGATCAAGACCTCAAAAAGTACGATCACTATGGCGCATTAAAAGGATTGGAATATCAAAAAAACTTAGAAAAACTTGCTTTTACCTCAGGAGGGCGCTCACAAACAGCACCAGCTCAACGCATGACAGATTTTGTTGAAGGCAAATTATCAAACAATTTAAATAATTCTTCTTATCAACCAGGTCTAAAATCAGCACCTCTGCACTCATTACTTCCCAAGATTATTGGAAGTAGACTGAGAACAGGTTTTAAAAAGTTTGGAAAAAAAATGAAAGGTTACTACACTGAACAAGCCAACATTATTGGTGTCGAATCTAGAACCTCTTCTCCGGTTAGTATTCCTAGAAACGATAATTTAGAACATCCACAAATTAAAGGACTTTATCCTTGTGGAGAAGGAGGTGGTTATGCTGGGGGGATTATATCAGCGGCAATGGACGGAGAACGATGCGTTGAAGCTGCCATAAAAAACAAATAATAACTAATTATCCTTAATTAAAAATTTAAAGAAAAAGCTGTTGTGTGTTTCACTTCGCTTATCATGAAGGTACTGTGAGTACTACCAATATGATCGATTGACGTTAGTTTTTTAACCATGAATTCTCTAAACGCTTCCATATCTTCTACCATTACTTTTAATAAATAATCATAATCGCCACTAATGTGATAACATTCAAGCACTTCCTTTAGTTTGGTAACTTCGTTTTCAAATTGTATCACATAATCTTTAGAATGTTGTACTAATTTAATATTACAAAAAGCAACAAAGCTCATGTTTACCTTATTTTTATCCAATAAGCTCACATTTTTTTTTATAACCCCTACCCGCTCTAGTTTTTTTATACGTTCATAAACAGCAGTCACTGACAAACCTAATTTTGAAGAAAGTTCTTTATTGGTTTGCTTATTGTCCTCTTGCAAGAATCCTAATATCTTTTTATCCACTAAATCCATCTGTATTATTTTGAATATTTTTCTAAAAGTAACATTTATTAATTTAAAACAATGAAAATAAAACTATATTTTTTATAATTTATAGTTTTATTTTCATTATTTTACATATACAATTGTTTTTTATTCTATTTTTATTTAATATTGATGGTAAACAAAAATTAAATACGATGAAATTTAAACCCGCAAATAATATTCAAGATTTACAATATTTTGGAGAATTTGGAGGTGTAAATCCTTCCATTTCAGATTCAGCTACTTATACCTTTTTAACAGCTAATAAAATGCTAGATGCATTTGAAGGAAAAGCAGAAGGTTGCCACTTATATTCAAGGCATACATCACCAAGCAACCAGTATCTGGGGGAAGCACTTGCTGCCATGGAAAACACACAAACTGCTAATGTTGCTGGTTCCGGTATGGGAGCTATAACCACCACTCTATTACATTTTTGTGGCGCTGGCGACCATATAGTTTCAAGTAGAACTGTTTATGGAGGCACTTATGCGTTCCTAAAAAACTTCGCACCAAGATTTAATGTGACTACTAGTTTTGTAAATATTACTAAACTTAAGGATGTCGAGGCTGCTATCACTAAAGACACAAAAGTCATTTATTGTGAAGCCGTAAGCAATCCGTTACTTGAAGTAGCGGACATAAGAGGTCTAGCAGAAATAGCCAAAAAACACAACCTAAAATTATTAGTGGATAATACTTTTTCACCCATGATTATTTCTCCTAAAAAATTAGGAGCAGATGTAGTTTTGCATAGTCTCACCAAATTTATAAACGGAACAAACGATACGATGGGTGGGGTAGTTTGTGGATCTCAAGAATTAATTGACTCCATGCGAAGTGTTATAGATGGATCTGCTATGTTACTTGGCCCCTCTATGGATAGCTTCAGAGCGGCATCTATATTAAAAAACATGAGGACGCTCCACATCAGAATTAAACAGCACAGTAAAAACGCATTGTATCTGGCAAAACATTTTGAAAAATTGGGGTTAAAAACGGTATATCCGGGATTGGCATCACACCCTTCACATCAGATTTTTAAAAGTATGATGAATCCGGAGTATGGTTTTGGAGGCCTACTAACTCTTGATGTGGGTTCTTTATCAAAAGCTAATGCATTGATGGAATTAATGCAAAACAAAAACCTAGGATATCTTGCAGTAAGTTTAGGTTTTTATAAAACACTATTTTCGGCGCCAGGCACATCAACTTCAAGTGAAATTCCTGACGAAGAACAAAAAGAAATGGGATTAACTGATGGAATAATTCGATTCTCGATTGGTTTAGACAATGATATCGAACGCACCTTCAATTCAATGAAAGATTGCATGGTAAGCGTTGGAATAATCAATAAATAAAATTCCATTTTATAGGTAACAAAAAAAGTCTGTAAAAAATTACAGACTTTTTTTATTCTTCAAATCAGATTATTACTTAACAATAATCCTACCTGTTTTGTATGCAGTGGTAGCTTGACCTCCCATTCTTACAAAATAAACGCCTTGTGACATGTTAGACATATCAATAGTTAATTTAAACGTATTTCCTTCTCTAGGAACTCTTTTACTAAAACCTACTCTTTGTCCTAAACTGTTGTAGAGAGCTAAAAACAATTCGCCATCATATTCAGTAGTTAATATCGCTTCAAATTGGTTATTTTCTAAAGAAGTGATGATCATTTTTGAATTGTTAATTTCATAATCTTCTACTCCTAGTGAACCAATCATCGCAGTATAATCTTCCGTCTCGCCAAAACCGATATCTTGACATGCATCATCAGAAATTACTCCAACACCACTTGCTCTCGCCCTCATTAGGTGCTCTCCTACAGTTGCTCCAAATGGAACTACCAAATCAAATGACTCTGTGAAATTACCTGACCCCTGACCAGCTGCAAAATGATAATTATCTACCACTACTTCATCTGGAGTTAATTGAAAATCATCATTAAAATCTATCCAAACCTTAATATACTGATTCCCATAATTAGACGTTACAGTTAGGCTGTTTGTACTATCTGGTTCTAGATTAGCGATTAAGTCAGTAAAGTTTGAATAGCCATCGTCATTACATTCTGAGTCATTATTAATCCCAGCAATTTCAAACACATCAAAACCGTGTCCTACGGTACAATTACTTTCAGGTAAACAAAGTAAATTTTCTACAACAACTGAAATTTCATCATTATCGGTAAGTTGATCACTTGCCAAAGAGGTAGTCACTTCTAATATATGAGTTCCTATTTCACTGAAATCACCAGAAACATCAAAGGTAAAGCTTAAAACTTCTTCAGAACCGATAGTATTGTCGAATGATTGAATTATAGGAGAACCTGAATCCAGTATATATTGAATATTGAAGCCAGATTGATCTTCTGCTCCATAGTTTTTTACTTTTACCGTAATAGATTCGCTACCCAAATTTTGATCCGTTTGAGGTGATACTACTTCATAAATACCAACATCGTTCGAAAGTAAATGTTTTACCTCTCTAATAAGATTATTGTTAGCTTCATATCCATCACCACTCAAATTTGTTTTAGCTTCAATGACATAGGTTTGACCTGGATTGGATAAATCTACACTCTGAGAAAATTGATAAGTTACCGCTTGATTTGGATTGATGGTACCATTAAATGTCTCTGAAGCTATTAAATCACCATCAACTCTTAGTTGAACAGGGACATTACTTACAGGATCTAAACTATAATTTCTGATACTAATTTCTACCGTTTCAGAATTGGTTAAAATTCCATTAACTGGCTCATTTATAGCGCTAACACCTACGTCATCAGCAAAAGGACCAAACACTCGAAAAGATGCTATTCGAGTTGCCCAATAGTTATTTGATTGAAAATAATCGGCCGTTGACCAAAAAGTAAAATTATCTGGATCTAAAGTCATGTGTGCATAATCACCATATCTATTGGTATTTGTTCTAACTCCATTTCCATCGATTATAGTAGTTTCATCAAGTGTCATTTGACCAAGAGCGTCACCGTCAAAACGACCAGTGTACCTTAATGACACTTTTAAAGTTTCACTCGCAGTTGTATAAGCTAATGCAATATTTCCTTCAGCATCCATTGCCGAAGTACTCATTAAACGGCTATGGCCGTCAGCTATTGAGTAGGTCCCCTCTTGAAATATCTCCCAAGGACTAAAATCATCATTTCTTAATTCTATCCAACGAATTCCCCCGGTTTCGTTTGCATCTATAAAAGTATTAAATGTTATTAACCAAGAATTATGGTCTTCGAAAGGTCTGTAATTTGCTGCAAAAGAAACAATTCCTCCATGACCAGAAAGTCTTTGACTGGTTCCTGGTTGTTTTATAGCTCCATTACCATCTCCAAATACTTCCCCAGCATCGAAAGGATCAGTAGGAATTTCTTGTGGATCAGATATGGTTGAATTATCAACATTATTCCAATCCATATCAATTTCCCAAACTTTTAAGTGGTCATAAGTAATAGCAGATGCCCATCCATCATCCTGTAAATAAGTTATATATCCAGGTAGATTGGTATCAATTTCTGTCCCTAATAAGTTAGCAGGCTCAGCACTTTTAACATTAATAGGGTTTGAAACCACACCCGGCAAGTCAAATAAAACTACTTTAGGATTTGTACCACCAGCTAGAATTACGTCTCGCTCCATAACAAAAGCTGCAGTTTTTCCCTGGTTTGAATAGTTAGCAGTGCCATAATAGCCATCATGCCACAGACCATAGTGAGGGTAATCTGGAAAAGACCCCATGTTAAATTGATAAACATTATAAGCACCTGTGGGATCGTTCGTCACAGAAACTCCAACGGCTAATCCTAAGTTACTTCCTAAACTTCCAAATTCACTTACAAACCACCGATCTGCTAATTGATCGTACATTACAATCGGGTCACCATTATTAGAAGATATTCCCAAGAAAGCACCAAGACTAACGGGTCCATATTCCAAGTTTCCTGTTTTATCAAATATTTTTACAATTGAATTTACAGAATGTACATAGTGATCTGGCCCGACTGCTCCAGTAGGATCTGGAGGTAAATATCCTGATTGACCTTGATTAGCACCTTGAAAATTTTGTAATACTGGCAATGCGGTAATACCTCCTGGTTCTGTTTGAAGATTTTGGATTATTGTAGGCGAAGTTGTTGTGTTTTCCTCCTGAGGCAAAATATTTACCTGCTGCGGAACAATGATTGAAGCGTCTGGATTGTAATTATTGACATCATACAATGGAAAATCTTTTAAATTTCCAGTGGTTCCCATGAACGTTCCAGTAATCGTTCCTGTGGGTTGATGTGAATTTTGAGCTACTACACCAATAGAGGAAAGAATAGCAACCAAAAAAAGTAAATTTTTAACTTTCATAGCAATATTTTTTAATTATTTGAAGTCTGTAAAATTAATTAATTTTTTACAAATACTGATTATTTTATGTTTTTTATAACTGTTAAATAACACTAAACCTTGATTTATTATTAATTTTCAATCATTTAGTGTAATTTTCGAGCATATATGTGTAAAAAATATAAATTCATATCTTCAGCATTATAATTGCTTAAATAGATTTTATTAAAGTTCGACCTAGTTATCTCATATTTTAGAGTGGTCTACTAAAAACGTTTGACTACTAAGTATCACTTGCAAACTTCTATTCAAAATCGTAACATTACATGATTAAAAAACAAACCATGCAAGAACAAAAAAAACACGCTGAATTTGAATTAATACAAAAAAATAAAATAGCCGGCGAAAAACTTTCTATTCTAGAATCTTTAGTCCCTGTAGTGGTGTTAATGATATTGCTTGCCTATAATATTTTCTTTGAGGAAGGACAAGATTGGTTAGGCGCTTATACCAATCAATTTATCTTATTATTAGCCGGTGGCGTAGCTGCTATCATAGGTTTTTTAAATAAAGTAACCTATAAAACGATGCTTTTAGAGATCTATGAAAACTTAAAAAGCGTCTTTGTACCCATAATGATTTTATTATTAGTAGGGGCGCTAGCAGGAACATGGTTAATTAGTGGTATTATTCCTGCGATGGTCTATTATGGCCTACAAGTACTAAGCCCTGCTATATTTCTCCCAGCTTGTGTGATTATTGCTGCTATTATATCGATTGCAACTGGAAGTTCCTGGACGACCTCTGCAACTGTTGGTATTGCACTGGTTGGTATAGGTGGAGCATTAGGAATATCATTAGGCATGGTTGCGGGTGCTGTAATATCTGGAGCTTATTTTGGGGATAAAATGTCTCCTTTGAGCGACACTACCAACTTAGCTCCTGCCATGGCTGGAACTGATCTATTTACTCATATTCGTTACATGGCATTAACTACAGGCCCCACAATTATAATAACATTGATCGTATTCTCTATCATTAGTTTAAATATCGAAACTACTGGCAATGCCGACATTAGTGGATTATTAGTTTCCATTAGGGAAACTTTTGATGTAACTCCCTGGCTGTTTTGTGTTCCTCTTGTTGTTGTAGCGTTAATTTTAACAAAGACTAAGCCTTTGGTAGCTTTGAGTGTTGGGGTTTCTTTAGCGGCTATATTTGCTCTTATATTTCAACAAGACATACTGAACAGCTTAGCCTCATCAAACTTAAAAGCTATTGCAAATGCTATATTTATAGATACTGAGATTATAACTTCCAACGAAAAACTGAACGATTTATTTAGTGCTGGAGGTATGAAAGGAATGCTTTGGACAATTTTTTTAATTATATGTGCAATGTTTTTTGGAGCTACAATGGATGCTATTGGTGCCTTATCTAAAATAACTCAAATTTTATTATCGCTTGCGTCCTCTATTTTCGGTTTATTCGCGAGTACTGTCATTAGCTGTTTAGGTTTAAATGCAATAGCGAGCGACCAATATTTAGCCATTGTAATTCCTGGAAAAATGTTTAAAAAAGCATTTGAAGATAAAGGTTTAGCTCCTGAAAACTTAAGTAGGACCTTAGAAGACTCTGGCACAGTTACTTCTGTGCTGATCCCTTGGAACACTTGCGGAGCATATCAGTCAGGAGTTTTAGGAGTTGGTGTAGCTGAATATTTTGTCTATGCAATTTTTAATTGG